>Ga0307512_10001164_pt1 | contig 38264 bp, 35 predicted proteins | sample 14_EM_MG_FD_200267 | JGI IMG/M metagenome (GOLD analysis project Ga0307512, IMG submission 200267) | Populus trichocarpa ectomycorrhiza microbial communities from riparian zone in the Pacific Northwest, United States - 14_EM | ecosystem: Host-associated > Plants > Roots > Unclassified | place...
CATCGGGCGGACTCGGGCCCGGGGTTGAGCGGATTTCCAATACTTAAATCCTCAACACCATGGCCAATGGATATCGTGAGATTCTCAGACTGAGACTACAGGTGTGGGTGCCAGAGTTGGTCGCGGAGTTAGTTAGTCGCAGGAATAAACTTCGTCTAAAAGTCTATTGATATCAGGATTTGTGAATAAGAACTGTAAATCCACTAAGTTAGTTGATTCTCAAGAACTCTCTTTTTCCACTGTGTACCCTTATACTGCTCAGTTGAAGAAGCCTTTCATTCATAGCCTAGGGAATCCTCGCGATACTCGCAAAGGGTGGTGATGGTCGCTGCCAGAGAGTGCAAAAGACTAGCTGCATCACTGCAAAGGTCCACTTTAAACAACCAGCTGCGTCTCTTCGATAGACCAGCTGCATCTAGTGCAAAAGAGGTTCTGCAGCGAAAGAGGTTTTGCAGCGAAAGGGCCACTGCAGCGAAAGACGCAAGAAGAAGTGAAAATTTCCAACCCCGAAAGACTTTCAATGTACGGTCGAGTTTCGCGATGTGGGCTGAATGCACGTAGTTGCTCTGGTGTGAATGCAATTGCATTGATTAAATTCAGCTGGATATGGCCAGCTGAGTGCGCATACATGCGTGGGCATATGTGTGCAGAGTATTAACCGAGTGTTCAGTCGGTGAATGAATCAGTCCATTCACTGAGGTGGGGTGCAGGGGTATACTCCGCGAATGAACCAGTCCAGTCACTGAGGGTGGGACTCCGTGAATGGACCGGTCTCTCCGCGGAGGGACATCCTCCGTGACTGGACTAGAACAAAGTGCATCTGGCAGTTTGCATTCAAATTGGTTGTATGCAGCGTGATGAATTGTATCCAGCGCACACAATCACATGCGTATCATAGTAACCTAGTCAATGTGTAGGTCCGTACGACCTCATAGTGCCACGTGTCAAATAAGCTATGAATTACTGTCCCAAAAACAGCTTCTGTATGAGTTACGTGTCGCGTAAGGCCATTTTTCCCGGTGTGTATTGTTCAGAGTGATCGATTACAAAGAGAGATTGAATTATGTATCATACAAAAGTGATTGTCTACCGAACTATCTAATGGTAGAATCCATGCCTTTATATGCCTGAGAAATTTGAAGTTCGCTGGAGATGGTAGAGTGGCGCTAGCAGTGGCGAATGGCGGGTGGCGAGTGAAAATTTGTGAATGAGTCTACACCAATGACTCAATGCATTAGCAAGCACTCTCCAATTATTTCTAGCAGCTTCGATGGCGTTCTAAAAACCTATAGGTCTTCAGGATAAATCCTGAGTAAACACGTGGATATCCGCCACTGTACCCGCCACTGTATCTGCTACTGCGCCACGTGGCAACTTTACTCGACCAATGAGAATGCTTCGAGCAGACAAACCAAGTGTATAACTATTAGATGCAAGGACAGTACGAGAAGGCGCTGGAGTGGTACCGGCGCGCACTCCTCGGCAAAGAGATGACTCTCGGCTGAGATCACCCTTCCACCATTGCCACCCTTCCACCATTGCCACCGTCCACAACATGGCCTGGGTGTTCAAAGACGAAGGACAGTACGAGAAGACCCTGGAGTGGTACCAGCGAGCCCTTGAGAGCAAGGAGAAGACCCTCGGAAAGGACCACCTGTCCACTCTCAGAATCGTCAACAACATTGCGGGAGTATTCAAAGAGCAAGGGCAGTACGAGAAGGCTCTGGGGTGGTACCGGCGCGCCCTAGATGGCATGGAGAAGACCCTTGGAAGCGAGCACCCGACCACTCTTGCCATTGTCAAGAATGTGACGATTGTGCAGGACTACTTGTCCGCTCTCGCCGGTGCAGAAATCTATTAGGGCAAGTCTATTACTAAGGACATCAACCCCGCCTATCTCCTACAGCCTCTTAGGGGTTATAGGGGGTAGGTTTTGAATTTTTGCAAATCCCAGTTTTTACTGCAGCGTAGCAGTAGCTATGATCTCTCGTTAGCTATTCTAGTAGTTTGTTTAACGTGTTCATGTTCGTTTTCTTTCTTACGTCAATGGCGGAACGAAGTATTATTTCTTTGTTAGCAGCCGGTTATGTAGCATTTTTTTCGAAGAGTTTCACTTGAATTTGAGCTTGGCCACTGAGCTAGTCAATCCACGGAGTATGTCAGCCCGTGGAGTGACCGGTCAATCCGTGGAATAACTGGGCTCCGTGTACTAACCGGTCAGCTCGCAGAGCCTACACGCTCCATGAGCTGACCAGTCACTTCTTTGGGTGATACAGCCAATTGTACGGAAAATCAGGAAAAAAAAACATTGTGTGTTCTCTGTTTAGCTGCATTGACAAAAATGACAAAATGTTGGTCAAATGAAGTCTGCAAGTATTGGTCCAATCACACTGTGATGTACACATGAAATATTCATAATTCATCGCTCTTTCACCACCCTGTCCTCGATTTAGGATAGCTTTAAAATTGGTTCAGCAGCTTTCAAAGAAACAGCCAGACTTGCTGAAAATCGGGGTTTTTTAACAACCATTCTATCAACATTGAAGATATTGTAACTTGGAAACAAGGAAGTGATAGAGCGATAAATTGCGTATATTTCATGTGTACATCACTTTGCAAGCGGGGTAATTGTTACTTTTGTTTTGGCATAATGAGCACCAGTCAGTTGATGGAGCACTGATCGGACTGGTTGATTCTTGGTAGGTGGGTCTCGGTGAACCAACCACCAACTGACATTCTCTGCAAACTGACTAGATCAGTGTCAGCGGCTGAGCAATGTTTCTTTCTGTGCAGTAGTTCGTCCTCCTTCTTGATATTGATCCTGCGCACTTTGAACATTTCCATCAGCAAAATGTAAATCGGTCCGGAAGTCACATGCAAACCTCCCAGACACTCCAGTCAACCCCACGTGTGCTTCCAAGTTCTTTCAGATGCTCCCAGGCTAGCCTGGAGCTAAGCAAAGTGCGCTCACACTCTTCAAGAACATTCACAGGTGCTGCGATATGTGTCTGATAGGATAGTCAAATTTTGGAGCAGCTGAGACCTCTACACAGCTCTGCGGGAGACTTGGTGCCGTATTCTTATAGTAGTGGATCTTAGGGTTCCATAACCACTGGGCATTTCGTCTATCATATTCGTCTTTGTTACTGTCCCAAGATTCGCTGAATCATAATATGGCATGTACTAGCTATATATGTCACTCTAAATATATACTTACGGTCAATCTGGCTGCAGACGGTACTCGAGTGTAATCGGAGGATCACCTGGAGATGCCGATTGAGTGAACGTAGGGATGTACTTGGAGGCTATTGTGGCTGGAAAATCTGTTTGTCGCCACCACTGGCGTTCTGTTTGGCTGTGGGAAGCCGGCGAGGAGCGTACGGAGATACAGGGATAACGGAGATGGACTGAGCAAAGGGGAGTATATATTGGGGAGAAGCCAGGCTAGATAGACATCATCTCATTATACGAAATACATAGTCTATCTTTCCCAGCTCTTGGTCGCACGCACTCTGGCCGAGCCTTCATAGATCCACGCAATTTGTGTGGTTCCTCACGACCGGATAACCCTTGATATGCTCTCCGCCTTGTCCTACGCTCCTCGAGCCAGAACTGCTGATTCTCACAAATTACCTTCGGGTGCCATGAGCGCTCCACCGTTTCATCCCACCGTGATCGTGTGAACTTAGAGATGTACCTGAAGGCCGTGATCGAGCGAGTTTGGAGATGCACTTGGAGGCGGAGATTGAATGAACTCAGATATGCACTTCGAGGCCGTAATCGAGCGACTTTGGAGGCAATGATTGTGCGAACTTGGATGCCGTGATGGAGCAAGTTTGGAGAGGCACTTGATGGCCATGATCGTGCTAACCTGGAGGGTGTGATCGAGAGAGTTTGGAGATGCACTGGAAGGCCGAGATCGAGTGAACTCAGAGATGCATTTGGAGGCCGTGATCGAGCGAGTTTGGAGATGCACTTGGAGGCGTTGATCGATCGAGATTGGAGGAGTACTTGGAGGGGGTCAATCTGGAGGCGGTAGAACGAGATGGAGGCGCGACGGGAGCTAAGACTCTATTCAATGGTTAACTCATAATTTTGGGAATGTAGAGAATTGAGTACAACAAGGTCTGCCGAGAGATGAGAGATCAGAGACTGGCTGGGAGCGGGACCCAGTCGATCATAGGATGATGCAGTACTCGGTGTATGCAGTACACAGTGTATGCTGTACTCAGTGTTAACTCATGATCATGGCATGCAGAGATAGAGAGGGATGACTTAACTTTGTGTTCTTAGGTGATGGTAGAGTTTAGGACGAGAAAGAGAGAGATGCGAGGAGATGGGAAATCGTCATGAGAAGCTGGGACTTAAGAGAATCTCGTGTGCGAGTCAATTTACCATTCCTGATACGGCAGGTATGAGTCCCGATCCAGCGGGTAAATACATCGATACGAGATCTTCTAATCCCAATCAGGCAAGTCGTACCCCTGATTTCTCAGATCCGCTTGTATCGTCCATATTGTTCCTACCTTTATCCCGAATCTCTCTTTCTCTTCCACAACTCTACCATTATTGCAGAACATATAGTTAAGTCATCTCGCTCTATCTCTCCATGCCATGCTCATGAATTAACATTGAGTACAGCATACACCGAATACAGCATACACCGAATACAGCATACACCTAGTACAGCATCCACTCAAAATTGTCTGTCTTCCCTTGATTCTCACTATTACGAGTTGACCCTGAATGTAGCATCAGCTTCCGGCGTGCCTCCATACAAGATTGACTGGCACCAGCCAGCTCTCCATCAGAGTTTAAAAGTAAAGTCACCTTGTCACATTCGCATGGGTGCCAGTTACTGTCAATCACTGATGAATAGAGTCATTGCACAGAGCACTCCTCCCATCGACCGCCTCCAATCTCGCTCGATCATGGCCTCCAAGAGCATCTCCAAACTGCCTCGATTACAACCTCCAAGTGCATCACCAAACTCGCTCAATCACGGCCTCCAAGTGCGCACAACCATCGTCTCCAAGTACATCTCCAAACTTGCTTGATTACGGCCTACAAGTGGATCTCTGCGTTCACTCGATCTCGGCCTCCAGGGGCGTCTCCAAATTCAGTTGATCACGGAATCCAATTGCATCTCGGAGTTCAGTCGATCGTGGCCTCCAAGTGCATCTCCAGACACGCTCGATCACGGCATCCAATTGCACCTGTCAGTTCACTCAATCTCGGCCTCGACCTGCATCTCCAAACTCGCTTGATCTGGGCCTCCAATTGCATCTCTGAGTTCACTTGATCTCGGCCTCCAAGAGCATCTTCAAACTTGCTCGATCAGGACCTCCAAGTGCATCTCTGAGTTCACTTGATCGTCATGTTCCGGCGCACCTGGAATTCCTCTCAAGCACCGCCTGCAGCCTGTCCTGATATACCGTGTGTAGATGGGTTGCTATATAGATACATAGATACATAGATACATAGATCAGAATACAAACAGAATACATGAGTTTTAAAAATCATTGTACGATAAGTAGTAGGTATGATTTCCAGGCCCACCAGCAGCGTTCCCAAAGAAGATGTTGTTTTCCCAGACTGCTCTACTGTGATTCGACGTGCTCCCAGGCTTGTCGTCGGTGCTCCAAGGATTGTCGTCGGCGCTCCCAGGTGCTCCCAGGTGCACCCAGGTGCACCTGTAGGCCACTGCATCGGTCCTGTAAACTCTGGGATTTGACCATGCTGGAATTCTGGTCCGACAACTCTCAGACACTACCCGAGGCTCCCAGTGACATAATTACATTTTGCTTATGAGGAATGTAAACACCCTGCTTCACCACTTCTCGGATCTTGGTGCTAGGTTTCTTCATCATGTATTGCGTTTGCTCTATTGAGGTGCCAAAAACCTTCCTACGGCCATTTTGGCTATGTTGAATGCCAGGCCGATGTCTGACTGTTCCAGCTGTACTCCAACTCCTTGCCTTGCCACAGTAGCGGACATTGTGAAAACCTGCATGCACTTAGTTGCTGCTTGAAACAATGGGATTAGGCCATTACCTCAACCATATACGCTTCCGTGGGCTCCTCTCAGGTGATTATATTCTGTTTCGTCCACTGAGAGGGATGCTTATCACGTAATTCGTCCGCAAAAGTCCCAAAGCTGACAACACCATGATGTTTGATTTCGCAGATTGTGTGGACAAATGCCGTTGTCGACCATTGAGGTTTCCAGTTCTTGGCAGGAATACATCGGGCACGTAGGTGTAAACGTACACCAGCGGTACATTGTATGGTTAATTGACTGCCGTTTACCCCTATATGCATATACTTACATCCAACAGCATAATGCTTCTTGATCTTTCCGCTTCCAGTCTTATGCACAATTTTTCAAGGTCTATTCTGGGTTATATTTCTGGTGTCTGCATGGGCAGTGTCGCAGTGGACTCACTGGTGTCTGCGTTTATGCTGTTTGTCAATGAGAGATGTATTTGAGGTAGCGCCCATCAATCAGCAAGATTTGGATCTGCTCACCCCTGGCGGAAGTGGTTGTGTATACCTGATTTGCTGGTGTGAAACAGGACAAGCAGGCGATAACGAAAAGAAGTGGGAAGTGCTGAAGACTCTATAGTTAGCTTCTTGTCCGAATGGAATAAGTAGCAGCCAAGATATTCGGTATAGTCAAGAAGAAACCTGCGACATATGACCGCCCGTTGCAGCGGCTTCCACCGTACTGCAATGTGCAATGACATGGTCCGATGTTGTTGGTTTGTTAACAGGGATAAATTGTTTAGGGGGTACTTATACCTTAAGTATAGATACTTGGCACGGCCCTAGACCCTATTAATGATGTATAATATATTGTAGATGTAATCCGTCGATGATTCCTTAGTCTCCTCAAATCTGTCGTGCCTTAGTAAAAGGCGCTGTCCCTTTATCTAATTTTTTCCACCTAAAACGATCTATTGTTTTATGGCTTCCTTTCCTATCCATAGGCCGGTCACCACATTGGCACTCGCCTGCTGCCTTCCATCTTGGACGCTCCGATTCTTCTATTCCTTCGGTTTGAGTATTCCATGATTTCTTAACCGTATGGCTCCACTGAGCTGGCTTTGCTGCTATGTCTTCCCATCTCTGCATCGGTATCTTCTTCGAGACCTCCTTCCATTTTTTACCTTTTGCCAACAAGTATTCTTCGCAACGCTTGAGGATACTATCTTCCTGATCGATTTCGGAATCGCGTATATCCGTATTATTGATTTGTGGCACCCTATCGGAATGGACAGTTCCCATGCTGAGATAGATAGTAGTACTACGTGCTTGAGTGGCCTCCGATCATATTCGGAGATTGTCGATGTGAATAATCAATCCTTGTTCAATGCCAATCAAAGATCGGAGCAACGAAACACAATGAGCCACGAAGATATACTGATTCTTCCGTGCGTAGCATGTGATCTTTTCTAGACCATAAACGGCAACGTCGTTCTCGCTTTGAACGGTAATATTCATTCCAGGAATACTTATTATAGGTGAGGGGCTGCCGCTACACAAAGCTAATAGATTTTTGGTGTAATAATAATAGATATAAAAATCATGAAAACACAATAATAAATAAAGGGCTTCTTCGCTGGTAGGGATTTTGACTGTTTCGCTGCTAGAGCTTGTTCATTTCATTGTCGGAACAATGTGACCTCTTTAGAGAAACTTCTCGGGATGTACCCACATTTTGTTTCTATGATTTTCATAGTAAAGTGCTTCGCGAGATACATTCTAAATGAATGTGCATGGTCATGATTGCCACGAATCCCTATGGTTATCGTGTTGATGCCCGTGCGGTATTGACCTGTTACGCTCCTGATCAGAATCAGTCCACACCCGCAGAATATCATATATCAGATCCTAACTTTACCTTGAACATCTTGCTCACGAATGGTTTGGTAATTGGAACACATATCCGTACTTGGTCGGAATGCGCTTTCTGTAATTCCATAGTACAGTATGCTTGCATCACAGATGCAATTGGCAACCCACCAATACATTGCGAATGTAGAATAAAAGACACGTACGCATGCATGCTCAGGCAAGTCATATAGTTGCAGTTGCCATTCCCTAACAACTCAATGCGTGGGGATGCTCCAAGACTCATATCAATAGTGAACATTATAATCTCTCAATGTGGCCGTGGTTTGGCCAGGACTATTCCCTGTAGCCGTGGAGTGCCAGAGTAATTCCGCTCTAACATAAGAGTGGCTCGGAATCACACGCACTTCCACATTGGCTAACGATTGCGTTGGGTGTGAGGCGAACGCCTTTACTCTATCCGATCGGACAAAACCCTGTAGTATCTGGTTTGTGAATCTGGTTGAACACAGCAAGCTTGGCAGGATGGTAGCCGTTTTGATCTGGAACTGTTGTTGCATCATCAAATCAGCCGCCGCGATGTATGCTTCGATGAATCCGCTACTACTCAGCTTATCCAACCGAGAGACGTCCCACTCAACCCTCGCAAAAGGATTTCGTCACTGAATGTTCCGAGGATGCCTAGGGTGTGAGTTATACATGTCAGATAACCCGAAGGTTACTGACAAGTACCCATCATTGGTTATCTCAGGTTAGATAGACTCTGTTAGAGGAGAACCCCTAATATAAATTGCCAAGTACGACGGCCAAAATCGCATGATTGTTAGACATAAATAGGACATTGTACCAGAGAAATGCCATCTGTTGATGATTGTCTCAAAGAATACCCGGGATATTACCTGGAACTGACACTTCCAATCAAGTCAGGTTGTATGGTTTGGTTAACTATTGCTAGTTGATTGACAGTTGAACGGGAGGTTATGCATGGTTCAAAATGAATACACATATCAACCTTGTCATACAAGATACGGCTAGGCTCCATATCGTCCATATGTTGGAACATCCAACATGTCACCCAACACCAGAGGCAACGCAAATGGCACTCGGCAATGTTCCGAAAATGTACTTTTTGCCTCTTCTGCAGGGCAAATACAGCAAATCATCGAAGTGGCCCACCAAACTATATCATCAAGCGAATCAAGGCAAATGTAGCTTGGAAGCAGACAGAGTCCCAACCCACGTGGCATTGGGCAGTATCTGATGAAAAAACAAGCTTGTGGCTAGGACATAACGAGAAACGCACATCGTAAGCAATGAAGTACCAGAGCCATGAATCGAGCACAATGTTGGGAGAGAGACAGCTGGCACCACAAAGCGTGTTAGAGACACACAGGCAGTGGTTCAGCAAGAGCGGGATGGTCAGAGGAAAGGTGAATACAGCGGATTAGCGAACCGAGAGTCAGAAAAGACCTTTCAGGAAATGATTGTTGCAATAGGAGACAGCCTAAGCGATATCGTAAGGTCCGATCATGCGGAGGATGGTGAAGAGGAAGATGATGTCCAGGCAGAGCAGGGCCAGATGAGCCAAGATGACAAACCATGCAGGGTGATGGTCACATCCTCCAACACCGTACTGCCACAGAGGGAGAGGTTTTGGAGGACACAGATGACACTGGACACAGTATCACAAATGGGATCCGAGCACACAGTCTATGACAGCTATGAACAGGACAAGTAGTCCAGCACATCCAAATTGAGTGTTACGGCACTCGTTCAACCACAAATGGATGACAATGCTGCAGCACATGCACCTATAATGTGTGGAGAGGTAATGGAATGTCTTCAAATAGTAAACGGAATATCGCCACTGCCGCAAAGAAGTTCTCGACCAGGAAGTAGTCATATATGACTAGATTCTAGAAAACCACAGTTGAACAGCGGTATGTCAGATCTTGCGGCAGCCGCGATGCCCTATTCATCCCTCATTTGGAATGTGAATCCTGTTGAACTGTCAAGTATTTGCGTCTCATTGTAGCCTACCAAGCTAATCACCATATAGAAATCAGATCCGGATGAGGCCATGCTGATGGTTCATCCATTGGGGGAAGAGTATTGAGCCACATTCGTATAGTTGATGCCATATCTCGGTGCAAAGATATTGGTTTACCATTGTCAGTATTTGTTAACTTTTACTTTATTTCCGTGACTGAATTGTGAGACATGATAATTCGTCTGGGCATATACTAGGGTTAAACACACCATCCAACAGTTCTAGAATCCAAAACAGGCTGTCAGAGGGCCAACAAGGACAATTTTCAACTGAAGGTTACTGTTAAGTGAAAAAGCAACATCTGAGTTAGCAACAACATATACCAATATAATTGAATTGATTGATGCCATACGTGTCATAGGAAGAGTAGTCTGTACCCAGCACGAATCAGTCTGAATGATGACTGTTATGCTGCATTCATTCATTCATCCAACGGCAACACTCTCCATACCGACCTTGTGCACATGGTCCGGACATATGAGATTGCTTATGGTACATAGTGGAAATCGAAGAGAGGAAGCAGGTAGAGGTAATGAGCTGAAGTCGAGCAATAACTACTAAAAACAAGTGACAAGATCTAGCTGCGGAAAGCTGCCGGCAGAGAGTGCTGGCATGCAATATAACCACGATATTCCTTGCTCACATAATGTGGATACAGCTTGATTAGCCATTGACAGGTAACAATGTTCACAGAGGCAATAGATAATACTGGGTGATGCAACACTCGGTGTCATTATTGAGTATACCATTCATTATCTTCTATTATTTACTGTACAAAGGCTGTGTTGCTGGGATTATTGTGAGCGCTAACAGCATGCTAATGATTCTTAGTCTTACACACTGGACATTCAAAGGGCTGTGTTGTCTCATTTGGAATATAATTGGCCACATTATACGAAAGAAAGGAACAGATGTGTTTAATGCCCCATCCTAAAAATTCACTTGGAATCAGTGTAGAGGACATGTGGGATTGCATGTTGGACAAGACACAGGGCTACGGGGCGACAGTAACTCAAGGTCGAACTTTTGGCCACCATTAGAAGTAAACATGGTCAGGTCCACCTAACTGCACTGATCTAAAAATCTGTGCAGACGAAGCATTAACAACTTTTGGCCTTGCATCACCGAAAATATCAAGGTTGTGTGGCAATATTACCTAATCATCAAACAATTGGCCGCTCTTCTAGGCAAACATGGTTCTGACATGGTTGCTGCGATGTCCTAAATATGAGCCTCAATGGAGCGTCCACAATGTCCTGCCTTGTGTTGTGATCAATTGAGTACGAATAGAGATATTGAATTGACTATCGTACAAAAGTGATTGTCTAAAGAGCAAAGAGAGAGAGAAAAACAGGCAAATATATATGGGAAAGAAGAGAGAATACTCGGCGAAGCCGAGTATCACATTCGGAGACCGATGCCGGGCATCACTGCCGGGGCTTGCCCTACTCCTTGGTATGGGGGCTGGTGGCGGTCCATGGGGGCCGCAAGCCACCAGCCTTATGCCCGCAGCGTTAGACCAAAAGCCACACAAGCCACCGGGCCAAATCCCATGCCAACACTTTGCTACTTGGTCAATCCTGAAGCTGGGAGAGGACAAGAATCTATAATTGAGGTATCGCCCGGAGTTCTGGACCGACATGCGATCAAGGATGTCACAACCAGGGATGAAAATTTGGGGTCAACCGAGTGTTAACAAATTTGGACCTTCCATCATCGAAAATCAAGGGGCTGTGCGATCATATTCTTCCCTCATCGGACTGGTGCCCTACATGGTAAGACAACTTGCTTGTGGCAACATTGTGACTATGTGCTGAAATGTGTGTCAACTGAGCATCAACAGTGTATCAACAGTGAGCCATCACAATGTCAAAGAGCGTCAACACGGTGTCAATGATTATTGTTCTTGCATCTTCGATATTTGAAGGGTATTAGAAACCAGCAAACCCACAAATAACGATTTAGCTGCCTTTATTGGCAATACTCAAGATGACGATATCACAACCGCCACATAGAATTGTGTGCCCACGGAGTGTCAAACATTTTGAGGTAGTCTCAGTGAGCTACACAGCAAGGAAGGGCATTTCACTGTGTCTAAATTGAGGATTATGCACTCAGTCATCTTGATATGAGCTCGTATACAATCTTACCAAGATGCATGTAATGTCACACAGAGCTAATTGTTTTGCATATGGCTGTCAAGGCCATATATGACGACCCGATTGGGAGTACCCCGATCAGTATGCCAAGGACCATGATGTATCATACCTCGTTTGTAGTTAGCACCTTGGGTCATCGTTTGAACATATGTCGGTGCGACATGTCTTGTTACACAATACAACAGACATACCTTCACATATTCCTCGGCACACTCGATTAGTTGAGCACACGCCACTGTACAACAGGTATGGAGACCGTTCGTTTAAAAAGGTAATCGACGATCTAGTCTTCCACTTTCGTGTGTTGAGTCGAGGTCATCGTCAGGGAGCAAAGTCTGCACACGATATGTACTTTCCATGCACCGTGCCACACTTCTGATAGTAGCCCCTGCATGTCTCCCCTGCAGTCTGAGAGACATTGATAAATGATGATTGCGATACGAGATACTACATCTGGTTATAGGATGATTTCAACTACCATTACCATCACCCAGTTCATTGGCACCAACTATGCACAATTGGCAACTGAGATGGCCCTGCTTGTCAAGCTGAAGCCAGTGAATGGTATGATTAAAGAATATGATGACATGCCAGAAGAGCCAGCAGCGAATGCGACCGCTGCAGAGAAGGCCACATTCAAAGACTCGATGACTCGCCATGGTGTTACCAGATTCACAATCCTGCTGGGCATGGAACCGAGGATACAAGCGTACCATCCGGCTGTCGGCAAAGTGAAGACCCTTTGGGAACAGCTAGCACATGCCTACAGGTCAAAGTTGAAGCTCAACATCTTCGAGAGTAGCAGAGACCATTCAAGCATCAAGCGACAGGACTGCGGAGATGTCGAGAACTACGCATCGCAGACTGATTACAAAGTCAAAGATCATGATCTCTGCGCAGAGGCAACGACCAGTGTCACTGATCCTGATGCTAATGCAAAGACAATTTCCAAGGTGAGTGACAAACTACACATCTTCAACCTCCTTCGGGGAATCCCAAGGAACTATGAGTGGAAAGACTTCCTGGAGCTAATGATGGACACAAATCCCACGATGAACGCCACGCCCAATGAGATTGTCACCTAGCTCGTCTAAAAGGAAGTTGCCATGAAGAGAGAGAATGGGCTTGCTCCATCAGCTCGGCTCATTGCAATGAAGGGTGGCAAACGTAGATCTATTGGTAATGGCGGTATAGCCGGTAGAGGCGGCAACAGTCCAAGGGGCGAAACGACATATAATAAGGGAGACAATGACAGGAAAGGGAAGGATTTGAGAAAGTGCTCTCATCCTCAGCGCTGAGTCTACACCACCAAGAACTGCGTGGGCAAGCAATGTGGCAATCCTCCAAAGTCTGCCGACACTGCTGCAAAAGCATCAACTGCAGGATCCCCCACTTGGACTCTCACCACATCAATCGAGAACTATTGCATGGTTGCCAGCACAACAGCTTCACCCAGTGATTGGGTCATTGATTGTGGATGCACAACTCACATCTCCGGCTGCTAATCAATGTTTATCACCTACACCGATTCTATTCAGGATAAACAGAAGGTGCAGAGATTCAATGGGGTCACATTGATTGCATCCAGATATGGAAGTGTTAGGTTGGTTTGGAAGCTGCCAGATGGAAAGACGGAAACAATCATACTTCAAGAAGTGGTGAATATGCCATGATCAGGCAATATCATATCACAATCTGATATCATGGACAAGGACGTCAAGGTCAAACCGGAAAATCACGACAGTGTCAACCTCAACAATCGGCATGGAAACCGGATTGCAGTTTCGTCTCGGGTTGTTGGCTATTGATTCTCGATTGAGTTCAAGATCGTGCTTCAGAATTGACCGAATAGACGAATATCAATGACACCTGCTTGCTAGTACTTAATATGCATAGTCATGCATCTCGGCATGACGCACAGAAGCGGATGTTATAGCACCACCACTTGGTAGATGCTGGTCTCAAAGCCTCAGTGATCTTGCTGACGATCACCAATTCTCCAAGACTGCCGGGCATGTGCAAGTGTCAGAGCTGCATGAAGTGCTAATTAGCTCGAATGCTCTTTACTCCTACTACATCCTCCTGTGCCACTGAGCACCTGCAGCTAGTGCACTCGGACATAGGCGGTCCATTGGACACACCCATTGCAGGATCTTGATATAGACTGCGTTGCATGGATGACGCCACAAGGCAAATGTATGAGTTCACACTGATGTACGAGTTGGAAGCCCTTGAGAGATCCAAAGAATGAATGGCTCCTAATGAACAGGAGTAGGGGAAGCAAGTCAAGCGATTTCGTACAGATGGAGGCGGTGAGTATACCTCCATGAAATTGGCAGAATACCTACAATCAGATGGGATCTTAAAACAAATGTCCACCCCCTACACTCTTCAGTCAAATAGTGTGGTCGAAAAGGTGAACAGCACCATCATGGAATCCATACGATGTATGCTGGACAATGCCGGACCTTTGAAGAAGATATGCGCATTTGCAGCCTCAATGTCAATATCGCTCAAGAACCACACTGCGATGTGATCAGTGGTCAGTAAGACTCATTATGAGATCTGGCAATTGAGTATTCCATTGTTGAAGGATCTCTGTGTGTTCCGATAAGTGTCTTTCGTCCATGTTCCAAAGCAGAAACAGAATCTGCTGGACTATGGAGCCACTCCCGGCATATTCGTTGGGTACAGTATATCAACCAAACAGTTCTTCCTATACAATCCAGGGGCCAGGATGCTGCACCACTCCCGACATGTCATATTCAGCGAAGGGAAGCAGTTCACAGCACTGAATGGTGCGTATGGTGGGATCTTTCAAGTGCACCTCTACAAAGATGTCATCGAGGAATCCAAACCCACACCCACCAAGCAGGAATCCGAAACCTTGCAACCTACCAGTGACAGAAAATCCAAGCGTCCAATGGAGGAGCCATTGGGCGATGATTCACCCCTGGATCCTCCAAAGCCAATGAACAAGACACGAGAATTTGCTGGCCTTGAGATGTTACTTGGAGATGGATGGAAGTTGCCGGCTGAAGGAAGTCACCGAAACCACGCTGCGAAGTTGGCAGAGTTTGCACAATTGGCTTTTGAAGATGAGGTATTGAAAAGAATGAATCCCATCTATGCTACAGCTGCAATCTCCGACGATCATGAGGATGGGATCGATCCAAAGTTGTCCATAGCTGCAACCCAGCCTCCACTTGCCGACAAATGGGACATGGCGATGAAACAAGAGTTAGATGCAATGAGTCAGCATCAGGTCTTTGGAGAATTCGGGGAGCTTCTGGAAGGTGGAAAGGCTTTGCCAAGTCACTGGGTAGACAAGATCAAGCGCGATGGAACAGGTAATGTGCAGCGGTTCATGGCCAGGCTAGTCTAAGGAGAGAATCGCAACACAGAAGGCATCAACTACCAGACATTCTATGCTCGGACTGTTCCCTTCGGCCATGTTAATCTGGCACTCGCGATTGCTGCCAAGTACAATCTTGTGATCCATGAAATGGATTTATGCCCAGCATTCTTGGAAGCTGACTTTGAGGAAGGGGTCTATATACACCCAGCGCAGAGATAGTTGAGTTTGCGCCAGGGAGGGATATTCAAAATCACTTCACAGATGATGTTACTCCACTTGAGAAAGTGTCTTTATGGCCTGAAGCAGTCTTTTCACATTTGGTATGGCACATTTAAGGACTTCTTGATCTCGATTGGATTTGTGGCATCACATTTTGATGCAGGACTGTTGGTGGTCTCTGTTAAGGATAAAGGGACAGTCGTTGCAATGGGAGTGCTGTATGTCAATGATATCTTTATCATTGCAAACGAGGACTTGATTCGGCAGATCAATGATTTAATGACGCAGATGATCCGGATGCATCATCTCAGGAGTGTGTCATTCCATCTCGGCTATGATCATCGAACTCAATTGGGACCATCACAGGATTAACATCCATCCATAAAGCTACATTCGGACGATCTTGGCAAAGTATAAAATCGACCAGTCCAAGCCAGTTTCCATCCCAATGGCAATGAAGCTTGGCAAGAGATAGCACGATGAAGAAGCCTGCAAACCGACAATTTACCAATTGATGATAGGAAGCTTTCTGCACACATTGTTCCCCACTCGCCTCAATATCACATGTGTCATCAGGCTTCTCAGCCGGTGCAAATACGGCCCGAGCAATGGGTATATGGTAGGTGTGATGCCCATTGTTTGGTACCTCAAAGGCATGAAAGATTCATTAATGCGTTTCTGAGAAGCACCCTGAGGAAAACTCGGATGGGCACAGGAAAGAGAAGCCGCACTTAAATCTCATGTTGATTCGGACTATGCTTGATTTCTTGATGACTATACATTGCCATGGGTACTGGTCATCACCAATGGATAACCGGTCTACTTGAGATCGAGAAAACAGATGTCCACTGCTCAGTCACCGACTGATGCTGAATACTCTGCCTTTGGAGTAGGCAGCATGATAGTTATCCATATGTCACATCTCATGATGGAGCTTGGCATCTCAACTATCACTGACTTATTGTGTTATTCACAGCCACTGCTCGCGAGCAGCAAGATCAGAATCCACTGCTGAAATGCAGTTGGACACATTGTAACCAAGTACTATGTTGCTGCAGATATGGCAAGAGATCACGAAATCAACTTGAGCTAAGTACAGACAGGTGAGATGCTAGTAGACTGCTTCACACACCCACTGCTGAAGCCCACCTTCTTGAAGTATTATGCCGCGATGGGAACGATTGGAATTGGGCTCGGAAATCATCTCAGGATGGGAATTAATAAGGGACCCAGCTATCGTCACAGAAATCGCATGGAAACTGCTAAAGGCATCCAGAATTCCAATGCAAGAAAAATTTATTGGGCACATTTCTTTCTAGAAGATCCACACTGTGCAATTCGCTCCACTTCTATTTTGTATACTGTTATGGTTGAAAAGGACGTAACATCTGTCCTGGAGGAGTATTCAGATGATTGGGAGTATTGATATCAGTATGCCAAGGACTATGATGTATCTTGCCACTTTTGAACATAGCGTCATTGGTCATCAATTAACCTTGTGTAGGTGCACCAAGTTTCGTTACACATTACGATTGACACACCTTCAGAAATCCCCGCGTCCAGTCCACAACATGAACACACACTACAGTACAACAATCTGTTGTAACCAACATTCTGCTGTGCTATCAGGTTACTTTTGGCAGTCACTTAGCACGGAATATTAAGCTTTCTTATTTTTACCGCCATATCAGAATCAGAATTCCTCAAAATCTCAATGCAACAGATTCTCATTTCTTTCAAAAATGAACGTGTCTTTATTCGTTATTTGAATGACCTGACACTACGAAGCTTATATACTCCTTTCATGGCTTGATTGAATTTAGGCTTGTCACATCCTATTGCGTACAATCAATCTATGCATCAGTATTTAGGGAGAGTCGATTTGAACTCTTGACTTCCGGAGACTGGCTGGCCTGGAATTGAATGAATCTTGTGTCAACGAGATCTTCGCCATCCATCAGTTCACAGGACCAGCCCAGTGGGGAAACACTTCCTGGCCAATGCTGACATCATAAGGTTCAACGAATTCACATAGTTGGACCTTACTGAATTGACTTGTTAGACGATTGATCACACAGCTATGGGCAACCCAAAGGCCCAAGGAATTGAAAGAATTAAGTATTTTAAAATTCGCAGTGGGAATTCATATTTGAATTCGAGGTTTGATACATCTAGTCTGTAATAACAAACAAAATGCACAATACTGACAGCTAAGGACTTTGAAACTGATGATTTTGATTAAGAAATGTGGAATTGCTATCTCATGTGAGGATGCAGTTTAGCTGATATTCAAAGGAACGCTCAAATCGATTTCGAGCTATGATGGTCTTAGATATCATAGAGGTATAAACCAGTGCAAGTGTTACCCACGGGTCAGGGGAACCAGCCAGAGGTGCGCGTTGGGACCACTGAAATGGTTAAGTTCGGAACTTAACCCGGTCAAATACCTGACTCTTCGCATCCGTGCGGGGCAAACCAGGACTGGAACACATCGATCTGCAGGTTTTACCCGGTTTGACATTACCCCACAGTTCGAATCACTGGTTTCAGTTGTTTTTTTTCCCTATTTATGGTCACATTCACATATTCTATTAATCATCACACAATATTGAAATTAGTATATTGTTGTCCGTTTCTGATGTATTGGCCGCCTGTATAATCAATAACGTGTGAAACAAACTCCCTGCCCAATCCTGAACACAAGAGTCAATGGCGAGTCAATGATTATTAGTCTTCCAATGTCAGTAATCTAGTGTTAGCAATGGGTCCAAATTCACGGTTCGGTTCTGGGTCTGGTTCCGACCCGGATCCGGACCATGGCAACAGGTATCCACCAAATACCCGGCATACCAACACAACATTTTTGGCCCCAATTAAGTATCTGAGTTCTGATCCGATCGTGGGATGATCAGTACGTAGATTGCCGAGTTCTAGCCCCTGATTCCCCTCGCGCTCTGACATTTGCAATCGGACCAATATTGGTTGAGTCGCTATCGAAAACCCGCAGTTTTCCGCTGAGAGAGCACCTTCTTTCAGAGCATTTCAACGAATATTGGTCCAATCGCAAATCTGACAGCGGGAGGTGAAAGAGGGGCTGAAACTGCTCAATCTGGATATTGATCATATCCTGAAACGATCCGAACCCAAATACTGAATTGGACCAACAGTGGCAATAACCGTACTATGGAACTGCGGTCCTGTTTGAACTCATCACAGAACCCGGTGTGTACCCCTGTTTTCTGGGTAACCACCCGCACTGGACCATCCTGTCCGGTTCCAAACCCTGACTGCAGCCGGGTAACCTGGAACCTTTGCTAACTCTAGAGTAATCTGAGTGACAATTGGATGCAGACCTTCATAAATGGGGCATAGGCTGTATTTGTACACAATAGAGGGAGTAACACACTCCCTGCCGCATACTGAAGATGAGCGTCAACAGTGTGTCAACAATATTTAGCCTTGCATCATGGTTACTCTGCATGTCAAGGGGTTGCAGAAATTCAGAATTGATGAACAGGTTGCCTGTATAGGCCAAACACCAAGCAATCCTCTCCCTGCCCGATTCTGAAACTGAGTGTCAAAAGTCCATCAAGAATTTTTTGTTATGTAAGAAACTTAATTGATCAGATACTTGGCTTCTATACGGCGTACTGAAAGTATTGGCCGCCTGTAAAGGCCAAAATGCAATCGACATGGTACCTGGACAATCATGAAAATGAATGTCAAAGTAGTGTCAAAATTTTTGGGCCTTTCATTATGATTAATCAAAGCGCAATGTGTCTGCTATTTACTATATACATAGTTAGGTCCAGTAATCTAGGATAAAATGCGGAGGATCACTGAGTCGCAGCATTGACAATAAACATAATTGTAATTGTCTGGGAGGCTGTTGTAGGAACCCCGCTTGCTTATCTGCCTATAATGGCTGCCAATTCACGGTAGCTAGATGGCTAGAATAATTCGCCAATTACATTAGTCAATATGCAGAACCGAAAATAGTTGTCTGTCAGTTGACCCAAACTGATATCATCTGGCAGGGAGCGTGTAGCTATCTCGTTTTCCAATAAACACAGCAAATATTGTGATTATACATAACCATGACCAATCAACTTTTTACCATCCTGACATACAGGACTAATAATCACTAACACTCTGTTGACGCTAATGTTCGCACGGGCATATCCGCAATATTGAAAAATTCAGTTCGCCATAGGATATCCAAAATCGTACTGTGGCAGCCATTCAGTGCTGTTCATATATGGTCTGTGTTATTACTACATTGTGCTTGAATAATTCATATTAATGTATACTTCAAAATATACTGTAAGGTGTCAACTAATGGTAGATAATAATAATACTCAAAAGTTCCAGTGCATCGAGTCAACTCTAGTCTTCACTGTTCACTGCACTTTAACAGGCTAATGTCGCGTACCAAATCGCAGTCAACTGCATTACGACCCAGGTGACAGTGGACTAACAATGGGATGGATCATCATTGGTCTACAAATCAGAAATGAAATGTTAATCGCACATGTGATCTGTGCCATACAGTTCAAGAATGATAAATCGAGCACTGGGGAGTGGAGTATATACATGAGCAAAATGTTCATTGGTCCGGACAGCATATGCAAACTTCCCTGACACTCTGATAGACCTCACTGGTGCTTCCAAGTGATTACCGAACATCAACAACAACTCTAGTTTCCGTCGAAAACACCCGTGTGTTACGAACGGCTCTGATGGCTCTGACGGAGGCTCGTCCCATCACACGTAGAACTGACGTTACCTGGTACCCTCTGACGGAGAATTACACTCTTCCTTTCTCCTAGGCGACCGATCGCATTGCCAAACAGAGCCCCTGGGAGCTCCGGTGACATATCTGGGAGCACCTCGAATCACAATGGAGCAGTCTGGGAAAAAATCAATCTTCTTTGGGAACGCTGCTGGTGCGCCTGGAACTCATAGCTACTACTAATTGTTCAATGATTTTTAAAACTCATGTATTCTGGTTGTATTCTCATCCATGTATCTATGTATTTGTATAGCTACCAACCTACAGACGATATATCTGGACTGGCTGCAGGCGGCGCTTGAGAGAAATTCGAGGTGCGCCTGATGATCACGATTGAGCGAGTTTGGAGATGCACTGGGAGTCCGAAGCCGACTGAACTCAGAGATGCACATTGAGGCTGTGATCGAGCGATTTTCAAAATACAATTGAAGGCCGAGATCGAGTGAACTTACAGATGCCCTTGGAGGCTGCGATCAATCGAGTTTTGGGAAGGACTTGGAGGCTGTGATCGATCGAATTTGGAGATCCACTTGGAGGCCAATGTCTTGTGAAGTCAGTGATGCACTTTGAGGTAGTGATCGAGCGAGTTTGGACAATCACTTGGAGACTGAGATTGCGTGGACTCAGAGACGCACTCCGAGGCTGTGATCGAGCGAGTTTGAAGATCTACATGTAGAAGGCTCTGATCGAGCAGGATTGAAGGAGTACGTGGAGGTGGTCGATCTGGAGGCGGTTGATGGGAGGCGTGCCAGGTGCTCAGACTCTATTCATTGGTTAGTTAACTCAAAACGGTGGGAATGTGACTAGGTGACTTTACCTTTGAAGCTCTTATGGAGAAGTGGCTGGTGGCGGTGGATCTGTAGGGCGGTATGCCGGAAGCGGAACAACCATTCTGGGGTCAACTTGAAATGGTAGGAATGAAGGGACGACAGTCAATCATAGGTGGATGCTGTTCTCGGTGTATTCTTCACTCAATATTAACTGATGATGATGGCATGGAGAGATAGAGAGGGATGACTCAACTTTGTGTTCTTGTGATGATGGTAAAGTTGTGGACAAGATAGAGTGAGATGGGGGATGAAGATGAGAAAGATATGAAGGATCCGAGCTGCTGTGAGAAATGAGGAGTACGACTTTCCTGAGTGGGTTTAGATGACCTCATATTGGTGTTGTTAAACGCCGAATCGGGACTCGTACCAGCCATATCGGGGATGGTCAATTGACTCGCACAAGAAATTCTCTCAAGTCCCAGTTTCTCATGATGATTTCCCCCATCTCCTCTGATCTCTCTCTTTCTTGTGCACAACTCTACCCTCACCTAAGAACACAAAGTTGAGTCATCTTTCTCTTTCTCTCCATGCCATAATGATGAGTTAACAGCTAGTACAGCATACACCAAGTACAGCATCATCTCAAGATCGACAGTGTCCCCCTGCCAGCCAGTCTCTCATCTCTCGGCAGATGTTGTACTGAACGCTCTACATTCCCCCATATATCACTAAACCAATGAATAGAGTCTCAGCTGCCGTCGTGCCTCCCTCCAAATTGAATGTATCCAAGTAATCCTCCAATCTTGCTCGATTGTAGCCTGCAAGTGCATCACCAAACACGCTCGGTCATAGCCTCAAAGTGCATCTCTGGGTTCACTCGATCTCATCTTCCAAGTGCATCTCCAAATTAGCTTGATCACGGCCTCCTAGTATATCATGATGGTGTGAGGGAGTGTATACGAAGATACTTGGGTAATGGAGGTGGAATGATCAATGTGGAGTATATATTCGGGAGACCCCGGGGTAGATAGACAGCATCTCATTTTCATCTCATCTTGTCATACTTCCAAATTACACACTCTATCTTTCCCAACTGTTGGTCTCAATCGCTGTGTCCGAGATTTTTTGAATCCTCACGGCCAGGTACTATCATATCTTCACACGTTCTTCCCAGGTTCCTCGAGCTTGATTTAGAAGGAACATGAGGAGAGATTTTCGCAGCGTCACCCCTTGCAATCCCGATGCAAGCGTGTACACAATGTACCCACTCCGACATATGTTCTCAGTTGGCCACAATGCAGGGCAGTTTCTTTACAATTGGAGACTGACAGAGCGAGAAGAAACGGCAAAAGGGCGATCTGAGGGCGTCATGCAACGCGACACGTGGTATTGACGCTGGGCACAGAGTAATCAGCCACGAGGGTGTCTCTGCCCGCTCTGACTGAGCGCGTCCACTGTGGGGCAGCCATTCCGCCCGGACAGAAATCTTTTTTCCTGATGCAGCACCAAGGCCCGCCCAGAGCTCAGCAAAGTGCTCTCAGACTCTGAATGAGTATTCTCAGATACTCCTGAAGCAACCTGCAGTTATGCACCCACATTCAGGATGCTATGAGATTTGACTGATAGGATATTGAAATCTTTGAGCAGCTGAGACTTCGAGAGTAGCTTGAAATCTCTGCACAGCTCTACAGGAGACTTAATGCAGTATTCACACCGTAGTGGTTCTTAGAGTTCCATAACTGCAATGCATTGTGTGTATCTGATTCATCTTTGTTAGAGTCACAAGATTTGCTACATAATAATATGGCATGTATTACCTATCCCAGTCTCTCTATCTATATACATACAGCCATGCTGGCTGCAGATGCGACTGGAGCGTACTCGCAGAAACACCTGGATACGCTGATTGGGAGAACTTTGACATGCACTTGGAGGCCATGATCATGTGAACTGTGAGAGGTACTTTGAGGCTGCGATGGAGTGAGTGTGGAGATGCACTAGCAGGCTGAGATGCAGTTGAACTCAGAGATGCACTTGTAGGCCAAGATGGAGCGAGGTTGGAGGTGTATTTGGAGGCCGAGGTCGAGACACTCAGAGATTCACTTGGACGCCGTGATGGAGCGAGTTTGGAGGTGCACTCGGAGGCCAAGGTTGTGTAACTCAGGGGTGAACTTGGAGGCAGAGATCGTGAAACTTAGAGGTGCACTTGGAGGCTGTGAGTGAGCGAGTCTGGAAATGCCCTCGGAGGCAGTGATCAAGTTACTCGGAGATGCATTTGGAGGCTGTGATAGACCGAGTTTGGGGATGCACTTGGACAGTGAGATCGTGTACCTCAAAGGTGTATTCGAAGGCTGTGATCGGGCGAGTTTGAACATACATTCGGAGGCCGAGTTTATGTAACTCCAATATGCACTTGGTGGCCGTAATAGAGCAAGTGTGGAGATGCTATTGGAGGCCGGGATCAAGTTGAAAGCAGAAATGCACTAGCAAACCGTGGTCGAGAGTGTTTAGAGAAGCACTGGGAGGCCAGCATCAAGTAACTAAGAGATGCACTTGTAGGCCCAGATTGTGTAACTCAGAGATGCAAATGGAGGCTGTGATTGAGCGAGATTGGAGACGCATTTGGAGGCCATAATTGAGTGACTCTGGAATGCACTTGGAGGCTGTCACAGAGCAAGTTTTGAGATGCACTTTGAGGCCGACATCGTGAAACTCAGTGATGCACTTGGAGGTGGCAATCAAGCGACTTTGGAGATGCACTTGGGGGCCATAATCAATCGAGATTGGAGGAGTATTTGACAGTGCTAAATTGGGAGGCAGCAGAACAGAAGCGAGGTGTTGCGACAGCTGAGACTATTTTCATTGGGTAACTTGTAAGGGTGGGAATGTAGAGAATTGAGTACAACAAGGTCCGCCGAGAGCTGGGAAACAGGCTGGGAGTGGGAGAAACACAATCTTGGGAAAATGCTGAACGTGGTGTGTGCAGTACACAGTGGGTGCTGTACTTGGTCTGTGCTGTACTTGGTGTATGCTGTACATGGTGTATGCTGTTCTCGGCTAATGCTGCACTCGGTATGTGCTGTACTCGCAGTATGCTTTACCTGGTGTTTGCCGTACTTGGTGTATGCTGTACTCGCTGAATGGTGTACTCGGTGTCAACTGAACATGGTGTATGCTGTACACGGTATACTCGGTACTCGGTGTATCCGGTACTTGGTGTACGATGTATTCCCTGTATGCTGTGCTCCCTCCATGCTGTACTAGGTCTATGCTATACTCGGTGTATGGTGTTCTGGGTGTATGCTGTACTTGGTGTATTGTCTATCAGGATAATGCTGTTTTGGGAGTATGCTGTGCACAGAGTATGCTGTTCTCGGTGAGTGCTGTACTCGGTGTATGCAGTACTCGATATATGCTGTACAAGGTGTATGCTGTACTTGGTATATGCTGTACTCGGTGTATTCTGTTCTCGGTGTATGCTGTACTCGGTGTTATCTCTTGATCATAGCATGCAGAGATAGAGAAGGATGACATAATTTGTTGTTCTTAGGTGATTGTAGAGTTAAACACGAGATGGAGAGAGATGGGGCAAATCATCATGCGAAACTGTGTTCTAGAAAATTCTTTGTGTGAGAGTAGATTTACGCTGCCTGATATTTCTGGTACAAGTCCTGATCCGGTGTTCAATTCCACCCATATGCGGTTGTCCTAACTCTATCAGCTAAGTTGTACCCCTGCTTTCTCATGTCCGCTTGTATCCTATACATCGTTCTGTTCATCATCCCCTATCTCTCGCTTTCTCGTCCAGCACTCTACCCTTATCTCAGAATACAATATGGAGTCATCCCTCTCTATCTCTCCAAGCCATTATTATGAGTTGGCAGCGAGTACAGCATACAACGAGTACAGAGGACACACAGTTCAGCATACACCAAGGACAGCATATGTAACAGTATGTACGCCAGCGTTTGGTCAAATACGCATACGGATTGTAATTATCGGAATACGGTTGAACACAGTGATACGAGATATTGTAGGAGTATATTTGTACGTGTGATTATCGTTAGAGATCAAATGTTCGTGCCATGCGGACCCTCTGGAAAGGCCGGTACCCAGCCCCGGGTCACGTGCCGCCATTACATTATCCCCTTCTTTGGATGCAGACCTCCTGGGCTGCACAAACCGTATAAGAGAAAAGGAAAGAAAAAAGGAAAGTAAATGTTACACAATCCGGCGGCGTACTGTCTGTTACAAACACTCAAGTCTTACAACCGATCAGTACTACTCAGAGTGACTTATCGGCGGATCTGGTGCACCGGGGAACTCCACCTCCACATGGCTGCAATACAGCCGTGGTAACAACCTGTGCCGATGCCATTCCTACCGGGCCGAGATCCAATGATTAAATGAAGTATGGCGAAGAGAGACGAAGAGAAGAAACTTAAGAAACATATTCCTAGTCGAGTAATTTCCTCCGGTCCCAAGTTCCGAAACTCACTTTACCCATTTCCTCCGCACCTGAGTCTTGAACCTGAATTACTACTTACGTCCACTGCCAAACGCATCTGGCATCCAACGTGACATCCAGTGACGCCTTTGTACCTCATATCATGTAGGCGTTGGTCTTTATTGGAATTGTCAGTGTGCCAGAGTTTCCGCTCATTACTTGGCATTGACGGGTGATTGTGCTATCGCCATCGCTTGTATCCATTTGTGATCATCAGGACTATACCTCAATCGTGTAGTTTCATCTCATTCATCGATGCCTCACAAGTGAGCTTTTCTAAAGATGGTTATGCTTATCAAGATCAAGAGGGCCTGCTCTCTGTTGAGCCTTTGTGCAGTGCTTCCGCTTGCTCTGTACAACTTGCTTGCAGCCGGTAGCCAGTGGTAATCAGCATTGAGTCGGAGATGCAGCTTGAATTGGGAATTGTTGTTTCAAGTCCCCTTCGGTGACCATCTCGTCGAATTTGTCGATCATCTTGATAGGTGGCTTGAGGTGAATATTGGTCGACTTCTTGGTAGACATCTCAGTCGACTTCGCGCTTTGTCTCAATTGTGTGCCTCAGATGGGACATCTCGGTCGATGTCTTGGTGTGTCTGGATAGATTGCCTCTCGGTGGGCTTCAATTTGTCGTCAGGATTTGATCCTGTAGACACCATTATGTGTCCCTTTCAACATTCGTTGCTGGCTCGACCACATCTCCATCCTATAGATTGTCGATTGCCATTGTGGCTCGGTAGAATGTTACTTGTATATCCTGATTGAAACTGGCCTTCATTGGTGATTTGGGATTGAAAGGGTAATCTCTCTGATTCGGTTCGGCTTTCGCTTTGGCTATAGGAAAGTTGAGTCCAGTCGGAGGCCATGATCGGATTTGGCTGGGGTAATATCGGTGCAATTGTCGATCATCACATCGCCCTTGTCCTGACTGTGGACATTGATGTGAGCTTCGGCTCATGGCATTCTCATAGCTGTCGGTTCTCATATGTGACCCGCTGCTAACCTTTCCAGGGCAGTAGCATAGATGCCAACCGCATCAGGCATCGGCGGTACCTCATTGTTACATATATAACACGGAAGCATACTGTAGACGGTCATACTCACAGTGAGAGCAGCGCGCTTCTGCTCTTGCAGAGCTGCTGTGAGCATATCATCTGCAGATCTCGGCAACTCAATACTGGGCATCCAGCAGGATATCGACGGACGGATTCTCGGTGAACTGCATTTGGCAGGGCCTCAATGGACCGTTTCTTGGTGAAAGTAATAAGGATGATTGCCTCGATGCTTTGTTGGTTGACATCTCTGTAGCCCTCTGGAAAGGTCTCAGGTAAGGTGGTTTGGGCTTTCAGTACGGTATGCCACTCGGTAAGCATCTCGGAACGTGGCTTGGAATGGTAGAACTCCCTGTGATCATCTCCTTCCATATCGATGTAACGTCCTCCGGGTGTGAAATCTGTGGCTGTGAGATCACGATGATCATCTGTTGGTAGTTATCACGACTGTCTCTCGTGGTGTCAGTCGGTAGCCACTTTGGTAGGCCATTCGATACGCTTGGTTGTCATATTTGATCCTGTTCGGTGGCCCGGTGTGTCCGTTAATCCTCACGTAATAAGAATCTCGTTTGGAACTGTTCCGGGATCGGTATTGTCACTCATTCGGCATCGATCAGGCTAGTTTGACCTATCATATCTCTGGTGCATTTGCAGGACTACTGGACCTTAGTGTTAGCAATGGTTGCGGACCGTCACTTCGAGTCCTGGTCTGGGTCCACACAGTACCGTTGCCAAATTGACTGTCCGGGTTGACAATCAACCGGGACTGTCAACTCGGGTACGGTTCAATAATACACTCCCAACCTGTTTGAATTGGGCGTGTTGTCAGTGGGTCGCCCAGCGGGTCCATCTATAGATTCAAATAAGGCTCTTGTTTTTGGAATTTGTTAATTGTATCTTATCAAAATGGCATTTTCAACAACCAATAATGTGTTTTTGCATGCTTTGCAGCTTCCAATATAGATTAATTTGGAATCGTTATTTTACCTTTGGGATATTGTATCTTCGCCAATGATAGCGGTCAATAATTCTGTTAGGAATACGAAGATTAGCGCGATGACATCGTTACCAAATATGCAACACCTAAAAATGTTCATCCTCCATTGACGCTTATTTTCAGGATGCCGCAGGGAAAATTTGCTGTTCTTTTTGCCAGTAAAGGCTGACAATATGTGATAAATGGATGGATGCAACCAATCGGAACATAAATTAACCAAGATGCGAGGTAACAAACCGTTGACGCTTTGTTGACGCTCATTCCCACAATGGGGCGATGACCGTGTCGCTGTCACTGTTGCCAATAAAAGCTGCCAATGCATCTATTATGCCTACCAGCAACCAAAGCACTGTTTAATTACCGTACTTACATAACCACAAATTGTTGACGCTCCTGTGATGCCCATTCTCAGAATGTGGCGATGACAGTGTTGCTGTGTCTTTTGCCCCAAAACGCTGCCAATGCATAGGTTATGGCGAACGGCGACCAAAGCACTATATAATTTCCGTACTTACATAACCACACATTGTTGACACTTCATTGACGCTCATTTTACTGCATTGGCCATTCGACATCTGCTGCCATCGACAGTAGTTTTCACCATGATTTGAACATATTCGAAGTCTTTCTGCCAGATCAAGACTTGGCCCTGTGGCAAAGCCGTGCACAGTAACATTCTTGCACTGTTCGCTCACACATGACTAAAACTTATTTGTCTTGCCACAAGCCTCATTGCGCCTGGTATACATCTGTTTATGAACCGATATTTACAAGCTTCTGCTCACCATTCACCAATATTTTATCTCTAACTATAACACTCAATGAACGTACATAAAGAAGCTGGTGAAACATTGACGCATTCTGTCCGTCATTTTTCTTCACTCCCTTGTTGAATCTTGTTTCGATTGCATTGACCGTCACCAACACCTTTCCAACATATCTTTTTGACTACAGTGTAGGCCGAATCAATCCGGGAACATTTGTGGCGGCGCTCACATCCTGCTGCTCTGGGGATTCCGGATACTCAATTGTATTGTCTTGGTCCACATCAGATTACACATCCACTGCGCAATCATCTTCTCTGCCATTTGGATTATCTAAGACTCCATTCCAGTTATGCCAATCTTCAGTGTCCGAAATGCTTTCGGGTGCACTATCGTCATCACTTTAGACTGGATGACGGCTGATTCTCCAGATTGGGCAGACATTTAAGATCTGAGTTCATCCTCCAGGGTGATCATTTGCAGCTAAAGGTGGTGGCAAAGGAGATCATTCTGACAATTTGAATGCAGCCGCACCATCATGTTGAAATAGTGACCAGGATGTTTGGATGATCTCTTCATAGTCCGAAATGTATCCCACAGTGGTCTTCAGCCTATTTTGAGTGCTAGATTCCATCTCTGAAGCACGTAGGTTCTGGCTGCCATGCCACATCTCCAAAAGTCGTGAACCTTGGCCATTCTGTGCAGTTTCCTTTCTTCCGCCTCTTTGTTCATTTCCGACTTGTTTTCTGTGTTCGCGTTATGCTATTTTGAGACTGTGCCTGCCAAAATCCAGGTATTGGCTTGAGCGAACTGCCTTGCAACCAGTTTTTCTTGAACGGTCTCGCCGGTGGTTTTTGACTGCCTCCAGCAGATATCAACCCGGCCAAGGGAAAAACTGGCCTCCACTCCGACACCGTGGGGTGTGATGGAGAATATGGCGCGCGCAACATTGCAGAGATCCGCGTCCTTTGAGTGTGTTTCCTCCTGTTGACGCACCCAATCGGTGATGACCGGTATCCAAAATGTTCAGCTATACTTCATTGTGTCGAAGTGGTAATAATTGTGATTTGGATTGATTTGCCCCCAGTTCTTTCATGCTTCAGGTGGCGAATTCAAATAGAGCCTGGCGGTGGTCAATAGGCACACAGCACGATCGCTTCGTCATGGTGTCATCTCAGCCACATTGTTAGGCGGTAAGTAATATCCATCATCGCTGGACAAATCATACGGATCAAAGGATGATTGACTGGATCGTGAAGCCGTTGCAGAGGAGATGTGATTGCTGCTCGGTAAGCTTTTGTTCTCATTGACAGGCATCCGTCAATGTTTGGCGCAGTATTCATTCTGCATATACTTGAGAAAGGCCACCTGGTATTGGGTAGCATCGGATGTCTCATGTTCAGGATTGATATCCATTCCGTTTTGCCTGTTTCTGAACGATCATATCCTCCGGAAAGAATTGAGGATATATGCAGAAATTAGATGCATGCTCGTTGTTGGAGTCACTTCGCTGTAGTATTTGGACAACTACTGTCGCGCTAAATTTACCGCCAAGAACAAGTCTTCTTTCCATGGAGTTTTCTTCCTAACCAAAGCTCGCATCATGCCATCCATGTAATCAAACATGTCATTGTACACTGTGATAACATGATGCAATGTGACTGTATGCATGTTCGACATCCACAGGGTCCAATATCTGAATGGCCTCAATACTTCCATGACATACTTCACAATTGTCCATTCTTATTGAGTTGTGACCAGTGGCCGGTATTCATTGTATTTTGGATTTTCAAGCCACTCGCATGTGAATTCCCATAATCGGTAGGCCCCATCGAGTAACTCCAGTGTAGCATTCCAATGTGTCTTCACATCCATAATTGGAAGTACCCTAATGCGGACTTTGACTTTTTGACAAAAAATATACTCATTTCGACGACCAGGTGTCAGTATAATTAATTCAACAAGCATTCTCTGCTTTATGCAGGTCAGTTTCGGGACTTTCAAAAGATCATGAAATACGTACTTTCTCAATTATCCTTGGCAAATTAGATCTCATGGCTGACACCTTGTTGATTCCAGCATTACCCTCTTTTCGCAGTCTTTGACTCTTCCCGATAACTATGCTTTCATTCTCTCCAAATTGCTGATCGCGATCAGGGGCTTCGCAAGACTTGGTGTAACCTTTAACACCGAGACTGCTCATGAATGCACCTAACGCCAGCTGGATGATGTGCGCCATGAATGGTACCTGGTGCCTCAAAGCAGGCCACTCGATTCCAGATGCCTCAAGTGTTGATTTCAGCACTCGTGTCATCGAGTAATTTGAGGAAGCTTTATCCATCGTAATACCAAGCAAATGGCAGTCGGTCAGCTCAAAACGATCCAGCACATACTTCAAATGAACAGCTAGCCTAGCTCAAATATATGGGCCCTTGACCTATCATCGAAAATTACCAATTGAAACGGGAAAAGAACATGCGATCAACTTCATGGAGAGCGAGTTGAACTCCACGCAATGCACCATGTCAATCCGTATAGTGAGAACCGACCTACCGTATGGCCGATTTATGCGCTGATGTCCATCCGTCCAAAGTTAAACAAACTGTGCTTTGAGACGGCAATTGCTTCTTAATTGGATCCACTGTTAGTGAATATTCCCTACGGCAAATGTTGCTCAGGGCTGTAGCGGACGGCAGTAAAAGATCATTACGTAATAACTTATATGACCATGGTAGCTTGAGATTTAATATTGCGTTCCACGAAATCTGAGCCGAAACAAATCCTAACAAGAGGTAACTATTGGATGTGTCTTGGTGAAATTCGGCAGTGTCAAAGTCTTACTCTGCCAATTCGGAACGTTTTGTATGCCATTTTAATGAATCTGGATTCAACTGGATGTCAAATCTGATTTTCCTCTGCATACTTACTATTGGGATTCCTCGACTTCCTTGCCTCTTCAAGATAGCTAAAGCTATTTCATCAACCATCGTACCACTCTGTTCAGTAACTTCTATCCCCGGTGAATCATTTAACTTTGCGAGGTGAGCTTTTGCAGGCAACTGTTTCCCCATTGAGCTGGTCCCATGTTCTGAAGGATGACGAAGAACCTGACGACAAACAATACAAATGATGCCACGGCTGCAGGTCGCTTCAATTCAGCAGTGTAAATAGAATGGCCACAAGAGTGCATGTCTAGACTTATTCCAAGCAAAAGGCCGCTTCGAGCCTTGATTAATTGAAGCCCACCACGCATCAATAATGATTTGCAATCTAAGGTCGTTCAAATCCCGAATAAAGACACATTCATTTTTGGAAGAGATCATAACATCAAATAAAGATGTGTTCAAAGATTTGGAACCTGACATCGCGGTAAGAATTGGAACACTGGTTGATCCAACTCGAAAGACTGGCGTAAATAACGATACAGTAAATTACCCTGCGAGTTCCTAAATATTGACTCTACAACTACTAGCACAAAAATCAGATCTGTATGACATTGCATGCATATTTGTGAAGTTATATACAAGGATAGATTGCAAAGACTGACCGCGTAAAACTCAATTTAGGAACAGCACAATGCAGTTCATTGCTGTGTAGTGTACTGAGCATCCACCAAAACTGTTGAGGGTGTGTGGGCGCGCAATTGTAAGAGCCGCACGCAATATCATCACTAGCATTTTTGTTATTGACGGCTGCTGCTATATCCCTTGTGGGTTATCTGCATTCCATTGCCGATAGATTATCCAAGATGCAAGATCAAAAATTGTTGACGCTCCGTTGACGCTCATTGTGAGACATGATTTTGATCCTATCTGAAGCATTGTTGCCTAGAAAAGCGGCCGATAGTTCGATTGTCAGTCCATGTTGCCCCATAACCCTTCCCGTTTCCAGGATGCAAGGCCAGAATTCGTTGACCCTCCGTTGACACTCATTTTTAAGACATAGTAACAATGTTGTCGCAACCATTTCCGCATAGAAAGGCAACAGATAGTACGTTTATAGTTCAATGTCGCCACGGGGCCCTTGCACTTTCCATGATGCAAGGCCACAAGTTGTTGACACTTAGTTGATGTTCAGGTTTTGGACATAGTCCTGGTGTTGTCAAAACCACGTGTTGCCTAGAAAGGAGGGAGATAGTTCGATTATGAGTCAAGAATGCAGGGAAACCCTTTTGAACTTTCAATGATGCAATGCCAAGAATCGTGGACACTCAGTTGACACTCATTTTGAGGAGGCAGTAGGGATATCGTCTGTAGCATTTTTGCCTATAATGACCGTCAATGTTATTATTATGGCTGAATGCCGTTGCACAGCCCAGTTATTATCCAGGATGTAAGACCAGAAATCGTTGACGCTTCGTTGATGCTTATTTCTATGACAGGGCAATGTGAGTGTGGCTTGCCACTTTCCCTACTAAGCCAGCAAATACTTCTTCTTTGGATGGGTGTGACTATGCAGCGAGGTGATTGCTGAGTAGATATGACTATAAATCGTTGAAACTCCGTTGACGTTCACCTTCGAGCTTACCCTAGAGATCTACTACCAGTCATTGGGTGCTCAACAATTGCACAAAAAATGTATACATCTTCTATTGGCAGCCAGTATACAATTTCTACGTTATATCATTTGAATCCAAGATCTTCAAGAAATATCAGTTTCTGAGCCACCATTATACACATCATTTACATGATTAAAGACATAGATCCATCGCGTTTCAACGCTGTCGGCCGGCAATTTACGGCATATCACTCCAAACCCTAGTTTTAGATATTCATAGCCTGACTTTCTTACCATTCCTAATCTAGCTTATTCCCCTCGATTTCCATGACGTGCCATAAGCAGGTTTCAATCTCTCGGCCATGTGCAGGAGGTCTGAGTGAAGAGATATATAGTTGGCTGCATGGATTGATGCAGACTGTCGGCTGTCATTTGTCCGAGTTTCGCTTGTGCATTGGCTGCTCCTTCTATAAGTGGTATGACATCAGTGACTTAAACTCTGGTAGTAAATTTCGTCTCAAATTAAGATTTTTCTTTATCCTTTGTCCGTAACAGGCAACATCATATAAGGACTGTCATTTGTCAATAATCCTGATTTTGAGTCTAGAACATTCGGATGGCCTGTACGACCCTTGCATACACACTGATGAAAAATCTTGTTTCACAATTTGCTCACTGAAATCCAGAAAAAGCTGACACTTATCAAAACAGGTTTACACATTGCTTTTACACCACATATCTCGCCAAAAATTCCAATTTAGCTATCTACACTTCCGGTGACGGAAGAGACGTCACAATGGCTTCGTCTGAATCCGATGTCTGAATGGTGACAAGCTAGGGACCCTATATGCATCGGTAAACGCTTAAGGGTTGAACTGGCTTGGCAACCTCTATCTGTGACGAATTAGGCACCGCGGGGGGCATCAGCGGTACTATGTGATCGTCTGGCTGAGGTTGCTCCCAATCCAGCCTCATTTGACTACTTCCCTGTAGAGACGTCACTTGGGGCATTTGTGATTGTCCGGAGACGATATCAATAGCACTCATAGGCTCTCCAAATGTTGTGGGTGATGGTGTGGCTGCAGTCGAGTCTGTTTGGGGCTTCCTAACAGCCGGAACATTCAATTCAGTCGTCCCGTACTTCATATCTCTCTCACGGCAGTAGTCGTCCATGTCCCCCCAGCCCAGTTGAATCAGTTTGTCAAGCCTCATCTGCTTCTGCCGAAAGTTCTCCATGTGGTGCTGCACTGTTTTGGAGATTGTGCCCATCACCCAGCCAGGTTGGTAATCCTCGCTCAGTTTGCCATGCGCTGTATCTTATTCATCACCATCCTTGTCTTCGCCATCCTCCACATCTTCGGAACTCGCAAGATCAGTCAGACTGTCTCCGATAGCATTCAACATCGCTTGAGATGGTATTTCAGGCTTTGTGGTTGTCGATCATCCCTTTTCAACGTGTCCCATATGTTCCTGCTCTTGCATCATCGCTGTCTCTACATCTTGAACTCGCTGTTTTACCACTGCGGTTACTCGCCCCACATAATCCTCGATTCATTTCCCTCTCTTGTTGTTCCTCAAAATGTTCATTTCCAGTCCCTTCTCTGCCGCAAGCACCTTTTTGCATCGTTAGCTGTGCAATTCTCGCAACTCTCGGAACCCTTCTGCCTTCAAGCGACTCTTGCCGTTATTCACTGGATGACGTTGCCGGGTGGAATGTTTCATCGATATGCCATATTTGCCCGCCAGAAGTGGCGAATGGTTCCTTTTTGGATCATTGACCATTGCATCTTGTTTCGACCTTGTTTTGAGCGACATGTTGGATGATTCAAGAATTGGACCACATTGAGGCAAGCTGCGTCTTTTATGTCAAGGTTGCTAGGTTTGATCGATTTGAACAAGGCAAACTCAGTGTTTTGACTGTCACTTAATTGGGAATAGTCATGCTAACAGTACATTATGACTTGATAGTTAGCGCGTAATTCATGTAATATCCCGGCAATGTCTTGAGACGAACATCACGAGACATACTTTCCGTCGAAGAATGACATTTTTATATCAATCAAACAAAAGATATCAGCCGTCGTTCATCTGGATGTATCCCTGTAACCAAACACACAACATTGGACCACTTACTGAAATTGCGCAACTGTTGGAATCCCTTGCAGCTATCCGCAGTAGGATTCTACTTGAATTGAAAACCCAAGTTGGCTGTCACTCATTCCATTTTGACTTGTAGCTCACTATATAATTCTCAGCACTTCCCACTTCTTTTTGTGATCATCTCCCTAACATTTCTACAACAGCAAGCCATGTCTCCTGAAACACTTCCTCCAGGCGCGATTGGATCCTAATCGACCTGAACGACAGGCGCTTCACGCAATGAACAAGTTGGTGAGACACAGCAGCAACGCAGACACCAGTTGTTCCTCCGCGACACTGCAAGTGTAGCCACCAAAAATATGACCCAGGAAGCGCATTTAAACAAGGTTCCTAATACCATACACAAGAAGTATACGAAGCAGCATGCGATCGGATGTGGGCCGATTCATATCTGAGTAGACGACAGTCAGCTAAGAACATCACGCACAGCGGGCGTATGTGGAGAGCTACGTGACCAATTTATCGCTTCCCGGAACCGCAAATCTCCATGGTCTACCAAGGCATTTGTGCGCACAGACTGCGAAACTGAAGATCGCAATGTTGTGAGTTCTGGGAAGTTCGCAAAAGAATTTCGTGATCTAAGTCCCCGAGAATGGACGAAACAGGCTCTCAGGTCCTGAGAGGAGGCTGCGGAGTCGTATATGGTTGAGGAAATACCCGGATCTCAATGAAGAAGCAGGAACTAATTTCTTGGAGGTTTTATTCACGTCATCTACTATGGCGAGACAAGGAGGTCGGGTACAGCAGGAACAGTCCGACATGCCTCTTGCGTTGAATATGGCCAAAATGGCCAAAGGACAGTTTTCACGCACCGCGATAGAGGCAACGCAACAACTAATCCAGAAACCTTGCGACGAAGTCTCTGAAGAGAAGATGCGGGGTGTTGATTAGCCCAGGCATAACAAGGTGAAGGCTGCGATCGAATGACGCCCAGCAATCGTTCGGGAAAATCCAACGGACTGATGCCAACCTTGCCAAAATGGCACCACAAAACATCTATAGACACGCCGGAGGTGCAATGGCATGGGTGCTCCTCAACCAGGACGGGTGCCACCTCGGCCCGAATCGCGACCTGTGACATCTGATGACAACGAGAGCTCCAAAACCGCAGCTATGCCACCCGCATATATTTATTTCCATACTCCACGTCCCAACGCTCAATATTTCCCAATGATCACATGCGTAATAATGATTGTATTCCCGATCTGCTGAGTCATGATGGTCCATCAACAGGTTAGTACACTATCAGCTGAGTGGTTATGCAGCTGACAGCCATTTTGAAGATGTGGGTAACCGTTTGAGTGAATCTGACAGCGAAGACGAGAGTTGACTGAAGGGAACCGGACTTTTGAGCTTTATCATTATCTACAATTAGCGGACACTTCAAAGTATATTTTAAAGGGTATATTTATATGCATCATTAAAGAACAATGTAGTAATACAGGTGAACATATATGAATAGCACAGAACGGCTGCCACAAGACCATTATTGATATACTATACCAAAGTGAAGGGTTCCATATTGCGGATACGCCCGTGGCAGAATAATCCTCAACGGAGTGTAAAACAATATATGGCCTAGCATCATGGTTACTGTGCATGGCAATTGGTTGTAGAGATGCATAAATGATGTACAGGGTCCCTTTTTTTGGCAAAAGAGGAACCGATATGCTCCCTGCCGGATTCTGAAACTGAGCGTCAACAGAGCGTTAACTACTTTTGGTCTGGTAAGTCAGGTAACTAATCAGAGACTTGGCCATCGGGATGCATACTGAGATTATTAGACACCTTTATAGGCCAAAAAGAAAAGCAACACGCTGCCAACTTGATCATGACAATCAGCGTCAACAGAGCGTGAACGATTGTTAGCCTTGCATTATGGTTAATCAAAGCGCCATGTGGCCGTTAATGGCTATGTACAAAGTTTTGACCGGTTTTATAGGCTAAAACGCTCATCATCACTGAGTTGCAGCTTTGCAAATAAACTAAATTGTGGTTGGCCGGGAGGATTTTGCGGGAACGTTGCTTGTTATCTACCAATACAGGCTGCCAATTCCCGGTATATAGATGTCTGCGATCATTCGCGAATTAGATTACCCAAAGTGCAACACCAAAAATTGTTGATGCTCCGTTGATGCTCATTTTCAGAATGGGGCAGGGAGGGTGTCACTATCTCTTTTGCATATACAGGCAGCCTATACCTCATTTATGATCGTCTGCATCCAATTGCCACTCAGAATATCCAAGCTACAAGACAAGAAATCATTGAATCGCCGTTGACTCTCATTTTCAGGATGGGGCAGGGAGCGGTTTTCAGTTGTTGTTGATTATAAAGGTGGCCAATACATCAGAACAGGACAACAATATACCAATGTCAATATTTCGCGATTAACAACAGAATTTGTGAATCCGACCATAAATAGAAACTCCTGAAAACCTGAACCGGAGATTGGAACTGACGGGTATAGCCAAAGCCGGCAAAACCCGCGGCTTGGCGGGTAAGGGTCCGGGTTCGGCTCACCAAGATGCAGTAGGTCGGGTTTTTGGAGGGGTTTGGAACCAAACCGAACCGTTTTAGTGGTCCGAACCCGGAACGCTGGCGGGTTATCCGGACCCGTTGCTAACACAACAAAACGTCCTTTGTATGCTAGGTGAACATATCGTCTCAGATCGTGGGGTGCGCTCGGGGGCTCTCCTCTGTGTGTGCTTGTTGATTAATCAGTCACTGTCCTTACCATCACATCACTTGACTCCGTGCACTTATCATCGTTCTCGGAGTCCATTAGTCAATTCATCTCGAGGTGCGCTGGCCGCTGCTGGCCATCTCGATTGGTGAATGTATCTCACGGTGCTTCATTCAGCACCGCTGTTATGGTAACCGTTTGCAGTATGTAACGGCACGGCTGCACGTGACGTGTCCAAGGGCGGGTAACCCCCGTTTTATATAGTCGGCTCGCCACGAACCTTAGATCTCTAGCGATAATCTTACCTATACATCTACACCTACAATCACTCGAGTCCACGTTTGCAACCATATCCAGTCAATTACCGTACGTAAGCCTACGAAGTCGAGCGCAGGCGTACGTGC
>Ga0307512_10001165_pt1 | contig 38257 bp, 47 predicted proteins | sample 14_EM_MG_FD_200267 | JGI IMG/M metagenome (GOLD analysis project Ga0307512, IMG submission 200267) | Populus trichocarpa ectomycorrhiza microbial communities from riparian zone in the Pacific Northwest, United States - 14_EM | ecosystem: Host-associated > Plants > Roots > Unclassified | place...
ACCCCACCACTAATATGTGATTGATGAGTGCAGTGGCTTCCAGAGCAAATCGTATCATAGGGGATGGACAAATGTCCCTCAATATTCTGTTAGGGGTTCTCCTTCGGCAGCGGTCATGATACATGTTTGAACCAAGCAGGTACATGTGACAAATCTTAGAACAGATGTTGATATGCAAAACAGCTATCTGTGAATACGTGAACATGATGGTCAGTCTAGTGATCCTTAGCAGGATTACACTTGAGCCGCATGTCGATCAAACAGCGACCTCTGCAGTGGTGTTGGTGGAGTCAACTATGATGACGCAATAATGTCGCAATGACTAGAAAGTGAAAAATCTTCAGTAGTGCGTATTAAGTTTGACTACACCTATTAGGCCTTGACTAGTGGGACAACACACAGTTAAGTTGCAATGTCGCAGAATTATGTGTGCAGCAGATGTCATTGGAATATGCGAGTACGAGGGATTTGCAGGCTCATATGGTAAGCGGTGAGACTACCTGCACCACTCCCCAGTCTATGGAAGGTCGAGAGCTAAGCATGCATTGTCTGACTGATTAATGACATTGGCTGATGATAATAGGCCAGAAGCAAACCGACTTAGTGTTAAGGGTTCTCCCCGAGCAGCGATTATCATACTTGATTGTCACAAGGATGTGTACAAAATAGTATTATGCATAACACCTATGCTAGTGAGATTGAGTAATCAGTAATATGCTCTTTAGCGGGAGTTTATATTAGTTGCTCGAAGTGAAGGTACTTCATTCACACACGGATACTGTGCGGGAAATGATGGTTTGCATGCATGGCAGATGATCGTCAAACACGATCCAGAGGACTCTTCTCCCCTATGCGTAATGGGCTGGGATTTGGAGAGGCACATTGTGGTCCAGAGAAATGTCTCGGCCTGAGCATGACGTAACTGAGGGATTATGACGTAGGCATTGGCAAAGAGCGAGCACTACTCATTGGCTAGAGAAGTCTCAATCGCAATCTAACCTCGTATTGGATACGAGTGTACACATCTGTAATCTACCTTGGTATAGTGTCGGTTGGTCACCGATTAAGTCTATGACGTAATTACTTCCTCTTCCACATGCAGGATTTTAAGTGGCAATAAGCATCATCCACTTAGTTCGTTGATGTTCCAACTACCAACTCGTTCGTTTGCAAGATGCCAGAGTTACGAAACGATAAGCTGATATCGCGCGATGAATGGCCTGAGTGTTATCAGGAGCGTAACGCTTTGAAACAACATTGCAGGGACGCGACTACCTGACGGTGTTGGGGCAAGTTATAGCCGGGCGCTAAGAGGGCCTGGCCAAGATAACGGAATCACGACTGAGGAAGGGCGTTGGCTATAAACAGCCAGCGATGTTCAAAGGAATGAGGGGAGATCAGCGTCATGATTAGCTTTCAGAGAACACCGAAGACGATCTTACAATATTACTAAGAATTCTATCTACTATTTGAAATATTCCTTCCCTCATTCACCTTTGAGATCAGGCAACATATGTCTAGTCGACAAATGACACAATCCGAAAACGCTGTGCAACAAGTTGTCGTATTATTCAGGGAACTACTTTCTCAGATGGCCGAAGCATGTTCAACCCATACCAACGAAGTGGTTTTTCATTTCTGCGAACAAGAAGATATCGACTACCTGGTGTTGAGGCATTTGAACACTGGTGCACGACCATTCGAGGAGTGGCCAGAGGAGTGGTTGTACGACGGGGCAGTCTGATCTTCCTCCATATAGGAGACGGACAGTGGAGGAGGTTTGATTCGGCGAGCTCTTGTATAAAGGTTCAAGAGGTTGAGTCATAGGATCAGACTAGGAGAGATAGATATCATCAGATAGGCGGTCGTACATAATTCAATAAAGATTGTATTGATTATTGGAATTGAGAACCCCCGTAACACTTATTGAGTTAGGACTGTATGCATTGCCACGTCATACTCGTAAACAGTACGGAGTGGACATATCATAATCTACCCTAGCAGCGTATCCGTTGTTCACCAATGAAACCTCTGACGCAATGCCGAATAGCCATATTCAACCCGAGGCAATTAATAGTGAAGATCTATTAAAACATATTGCTATAAGCACTGATAACACCAAGGTGGTCAGATGATCGAGATACTGAACAAATGGAAAGCAAGATGTCAAACACGACCTTATGAGCTGTCATCATTTGCGTTTCAGATCATGATCATGAGGACGGCCTGGTAGGGGCCTTAAGGTCTCAAACCCGCTCATGTATGAACACGATATCCAAAGGGAATTCGTGGCACTATCAATGGAGCACACCAGTTGTGTCTGGAGATATGTGTTCAATCAATAATGGTTTCATGACAGAAAGTTGAAGGCAAGTTTGACCTGAGGACCAGACTATAAAAACCTCACATTGTCCCCGACAATGAAAAGAACAAAGCACTAGCAGCAATCCACAGTCAGACATGACCAGCGAAGAACACCTTAAAATATTATTAAGAATTCGGTCGAGTATTCATGAATTACTTCTTTATGTTCTCTCTGTGAATATGCACTGTATGAGTTCGTGGTGACGACCACATTCTCAGTGTGCACACCGGAGGGTCGTCGCAACTTTCGGCGATCTGATTCAATACTAGAAACAGCGTGGTTTAACCCACTTCTCCTGAGCACTTTCATACTCGGCCATTATCGAAGGTGTTGGATACGAGGTGCACAGGTGCATCACTACAGGCCTGTTGACTTACAAAGAGTGGTCCGAAGAGTCCCCTTGCACCAACGAGGAAGAATTGTAATCTCGGATTCTTAGAGAATAAGAAATTGAGTCTGGGAAGACAAGTAGATAAGGACAAGGAGATAGGCGGCTGAATTGAATCTAATAAATGTTGTATTGTTGATTGGGACTTAAAATACCCCCATAATATACTCATCTTGAGAGAACATAACTGTGGCCTTCTTTCGAGTGGCATATCCAGAGAGTGCACAATGAATAGCGGCGGCTACCTGCGCTAAGGTCCGCGGCATGTGGGGTTGGAAATACTGCGAAGTCCTTGGCTAGCGCCCCAATCTACTTGCCATGAAGAAAAATTGGGGATAAATGAGATGAAGCACTTCCATTTGCATGAACCATGATTTCACATCCTCAACGACCCTGGAGAGATTTCTAGTGTCAAACACAAGCTTCTTAACCTAGATCCGAAGCTTAGTCACAGAGTGCAAATCAACCTGGTAGTCTGGACAACAGTCCGACATGCCCCATCTGCAAACCGTCCTCGAATGGTACTTATCTTCAGTTCAACTATGTATAATTTGGGGCATAGTCAATATTGCAAATCAGATATAGGAGCATTAAATAGAATCCAACACTTACAGCTTGTTGCGTTTGCAGATTGATTGTGAGAGATGGACCGCTGGGCAATTGACACACCGATGGTGTACCTGCAGAAGCACCTGCTAATGCCCACTGACCTTCCTGAGCATCAATGGCAGGTTTCCAAGCTTCTTCAACCATCAAGAATATGTCATTGGATACTTAAGGCCACAGAGTTTTTGTGAATAACATTGCCTCCATGAACCTTTTTCCTACCTCACAAGTCGCCTTTTGGTATTTCGGAACATTCTGGTTGTCATTGGCCATGGGCTGTAGAGCACTCTTGGCTCCACGTGACTTGAGTTGTGGCAGCGCCTCGGCTGATGCTGCACGGTCAGACTCGGAGGATATGTTGAGGAGGGCTGCCTTTTGGCGTTTGAGCTGTGGTGGTGCCATTGACCCAGGTGGTTTTCGGAGATTTGGGAGGAGAGGGCATGCAATCACAGTGTCGGCACTGCTCCGGTTCATTGGCAATGGAACCCTTGTAGTACGTGATGACTTGTCCTGGTGTGCCTGGCTTGGAAGTAGGACCTGCTGCAGGTGATCGAAATCGTCTTCATTGATGTCTGATTATAACGTAGTTTCTCATGTGTCCTCACTTTTGCTCTCACTGTCGTAATCGCCAGTTTCCTGATTGGTATCACCATCCTGCAGTGGGAAAAGAATTGGGGATATTTGTCATCCCCAATATGATTCACGAAGGCAGATCATTGGAAGGTATACATTTGATGGGAAATGAACATTGGCTGCTTTCTTGAATGCGAGTGATCTCTCTAGGTGTGATTTTTAATTCATCTGTGAACCGTAACTCCTCACCTGGCGGGGCGTAGGTTCCATTTGCTGTAATGAAGATAGGCAGTTGGGGAATGTGGGAGAGAGTGTATATGCAGTAAATGAAAGATTAAGTATAATAGAATAGCGGGATAACTGGAGCAAGAAGTTGCACATAGTCAAGGAGGATGCAATTTGAGGCGTTCCTTGAAGGTTTCAGGAGAGATGACTTTGATGGTTCATATATATATTGAGGACACCAGTTCGGTATTGTGATTCAAAATGTTCCCAGGTGCACCAGAATGGATGGATTCTTTGACAGGTGCGCCGGAATGGATGGATCCCTAATGCCGAATGTTAGCAACTCCAATCAACAACACTCTGTAAGGATGCAGGAATTAGAGGTTAGCTGAAGCCAACACACTTATAATACAGCCCAAGGCACCAGAACGAGATGCGCCTAGACGATATGCACCTGAACGAGACGCACCAGAAGACAACTTGCGACTTGAACTCACCCTTGTTGCTGGCCATCTGGAACACTGAGAACCTGAATAAAAATATGTGCCCCGGCATATCACTCCTTGATACAAAGTAATTAGGCGTGAATGCTGCAGCATTTGATGTGACCCCATGGCATAGAACTGGTGCAGCATTGAGAATCTGCAGAACTCGATGAGTGTCGGCTGAGTTGCAAGGGGTCATACTGAGTTTGTTAATGATCAAGGAGGAGTATGAATCTCGATATGTGGTATATCCGCCGCAGGAACACACGTCTATTCATGACTGTTGATTCTATCAGCATGCTACCGCTAAGTCAGCAGTCGATAAGGCAATATTGTAAGCTTAACTTCCCTTTCATATGTTCATCTGGGCCTTGTCAGCAGAATATCCTCCGCATTAATGTCGCTGTCAATGGAGTAGGGAGAGAATTTGGAATCCGAAGGAGCGATAGACGCATAGAGATACAGGCCATGAGAACATAATGTTGGGTACAATGGATGATTCAGGGGTAATCATATGGATTCAAGCACTTGTCAATGCCAAGATTGCTAACAAATTAGTCATAAATACTCACTCACATTCTGATTTTGCACCTAATATCTAGTATGTTGCACACCGTTAAATCACATATTCATTATGAGTCTCTAATACAATATAAACTTAAATAAATGATGAAGTTGAAAGCAATATGCTATGACAGTACATCAGCAAAAGGGCAAATCGACTACAGACTGCACTACTCGCACACGCGCAGCTCATAGCAAGCTTCCCGTGGACCCCTGCCCAACACGCAGCCTATAGGCGTCTATAGTTGATTGATAGAGTTGTACTCGTGGGCCTACGGAACTATATACAGCTGGCGGCCCAAGATGGATCAATACCAGTCTTCAGCAGTCTTCGCTGCTATACCAGTACTGTACACTATTGCTGAGAGCCCACTTGAGTGCCTGCTGAGTGCCTGCTTGAGAGCCTGCTTGAAAGCCTCTTTGAAAGCCTGGTTGATAGCCTTCTTGAGAGAGCCTCTCATCAGGAGGAGTAGATTTTCCACTGGAAGCCTTTGGCCGATGGTAAACTCTGAGTTTGGGGAAGCTTTGGCTAACAGAAGGCTCTAAGTCCGTGGAAGCTTTGGCTAATGGAAGGCTCTCAGTCTGTAGAAGCTTTGATGCTAACATTGATGTAGCCAACCTGCTTGTCTAAGTGCTTCTAGTACTATGATCACCATCACCGATACCAGCACCATCGCCATCATCACCATCGCCGTCATCACCATCACCATCATCACCATCACCGTCATCACCATCACCATCATCACCATCACCATCAGCCCCGGCCCAAATGCGCACACATACGCGCAACATCTGTGGGAAGCAAGCAGCAGATTCCGCTGGATAATCTGAGTCGGAGATCTGCTCTCCCCAAGATCCAATTGTCTACCATTCCTACAGAATCTAAATCTTCAATTGTCAATACAATGGTTGTGAGGCGTCGTGAGATTTTGTCTCAGTGGGCGTGCTACCGATAAGTTTCAGATGATGATATAGACCGACGTCATGATTTCGGCTGCCCCCCACCAGCTTTCCGCCACCTGCCACATGCCACACGCCACCTGCCTCACGCCTCCCAGTGCCTGGAATCCGGAACTGAACAAGTCTCTGGATCCAGCATGTAGGAGCATATTCAGGAGAAGTAGAGTTTTCCATGGGAAGCTTTTGGCCGATGGAAAACTCTGAGTTTGTGGAAGCTTTGGCTGATAGAATGCTCTAGGTCTGTGGAAGCTTTGGCTAGGAGAAGGCTCTAAGTCTGTGGAAGCTTTGATGCTGACATTGATGTATCCAACCTACTTGTCTAAGTACGTGTGGTACAATGATCACTATCACCCACACCATCACTATCGCCATTGCCACTGCCATCATCTCTATCAACCTCAGACCGAATGCGCACACATATGCCCACAATCAATGGAAAGCAGGCAGCAGATTCCGCTGGAAAATCTGAATCGGAGATCTGCTCTCCCCAAGTTCCAATTGTCCACTTTTCCTACTCAATCTGAGGCTACAATTGTCAACACAATGACTATGAGGCATCGTGAGATCTTGTCACAGTGGGCGCGCTAAAGATAACGTTCAGAAGATGTTATCAACTGACGTCATGATTTCGGCCACCATACGCCGCCCGCCATCTACCACACTACACGCCCCATGCCTCACCTCTCCCGGTGCCTGGCTGCATCAACTCAGCAAATCTCTGGATCAAGCATCCAGGAGCGTACATGGGAGCATATAGTCAAGTGAGATTGGAAGTGTCTTCCCACTTCAGAGTGTACTTGCGAGCGACTCGGAGGTGAACTTGGGTGCATACTTGGAGGTGTTCTTGGGAGTGTCTTGAGAGCTTAATGGGAAGCGTATAGTCCAGCAGGCTGGGAGCGTGTCATCGTGCGCAATGGGGAGTGTACTTGAGAGCGTGCCCAGGAGTATGATTGGAGCGTCTTTAGAGCTTACTTGAGAGTGTATGATCACGCAGGCTGGGAGTGTGCCATCGAGTGCAACTGGGAGTGTACTTGAGAGCATGCTCCGGAGTGGGATTGAGAGCGTTTTGGGAGCTTACTTGGCAGGGTACAGTCCAGCAGGCTGGGAGTGTGCCATCAAGTGCAATTGGGAGTGTCCTTGAGAGCATCCCCAGGAGTGTACTTGGGAGCGTACAGTCATGCAGGCTGGGAGTGCGCCATCGAGAGCAATTGGGAGTGTACATGAGAGCATGCTCGGGAGTGTGATTGAGAGCGTCTTGAGAGCATACTTGGGAGAGTATAGTCAAGCAGGCTGGGAGCGTGCCATCGAGTGCAATTGGGAGTGTACTTGAGAGCGTGCTTGGGAGTGTGATTGAGAGCGTCTTGCGAACTTACTTGAGAGTCTAAGTCAGGCAGGCTGGGTGTGTAAGTCAAGCAGGCTGGGAGGGTATAGACGAGTGCAATCAGGAGTGTACTTCAGAGCGTATTTTGGAGTGTGTAAAGAAGTGCCTTTGGCAGTTTGGTTTCAAGTTTGTAGAATGCAGCATGATGTATAGTATCAAGTGCACATAATTGCGCGAGTATCATAGTAATCTAGTCAATGTGCAGGTCCTTAGGACATTATAGTGCCACGTGTCAAATATGCTATGGATCACCGACCGAAAAACAGCTTGTGAATGACTTACGCGTCGCATAATGTAATTTTTCCCGGTGTATGAATGCATAGTGAGACATCATCTCACAGCGGGCAGAGGAAGGACGATTCCATGCACGCATGCAGTTCTGGGCAATTGAGGTGCACAGAAGATTAAATTGTTACGATAAGATTCATTCTGTGAGGATTGGTGGCTCGCCTTACTCTGACAGTAAATTGCAATCCTCAAAGGTGTCTTTTCTTCACTCAAGCTTTCATGAGTCGCTCTCTTCGGCCTTCTCTCACGATGGAAATAAGTTCACATAATCTATTTTCGAATCCGAGTTGTGGTGGCCCAACCATTCATTTAGTCAGAATCGAGTTTAGTCTGCATTCCAACCATTGATATCTTTGGCCTCTTTGAGTAAGTGTGGTACATGGGTGAGCAGGAGTTGCTGGCCATCTTGTAGATTTGCTGAGCAGAATCTGTCTTTTGAGATTCTCGCTCTCAAGCTGCAGCTCTTTTGACAGAGCTTGATGATGCAGAAGCTATTTTAAGATTTGGAAGCAGAGGTCCAAACAAACTACTAGGCAATCTTGAGTTAAGTAAGGTTGATAATTGGCCAGGTCTATACATTTATGGTTTAGTTGTGCAGGGCTACCTTCCTCCAATGGACAGTTGACATGGAGCTAACAGTTTGAGGTATCTTAGCTGCTGCCTTCACATAGCGACCATGCATAGATCGATATGTTAGCAGAGGGCGAGTGGGATGATCCTCCTGAACCGATATGTGTTGTGTCTAGAATGATGACAATCTCTGTATACAGCATCCACTGAATCAAAGTCAAAGAAAACATAATGAGAATGAAGCAAACTAAAATAAATAGTGAACTATGCAGTAGGGAAGATGCGCTGCGGTGACTTATTGTCGCAGTGGAAGCGCGCCTGACCTGGAATAAGTTATTTACAATGAGTCACAGCTTGCCAAAGATGACCTCATTGAAATCCAGGTATGTCATTCTGGACTGGATTACAGATCTCAGTTGTGCCTGAAATTCAATCATTGGCCAAATCATAGGCCGGGACATACCCAACCGCAAAACATGCAGCTTCGCCATCAATACCCAAGCCGTGTCTCAGACTCCGATGCCCTGGAAAGCCTGCCTGAGGTGTGCCCAAATGAGTATGATATTCCTACACACGCTGCAGCGTTACCACAAATCAGAAAGCCCATACCTCACGGTTTGACACTGGAACTCCATAATCGTGTATACTGTGTCGATTGCGGAATGGAATTGGCAATTACACAGTGACAGTCAGGACGATATGTGCCCGCGACTCTCCGGTGAACATGAACTTTGCGCATACCCCAGCAGTAGATGTGGGATTGCCACGAATGTGCGAGCCATGTCTCAAATTCTGACACAAGTACACAATATCACCTACACTGTCTCCTTGCCAAGCTGGATTGGCAAATAAGTAGTGCTGGATCTGTCATCACACGACTCAAAATATATGTCAAAAATTCTCGGGTGCACCTGAACATGAATCAAATGGCAGCAAATACTGTGGCTTAACCCGGGATCAGCCATTTTGGTGTCTCATATTCTGACCCCGCTATTCAATATCGCCATGACATGCTATATTGCCAAATTGGATTGCCAAATCTGCAGTGCGTGATCTATCTAAACGAGACTCATGACATATGGCATGTGGGCAGGATCCTCCGGTGCATCTGAAAATGGTTGAATTATGCATGGTTCACTGTTTTGACGTCAATATGTGTACATGGCCACAGGTTTCCGGTACACCACAAAATCACTACTGATGAATGATTCGAAACCCTCCTTCCCTGCAACATTCTCAAAATTCAACTAAGGCCATTTATCCTACATTTGGCCAGCCTGGGAGCTGGTAATTTAGGTTATCAATTGACTTCATCTCTTATTTGTCATTAACAATCTCAATCAAGAATGCAAATGAAATCAAATATTAATAATCACAAACACCATTGAAATCCGACTCAAGCATTGTCGGATTAAAGACTTTCGAACTCCAACATCCGAACTTTGATTCGCTTTAAAATGGGAGAGAGAGATTCCATTTATGCAGTATAGTGTGCCTTACAAATGACCGCTTGATTATTTGTATCAGTTAAGAAGATTAAGTTGGTTGAAAGTCTAAAGACGCATACCTTGATGAAGTGTATTTAAAAATCTAAGATAATAGCTCATCTGAGTGAAAAGTGTCATCATTCGCTGTCAGCCGCTTTGTATGGTCCTCACAAGACTGCTGAATCCAGTAAATCATCGACATCGTGATGTTCGGGTGACTCATCATGCTGTGCAGGACTTTCACTTGGGCTACTCCAGAGAGCTGGTGGAGATCACATGCACAGGTATCATAGCCACCAGGACCCGTATTCAGAAAGCATGTATGTGGTACTCTGTTTTGCCCTAACCGGACAACTGGTGCAAATGCCTGCCGCTGCTCGTGTAATACCCAGAACTTCCGAGTTGTTACCGCATGGTTTGCTGTTGTAAGATGTAGGCCGGTCCCGCCCACTGTGGGTGTAGTTACGAATACAGAGGGATTTCGTAAATCCTAGAATGTGAGCTGCATTTCTGTACATTCATCATTGCCCATTGCTGCATCAATGTGGAATATATCCACATAATCCGCAAAATACGTTATTAGCCGCCATTTCTAATGATGAACTCGGCCAGAACGAGGACAAAATAGCAATGCATTTTGTGGAGGAGGTGTTCTGGGAAGGGCATTGTCCTGTCTCTTGTGTTCCAGAAGGAGCACCTCTCTTAATCGGTCGTCTTCGTCAGGTTCAGGATACTCCCCAGGTTCTTTGACAAGAATTGGCAGAAATGTCTCTCTCAGCTATCAGAGAATCGGCGAACCCACCCAACTATCGAGTGCCCATTCATGGTAACATCGTCCCCAAACGCCGTGGCGATCCTCCGTGTCCCCCAGAACTATTGAATATCATGTAATACCCTATGAATGAACTCTCCGAGCTCCCTAAGAACCACATGAAGTGTATTTCTCCACTAGGGCCATCAGTTTTGCCTGCTCGTCCTCAGTCCACGGAGATCAACCAGGTGTTCATTCTCCTTAGGTACCTGCACTAGTGGTTTTCCGTTGGCAAGTTGCGATTCTGACCACCTCCTTATCGTCCAAGGCATTGCAATCTGAATCCTCCGGTGGCCCGCATCCTGCTAAGCTTGTTTGTCTTCAGTCCGGATAACATGCATCAAACTCCGCACTGTGGAATTCAATCCATCTCCACCATGCTGTTCGATCGCCGTATCAACCTCTGGGTTGTCACCGGGAAAAATGACCTTACACGATATGTAACTCATAGAGAAGCTGTTTTTCGTCCAGTAATCCATAGCATATTTGACGCGTGGCAGTATATGGTCCTATGGACCAGCAGCTTGACTACATTACTATGATATGCATGCAATTATGGGTGCTTGATACTATACATCATGCGGCATTCAATAAAACTGCCAAATGCACTTCATTGCTTGCTCCCAAGTGCGCTCTAAAGTACACTGCTGATTGCACTCGATTGTACACTCCCAGCCTGCTTCACTGTATGTTCCCAACGAAGCTCTCAAGACGCTCCCAAGAACACTGCGAGTACGCTTCTATGTACACCTCCGAGTTTGTTGTCAAGTACACTCCTGTGCATGTGGTAGGGGTGCTCCTGTAGCAGCGGTAATGATACATGTTTGAACGAAGCAGGTACATGTGACAAATCGTTTACGATGTGTATATGCAAAACAGCTACCTGCCAATACGTGAACATGTTGGTCGGTCAAGCGGTTCTTAGCGGAATTACATATGAGCCGCGTGTTGATCAATTAGTGAAGACTACGGTTGCACTAGCGGATTCAGATATGATGATGCAATTATGTCGCCATAACTGGGAACTGAAAAATCTTCAGCAGTGCGCATAATTTTTGGCCACACCTATTAAACCTTGTCTAGCGGGACAACACATAGTTAAGTTGCGATTACGCAGAATTATGTGTGCAGCAGACAATATCGCAATATGCGGGTATAAGGGATTTGCGAGCTCACATGCTAAGCGGTGAGAGCACTTGCGGCACTCCCCGGTCTACGGAAGGTCGAGACCTAAGGATGCAGTGTCTGAGGGATTAATGACATTGGCTGAAGTTAAGAGGCCAGAAGCAAACCTGCTCATTGAGTTAAGACCGTATGCATTGCAATGTCCTACTCGGTGAGAATAAGAGGTTGATGGGTCATTATCTACGCTAGCGGAGTATTGGTAGGTCGCCGATTAAATCTCTGACCCAATGCTAAATAGCGAAAGTAATGGTGAGGCAATTAATAGTGAAGAGCTATTATTATTATATTGCGATAAGCACTGATAAGACTAAGGTCGTCAGATGCTCTAGCTACTGAACGAACGCGAAGCAAGATGTCACATAAGAGGTTATGAGCTGTCATTATTAGTGTTTCTTATCATGATCATGAGTATGGCCTGATAGGGGATGTAACGTCTTAAAACCACTCATGCAGGAACATGATAACCTAGAAGGAATTCGTGGCACTATCAATGGAGCACATCAGATGTTTCCGGCAATAAGTTATCAAGCAATAATGGTGTCATGATGGAAATCCGAAGGCAAGCTTGACCTGAGGACCCGATTATCCAAAGCTCACATTGTCTCCGACAATGAAAGAACCAAGCTCTAGCTGTAATCCACAGTCAGACATTACCAGCGAAGAACACCTTGAAATATTATTAAGAATTCTATCTATCAAAATTACTTCCCTCATACACACACGTGACTGGGCCTTGTATGCCTGGACATCAATATACACAAGCCGAGTTCGCACTGCAGAAGGTTGTCAAGAGTTTCGGCAATTTGCTTTCCGAATTGGCCGAGCACCGTGTAACCCACACTTACGCTGTGGTGTTTCGTTTCTGTCAATACGAGAATATCGACTACCTGGTACTGAGATATCTCAACACCGGTGCTTTACCCTTCGAGGAATTTTCCGAGGAGTGGTTGTTCGACGGGGAAACCTAGTGCTCGTCTACATTGGTGACGGACAGTGGCATAGGTTCAATTTGGATCAGCTGGAGGAAGCAGCTTTAGAATTAGCCCGGAGAGAATCGGAAGCTCTTGGAAGTGGTCAAGAGGTTGAGTCTTAGGATAAGACGAGGAAAGAAAGAGATCAGATAGGCGGCTGTATTTAGTCTAATAAATGTTGTATTGATTATTGGGACTTACAATACCCCCGTAACAGCATGCTCCCAAGGACGCTCCCACTTTCACTCAATGGTACACAGCCAGCCTGCTTGACTGTACACTCTCGAACCAGCTCTCAAGATGCTCCCAAGCGCACTCCTGAGCACGCTCTCAAGTACACTCCCAATTGCATTCGATCACACACTCTCAGCCTGCTTGACTTGATGCTCCCTAGTAAGCTCTAAAGAAATCTAGCGGGGATACAGGGTAGCGGGAGGGGAGCTCCGCCATCTAGCCGGCTCGCCCGGAGGCTGAGGGGTATAAGGTCGTGTCATACTGTAAGTAGAGTGCACACAGTATGAATAAAACAAAACAAACAGGCTCTCAAGACGCTTCCAAGTACACCGAGTATGTTCTCAAGTACACTCCCGCGCATGCTCCCAAGGACGCTCCCACTTTCACTCGATGGCACACAGCCAGCCTGCTTGCCTGTACACTCCTAAACCAGTACTCAAGATGCTCTCAAGCACACTCCCGAGCACGCTCTGAAGTACACTCCCAATTGCACTCGATGAGACACTCCCAGCCTGCGTGACTGTATGCTCCCAAGCACACTCTGAGTACGCTCCCATTTACACCTCCAAGTATGTTCTCAAGCACCCTCCAGAGCATCCTCTCAAGGACGATCGTAATTGCACTCGATGACACACTTCTAGCCTACTTAACTGATACTTCGAAGTATGGTCCCAAGATGCTCTCAAGTACCCTCCCGAGCACGTTCTCAAGCACACTCCCGAGCACGTTCCCAAGCACACTCCTGAGCATGCTGTCAAGGACGCTGCTAATTGCATTCGATTACACACTCCGAGCCTGCTTGACTGATGCTCCCAAGTATGCCCCCAAGTCACTCTCAAGTACACTCCGGAGCATACTCCCAAGTACACTCTCACGTGCCAAGACAACTTGACTATATGCTCCCACATATACTGCTGGGTGCTCGATCCAGAGACATGCTGAGTTGCAGGCAGTAGGCACCGGGAGACTGGTGACGGGAGGCGGATGGCGGGAGGTGGGAGGCAGCGGCCGGAAATATGAAGTCGGTCAATATCATTGTCTGAACCTTATCTTTAGCCTGTCCACCGTGACAATATCTCACGATGCCTCAAGGTCATGGTGTTGACAATTGTAGCCTTAGATTGAGAAGGAAAGGTAGACAATTCGAACATGGGGAGAGCAGTTCTCCGACTCTGATTTTCCAGCGGAATCCAGTGTCCGCTTCTCATTGATTGTGGGCATATGTGTGCGCCTTTGGTCCGGAGCTGATGAGGACGATGGCTATGGCGATGGCGATGGCGATGGTGTTGGTGATAGTGATCATATTACCAGAAGTACTTAGAGAAGTTGGTTGGCTACATCAACGTCAGCATCAAAGCTTCCACAGGCCTAGAGCCTTCTAGTAGCCAAACCTTCCACAAACTCAGAGTTTTCCAGAGGCCAAAGCGTCCTGTAGAAAACTGTACTCCTTCCGAATATACGCTTGCATGCTTGCTCCAGAGACTTGCTGAGTTGCAGACACCAGGCACCGGCAGGTGTGACGTAGATGGTGTGTGGCCAGAGGTGTTTGGTAGGGGTTGGAAATGGTAGCGCGCGCTCTGAGAAAGTCCAAAAGTGATGTCGTTCTCTCTACTCTAGCGGTCTCTCTATATACAGAATGACAAGGCCACATTGGCCGCTCCACCATCAGCCGGAATTGGGTGCGGGGTTGAGCGGATTTGTAATAGCGGGTGGCATGTGCCATGTGGCAGGTGGTGGGTGGTGGGCGGCGCACAGTGTATGGTGACCAAAATCATGACGTTCGTCGATATCATAGTGTGAACCTTATCTTTATCGCGCCCACTGCGACAGGATCTCACGATGTCTCATGGTCATGCCGTTGACAATTGGAGCCTGCGATTCTGTAGAAAAGGTTGGCAATTGGATCATGGGGAATGCAGATCTCGAATACCGTTTTCTCAGGGCAATCTGGAGCCAGTTTCCTGGCGATTTTGTGTGTATGTGAATGCATTCGGTCCAGGGTTGATGGTGCTGATGGTGTTGGTGATGATGGTGATGGTGATGGTGATGGTGATGGTGATGGTACCGAAAGCACTTAGTCAAGTAGGTTGGCTACGTCAATGTCAATGTCAAAGCATCAACAGACTTAAGCCTTCTATTGGCCAAAGCTTCCACAAACTCAGAGTTCAAGCGGTCCAAAGATACCTCTGGAAATGATACTCCTGCCGAAGCTTAGCGCTCTCAAGGGCGGCTCTGAAGCAAGCTTTGAAGCAGGCTCTCACGTCAGCACTCAATCAGGCTCTCAAGCTGGCCGGCAACCAGGCTCTGAAGGCTCGGATGCGGCGACGCAAGATGTTCTCAATGAGTGTCAGCACCAGCGAAGCCATCGGTAGTCAAGACTGGCTCAGGTTTAGCGACTGCCTGCCGTATATAGTCCCATAGTCCCACGTGCAGATGCCTATAAGCTGGCTATGGATGGCTATAGACTGCGCGTTGCGCAGGGGTCCACGGGAAGCTTGCTGTGAGCTGGGCGTGTGTGCGTGTCCGCGTAGAGCAGTCGATTGTCGATTAGCACTTTTGCCAATGGGCAGGCGCACCTCAAAACAGCCACATAGTGTCATAACACCAGTCATAGAGTGAATGGAATCCCGGTGTAGCTGTGACGTGAAGTTTGAATGCAATTTTCGCATTCATCGCAATTTGCCAGCTGACACTATTTTCAGTCTTGTACCAATGAGACAGATCAAATATCCCAAAACTCCATGCACAGTTAGGGGGTTGACCGTAGCTTGATGGTTTCGCTCGGGATGTTAAGGTATCATACCACACAAGCCAGATATTCCACCAGTTTTCCGGCACCTCAATACTGGTATTCAGATCCTTGTGGGTGAGATTTGCATTCTTGGCGTGAAACAAATTGATAAGTTTGAATTCAGTTGCATGTGTCATCTCATCGATGACAGTCAGAAAGGTCGCTGCCACTCCGGGCATTGTTACCACCACGATTGGTTCAAGGGCTGATACAAGTGCTGGATGCCTGTGAGGTAGTATTGTCTCTATCTCCAACAGGCTGTGGGGCACAGAGATCAATCTCTGGAGCAGATACCGATCAGCAACGACCTCAGTTTCCGTCAGAAACACACCGGGGATCCGGTCGGCTTCGACGACTCTGACAAAACCGCGTACCCTCTGTTGATGATATACACGCTTCGCGTCGCCCAGGCGACAGGTCGCATTTCATACGTACCTCCTTTGGTTTGCTCCCAGATACACCCCATCAGAACGACACCTGTGTTACACTCCATGCTGGGGCTGCAGTCATTCTGTCGCCGTTTACACAACGCCTGTTGATGTATATGCCTCTTTCCGGCCGAGTCCCACATTTTCCCTCTCTGCTGTTGCTATATATGCGATGCCGCACTCTCCCCATATATGTTTACGTTTGAGATGTTTTCACCTATTGAAATACAGTGTTGGCTTTGGATACATCGCATGCGATTGCATTTGCTTCGCCATTATCGTATTTTACATGTCTGAAATATACTGTCCAATCTTCACACTGTCTAGTACTATGCCCTCAGTCCTCCACATTCTGCGTTGATCCATTGTCGGCATGCAATGCTTCTTCCTACTCATCCGCATCGTCGCCATTCTCGGCATTATACTCTTCGACAGTTTAGGTGCCCTCAGTCCCCCACATTCTGCGTTGACCCATCATCGGGTTGCGATTCTTCTTCCTCCTCATCTGCATTGCCACCATCCTGGTCCTCATATCTGTCGACATCACTGTTTCCCAGGTGACACCTCTCGAGAACAGGAGCGGCCGGTCATCGCAGGCTGGCGGTGGGGATGGCAACGCGCTTGTCGCTTTCTTCAGCTTCATCTTCGTAATCCCTGCTGTCTGCTGGCATCCCACAATGTAGTTCATCATCCATGCAATTGGTGTCTGTCGGGATGTTTGGGTCAGTGCTTCCGATCTCAGATTCCTCAAGCGCCACTTCCAAGGTCAAATTGTAAGGAAGAATTGGATTGTCAACACGCGATGCTTCCACGCTGATCACCTCGGCAGGCATTGGGTTCTCCGCCTGTTTGATCTGACATTTGACTGTAGCAAGATTGCTTTTATACACCTTCTGTTGGTAGCTCTCCAGCATTGTGTTCCAGGGATTCATCAAGAATGTATAAGTGTCTGCAGCGCCCGGTGATGTTAACAACTTGCGATCTGTTACAGTGCAGCAGGATGTGATCATACCACCATGATTCCTGTAGTTGAAGATGTTTGAGTGATCAGTTCTGTCCGCGTTCAGCTTTGACTTAGACCCTTACGGATGAACACCTTTGTTCTTGTCCCACCCGAGGAGAGCATGGCGCAACGCAGTGCAAGTAATCATGATTACAGGTGAGGGTATATGACCGTCCTTGTCATCAATCGTGAAATAATAAAATCCATCACCATACTTACCGTGGTTATTGGCCTGATGAGAACATTGGATGTACATAAACTGCGGGATTGTTTCCGCCCGGGTGTAAAGTTGACGCTTGCAATTTGTTATCCTCTTTCGACTCTCTCTGTGTTGGATTTGGTCCGTATACGGCACCTTTCACAGTTTCTGCTACCGGAGAATAATACTTATTGTCTGCCAGAAGGGAATGAATGAATTCTAAACGCCCTGCGGCAGATTCAAAGCAGTGGAGATCATAATGCTCTGGCATGTTGTCCCTTGCTGATTGTATGAAATGGGATTTAACCTTATCGACTTGTGCGCAAACCGGGTACCAGTTTGAGCATGTAATATCCAATGTGGGCCATTGCATCTGCATACCTCCTTCAAGATCAACCTTGTGCGTGCCTCAAATGGTATGGACCAAATGATTCCTTCCTGCATAGCAGTGTTCCAGTACGTCTCAATTATCTGCCAGTGTGGGGCTTCAGCTAATGCTTTTGCAACGCGTTGCGTTGCATGACGAACCATCTCCACGTCACTTGCACTCATTAACGGCCGTCTTTTCCTCATGTAGAAGTCCAGGAGTCTCCTTGTTGCAAATACAAGACGTGTCATATCTTAGCGACCAACTCAATGGATGCTGCAACTGCCAGAGACCATTGATTGAGGTGTAGACACCGCCTGCGGTTGCAATTGCTACTGCCTCTGTCTCTGATTCTTGTTTGCCGCTCACATTCTCAGTGGATGTGGAATGATCGTGCGGGCTTCTAGATTAGGGATGAGGGTTGGAAGATTCTCAAGACGGCTGAGAGGGGTGGGAGTGCCAGCAACGCCGGATGCGGGACTGGATACAATGCTACGCATTGAGGCTACATGTAAGGTTCCCCCTGGCGTTGGTGTGCTACCACTGCTTGTAGACGGCGTGGCAGTTGGAGTATTTATTGACTGTCACAGTGTAGCGGACGGGTTGGATGACACGCATTGAGTGATATCTGCAACCCTAGAATTGTTCAGCAAAGATGAGGGTGTGGAGTTCTGACCTTGGATTGTAGAAAGTACGGAACTCCCTCATTGAGAGAAGTCCCTCTTCCCATCCAGTACGGAAAAAAGTCTCATAGCAGGCGGAAGCTGACAATTCCCTGATGGGCCACCCTTGTGTAGATTCTCACGATTAGCAAGACTTCGAACATTGCATCTAACCAGAGTCGTGTCAGGGTGAGGGCTGTGGGAAGGCATACTCCGATATAGATGTTCGACGTTAACAAGGTTGGAATCATTTCCTCTGCATGCAGATGCAATGGCAGGCGAACTCTTTTTTGAGAGAGCCTGGAGGGATTCAACAACATGGGGAGGAGCAGTATAGACTACCCTAGACTCTCGACCCTGACAATACTTAGGGACAAGATCCGTTGATAAGCATTCAATCATGGGGTTAGCTGCCATCAGATTGAACTCAGATTACACTCAGCATTGATATTCACTGTTACAGCAACTTCTGAAGCTCTATTTGCACCATTTGAAGAGTGTGTATGCCTTGTTGGCGCGATTATCATCGTATTGCACTTGGTCCTGGCGCAATATTTCAAACCATCGATTTTGTATATCTTCAGCGTCCCGGTGGAAATCCCCCTTTGGCAGAGCTAAAATCATCGAAATGCGTAAAATGACATATTCTCTATCCTATCACATCAGTTGGGTGTGCGATTTGCACTGCTAGGTGTTCATCACAGTGTTGCATGGTTGCAGAGTTGGGACAACTTCAGAAATACTCAGTGTGCTCTGAGATGCACGAGTTCTGAGCTGTAAAAGTGGTATGTGATTCCAAAGCAATGCCCAGCGTCACAAACTGTCCGCACCATGTGTACTAAATCCCGTGTCGAGGCTCATCCTTCATGAGGTGGCTGCTGGTTGTGCAAGATGAAGGCTTGGCTGTTTGTGTTCAAGAACCAACAAAACGTAGGATAGGAATCAAATCGTAGGAACGCAAGTATATATTTTCCTTCTTCCCACCTATACCTCCATTCGCTTCTCCTCCCATGTGCAACGCACCGCAAGCAATTAAACACACCGCCAGTAATTAAACACACCGCCAGCAATTAGACACACCGCCAGCATACTGAACTGTCTCGACATCACGTGACTTGAACAAAACAACCCCTCTGGTACCAACACACACCTGATAACCTACACAACATTGTTCTTTCACTCCGAGCTTCCTTCCGCTGCATTCCACTGTAATATCATGCTGGGTTTTCGGATGTAGATTCATTTTCAACTCGCAGCGATGGCACCAAAGAGCAGCTGCAAAAGAAAATGGGAAGGCAACTGCAAAGGCAAAATTGCCGACATCGAATATATATCGACACCTGTTGTTGGATCGGGACTGTATACAGGGATTTATTTCAGAAGAGATAGATGGACTCGTACAGATATACAATGCTTGCGGCATCAAGGATGAGAGGGCATGGGACCTCTTATATGATATAATCTTTCTTGATCCAGTCGCAAGTTGCCACTTTTCACAAATCCAGGTGGTGTGGCCGCACGGCAGGAGCAGGAGTTAACCGTTTCGGGAGCGGTGGGCAGCCTTCTGCTCATATAGGTGGCAAATATTTGACAAAACCCACGATCAAATAAACAATTGGAGGTCGGTCATCCACTGTGCCTTCAGGGATCAAATCGGTCGCACCAATCTGTAGACAACCAGCTGGGGGGAGATTCAATGCACCGGGGTGTCATTCTCTTCGTACGGTAGCGATGATCTCTGTTCAAAGATTGAGCCATCAAGCTGCCGGCAGTACAAGCCAGGTGACTTCCTGGCCATTGGACCACTGAATTGGGATGAGATAATCGACGAGGATGATGATGATGAGAACTGGGCGGATTCCGGAGTGACGAGCGGTGGAAGCAGCTGTCCTCGTGATGGCAATGGCAACGACGACAGCATCGGTGAGGAGAAAGACACGCAGGGTGGTGACAATGCGATTGGAAACGGGAAGGGTACAAAGGATGGGAAGGGGAACGGAAACGGGATGGCAACGGAGGAAGGGAAGGGGAAGCGGAAGGCAAATGGTAAAGGGAAAGGTATTGTTAAACGAACCCCAGGAGGAGATGATATCTCTCATGCTGTTGCTTTGCCGTTGCAGAAAGAAATGTATGAGGCAGACTCGGACACAGAGGGCTAACTAGAGCGGGTATATTTAGAGCCGGAAGCATCCCCCACTGTGTCAATTCCCTCTCATGATGATACCAAATCTACTGAGAAGTGGGACGGCGAATAAGACTCAGAACATGATTCTGATGTGGATATGCACCAGGAGAATGATGTGGACGCACTGGCCAGCATTGATTTAGACGGCGATGTGGATGTGTAAAGGGACGGTGACGTTGATGATGAGGAAGATGAAGAGGAGGCAGATGAAGTGAAGGAAGATGAGGAGGTGGAGAAAGAGGATGAGGAGGAGGATAAGGATGAGGATCATGGCAAAGAACCTCGGATGATTGGCCAGGGAGAGATGGTAAAATCATCGCCTGATGATGTAGATACCATGGTAGATGATCCGCCAATCGTGCTACCTGAGCAAGGCCAGGAGATGCGCGAGAATACCCCACGGTCACAACATCCGGCGCCTGCATGACCGCCACAGACCCCGGTGCCTCTCCCATGACCAAGCACTCCGGAGACCTATCCCTTCAGTAGGCTGGGGCGTTTGGGGCTTATGAATCTGCAAAACTTTGCGTGGCGGTGCCAACTCTGTGAGAAGCTGAAGCAGCAGGAAACACCTTGGATGTAGATGTGGATCAGCAGCTGCTGAGTGAATAGGCAGGTGGTGACAGTCTCCCCAATGTCCCCCTCCCCAATGTCCCTCTCCCTGAGGCGCGCTGGGTTAGCTTGTTAGGCAAGGAGTGAACAAGTCCTTGCATTGCAGAGGAGGCGATCGTTGTTTCGTTCATGTGAGGGTGCGGTTCTTGTCTTGTTTGTTTTCTGTGTTCTAATCGATCTATCTCAGGCATTGAGTTTTACACGTGTTGCGAGGTTTTTCGATCGCTCAAGGTTTATTTTGTTTGTGGGTATTGTACTGAATTTATTTTTATTGGTTTTGGAATATTTTTAGTATTATGGGACATTGCGCATGCAGCGTTTTTGCGACTCCTGGCGTGTAAGGAACCTCTTTGTAATGGTGTTGACGATGAATAAGTTAGCCGAAAGCATCGTCAGCTTACACACGAGACTGCTCAGGCCCAGCACCAACTTTGATCCCATTCTAGAGTGTACACTTCACTCCTGGCATGTCATCGACAATGACAGAGAAGACCCCATTCCGTTGCCCCGAATTTTCATCCCGACAGCAGTTCACCTCAGACAGCTGGCGACTTAAACATATCAAATTACACCATCCTGAACACCTGCAAGTTGCACCCCAGATGAATCTTACTATTCATAGGGCGCACTGATGTGTTGAATCCATATAGCGTCCTGAATTCAATGATAACAAAGATTCTGTCGAAGACATTGACACGTTTCCCTAACTCGAATATGTTGAAATCATCGCAGACACGGAGTCTCAACCACCGCCACCTCTGCCGCGCACGGATATATTACCCCGGACCGGCGCTCTGCTGATCAACTACATTGCTGCGCTGTGAGAACGCGACCCTCAGGGTTGCCTTGAGATGAACCTTCAAAACAATCCCTACGACCCATTAGTGATGAGTGAAGAGTACAACTGTATCCAGTGGGGGATCAAAAAGAAGGGCATCCAGACGTGCTATGACAACATGCGGAATGATGCAAAAACCACTCTGTTTATCCGAAGCTTCAAAAACATGGATGCCATCCACAAGCTCGTGGCTCGCATGCCTGCTTATCAGGCTATCGGGGAGTGGGAACTACACACGCTCGAGGACATGAGATTGAATGACAATCAACAACGCCTTATCAACTACTGGAGTTGAGACATCATCAAAAGCATGAGATGGTTGATGCGGCAGCCAGCCTACGGCGAGCATCTCATCTCAGCCCCTCAGCGTTACTTTAAGAGCAAGACTCCCCCGAAACGCCTCTATACCGAAATGAACTTTGCAGACCGGAGGTGGGAGACACATGTAAGGAGAGATACTCGAGGAGAATAACATGCTAATCTATGTTTAGTTGACACGGAGAGTGGGGGATACACTCGTTCCATTGATCTTGATGTCCGACGGAACACATCTCTCGAATTTTGCATGTGACAAGACAGAGTTGCCTGTATATATGGCAATTGTCAATCTATCACCGAAGATCCACCAGACACACTCAACCCACAGGGCTGTAATGGTCGCTCTCCAACCGATTCCAATCAAGAACCGCAATATTCCTCAGAAGCAGCGGGATTCGCAGCGGCAAACAGACCGCGAGGTGCTGATCAAAGTACTCCCGCGGGTAATCCCGCCACTCACCTTTAAACAACATCCCAGCACCGAGAGCGTGTATTTCAATGTACTCTGGGCAGATGGCAACTTCAGACGTTTCAAACTGGTGTTAGCCGCATTGCTTGCAGATTGCCAAGACTATAGTAGCTATCTAAATAACCTCGATTGGCATGTCAGTTTCTGGTGCGAGTGTCCAACGAACAAATTTGGAGATGATGTGCACCCTGACAAGCAATACCCCCAGCAGGATTACAACCTATATAGAATGCACAGCGATGCCAGCACCAAGGCACCGAATGCCGAACTCTTGTTGTGCCATGTTCATCAAGGATTCAACATTTTCGACACATTCCCAGTATGGTGAGCGACCACCCTAAGCCTGACCTCCTCCATACAATGCAGATCGGCATGCTTGACAACCTCCAGAAGTAGATTTTCCACTTCATGAAGACGCACGAATGGCTCGACAAGCACAATGCAATCCTGTTATCCATGCCTGCTGACCGCGACCTCACACCAAAAAATATGTCATATGAGGGAGTGTCTCAATCGAATGGGAAGGAGATGAAGGACATGAGCTGGTACCTGCTTGGAGTTGTAATGCCAATCTCTATGAGGTGAAAGCCCTGCTCAGTGTCCCATATGCAGTCACGCAATTGAGTGCACCGGGCATTCTTAGAATTCTATATGTATGCTCGATATAAATCTCACAATGATGCAACATTAGCCTACCTGGGGGATGACTTGCATTGTTTTGCAACTTTCAAAGATGTTTTCTTACTCAGGCAAGCCGGCAAATGGGCGAAGCCCTAAGCCAATAGCCTGAGAACGGAACTCGTGAAGAAGCGCAAGGTAGACGAGGAAACAAATGCTGGAACTTGGATGATATCCAAGAAGCGGTACAAAATAAATGCCTGGCGGGATTATATCCACCACGAGATTGTTATTTCCATCAAGTTAGATACCGACTTCAATTGTCCGAAGTTCCACTTAATGCCTGATTGGGCTGAACACATTTGTCGATATGGAGCCTTGCAACATTATTTTGCTGAGAGACATTAACACACACATCAAACCAACCTCAAGGACTGTTGGATCGCCTCCAATCACAATCTCAACTACCTGCCACTAGTAATCACTTTTCAGCGTCGCATTCTCTGCTTCAAACTCAGAGAGCTCAATCTCCAAGGTCTCGCTCAGCGTTGGGAGAACCACACAGCCACCTGCAATCTCTTCCCATTCGGTGCTGATCTGGCTGCCCCCCTGAGCTGCCAGTCATATGCGAAGCCTAAAGTCATGGGACGCCAAAACCGCCGTAATGGAAACCATCCTGACGCTATGATCAAAGACTTCAGAGCATAACTCGACAATATGCAAGACGCAATGCACCACGCGGCGATGTATAGCGGCAGATGGGAGTTGATACAGCATCACAATGGTATTAAAACATATCTATCGGATGAACAATGGTACGCGATGGAGCTCTGTATGTAGCATGGGAGTATGGTTCAAGTTGAGGGTTTCGAAAGTGAATGCACATCTCATATTTGTCGATGCACAGGAAGCCAGAGATGGTGTGGAAGAGTTACACAAAACGACTGGGTGTGGGGAAAACATCCCCCGGGGAGGTGTTATCGAGCGCTGAATTGGCGTCTCCCATGGCAACTGCAATGACTATTTAAAATCAAGCTCAGAAACGAGGATGGAGCTTTCGTTGAGTTCTGGTTTGCACTGGCGCTCACCACAATACTAGAAGACTTGGTTAACTTGAATCCCGTCTGGAAATATGTACAACTGAGATAACCCCCAGCAGCCATTGCGTTCCAAGTTTTCAGCACGGGAAACATCGTTGGCTACGCTCACCTAATTCCAGAGGTACCACCTGGTAGTAAGGCAGGAGATGGATGCAACAACTGATGGATTGTCAATCGCCACATGGATCTGGCAACTTGGAACAATGTCTATATGTAGTGAAGAGAAAATTGCATTTTGTGCGCAGGTATAAGAATCGTGAGTAGAGATTTTTGCTATGACACCCATCACATTGCAATCCCAACACAAGCACATAACCAATCAACCCATTCTGATGTATGGTCACAGTTGGACAAACTGCCAGAGTGTTCATTTTCAATCGGAACCCAATAGAGTGAGAAGAAACGGTGAAAGTCCCATTGGATAGCGATATGCAACGCGACGCGTGGTATTGATGCTGTACACGGAGCAATCCGCCACCGGAGTGTCTGTGACGCCTCTGACCAAGCACCTCCACTCTGACGGAGCCATTCCGCCCGGACAGAAATATTTTTTGCCAATGCCACTCTTGTTGTTCACCAACAATGCCGGAAAAGATTTTGTGCGCCCAAATCACCCACTCTTCAAGGGTAATCCCCCATAAAATGGACAGTGGCAACCACATAACAACTTTGCTGGTGACCAAGTTGCAAAGCATTGCTGCAACAACCAAGGTGAGAGTCTGTTCAAGACCCATTTTGTCCGCCCAAAGTGCTCCAGACATATAAGCATCCCAAACCCATCTCCTCACGATGCACCAGATGGCCCAAACCTGGTGCTCCTGAACTTTTTTCTGGGCAGTCCTGGAATTGAATCCTCATGGCCTGGTGTTACTGGGGTGTCATCCCTTATGTAACTATAGTCCCTTGAGGAAGCCTCAGGGCACACCGCCGTAGATCCTATTCCTTAATGAGGTTTCGATTTCACCTCAACTCATATATCCTGAAGCCTTTGCCTTCGCGTGGCTGCTTCTTTATTCCTAGCTTCTTGAAGACGCTTCATCTTCCGAGCTTTCTTAAGTTGTTTCTTGGTCGACGGCAAGCGATTTACTCGATTCCGTTGCCACTGATTTCGGGCCCTGCTAGACTCTTCTAGGCACTGCTCAGCACTATCCAGAATATCGTCACAACGTTGATCTTGCAAAAGATCTCTTGGCGTACCTGACACTTCTCGAGTATCTGAGACTTGTTTAGCTCGGTGGGGATGTATCGGATAGGGCGTATTATTGGAGTTACCTCGATCCTTTCGAGATAGATTGCTCCCTTCCCCATTCGCCACTACTTCTCTTGCTTGAAGATTATCGATGTAAGTGATCAACCCTCCCTCTAATCCGATGATCCCTGCTAGCCACCAGATGCACTGAGCCAGAAAGATCTGCTGAGTTCTTCTGGCGTAAGATATGATTCGTTTGAGTGCGTAAAGAATAATGTCGTTATCGTTTTCGAAGGTAACGGTCATGTGTTTAAGAAGTGCTTATCCACGCTGCGGGGCTGCCGCTACAGGAAGCTAATGAATTCTAGATATAGAATAATAGTAATAGGTATCATAGAAATGCAATCATAAATAAGGATATTTCTCCACTGGTAGGTATCGATGTTCTCTTGCTCTTTCTCAGCTTCTTCTTTATTGCTGGAGCAATGTGGTCTCTTTATAGTCCCTTGGCTTACTCCAACTGGAACTATGATTCCATCCCTCAGATGAAAGCCACGTATCTGTGCGTCTCATATTCTCAGAATGCGCCAGACAAACGGAGGCCACGCATCCCTTTGGCTATCGTGAGTGATATCATATCAGCTCATAAATCAGACCATAACTTCAACTTTGACATCTTGCACACGTTGCAGATCGGTACCTGGAACACCTACTCTCTTGAGAGACACGTCTGTGTTAATTATTCTTCCCAGAGAATAATAACTCATAGTCTTAAGCAGTTAATATCCGCTGCTATGCCAAAGTAGACTTTTATACGCGTAATCAATTTCTTGATTAACATTGCGTAACCATCTCACTCAAATCAATGAATGATGTGCGCTTCTGGCTTAACTTTGCCAACGCCATAGTCCCTCAGTCAAATGTGCTTAGGTTCTCCGCATTACTGGTTTGCAATTATCAACCCGGACATGCCCCGCTATCCAATACGCTTGGAAGTCCGGAGAGCCCTTTACTTGCACGACTGATGTGCAATAACTTTGCAACCGCATACTATCTAAGGATGAAGCTGGTCAAGAACTACCGTCTCCGCAGGACCTAGTCCTTTCGATCTGCCTAGTAGTTGCATCATCAAATCACATGCCGCAGCACTTGCTTTCAACGAATCTGCCAAGCCACAAGCTTGCTCAATCAACACGTGACTAGCATGACCCCGCTAAAAGTCATACTGCATGGTAACAAGCACCACTACACTGCTAGGAGAGAACCCCTACCACCTGGAACCCGGTCATCTGTTGCTTGATGAATGTGATGAGCACTCCTCAGCCTGACATCCTTATCAAGACACTCGTGTTGAAATTTGTTGGTGATTGTACTGAGAACCGTGTTCAATACTGAGATGGTCTTTGCTGGATTGACGATCTCCTCACCATCCTCCAGTTGCTCCTGAACCCCTGTTGCACCTTTGTCTGTATGCGTTTCATCCTCAATGATCTCTTGCAGTTGCTCGGATGTAAGCTAGGCAGATGGGCTCATATTCCGGCGCTTCTGAGACTCATCGATAGGTTATGTCTTTCACAGTCAATTAACCATTGGAACGAAAATATATGAATGCAATATCATCAATTCCTTTCTTCCAATCACAACTTACAAAATTATAACCATCATCCTCTTGCCCACCATCCTCCTCTCCCTCCTCAATCCCACCATTCTCAGAAGCTTCCAAAGTCTATGTATAATGATTAGCGGTTGCGCACATCTAGCCTTAACACGGCTAGCAGGGATTACCTTGACCAGTCTAATTACGTACTCGGCAATCTTCTTCCAGCTAGCTCGCATCATGTTAACCAAAAATATTTTTGCATCGTCTCCAAGTTTCAACTTGAAAGCATTTGACAGGCAACAGTTGTACAAAATTGGCCATATGTGGGGTCTGGTATCATTTCCACATTGATATGTAATCCCATATACTCTTCGTCCAATTGATCCTTCTCCAAGGTGCACTTGAACCTCAATGTTTGAGTGAATGGCTCATTCTGTTATGGGGGTTCTTAATCCCAATAATCAATACAACATTTATTGAATAAAGTACGACCGCATATCTAAAGATCTCTTTCTCACCTCGTCTTATCATAAGACTCAACCTCTTGCACCATAATGCCAGAGTGCACCAAATCAAATCTTCTCCACAATCCGGTTCCAATGAAGAGGAAGATTCGACTTCCGCGTCATGCAACCACTCCTCTGCCCACTCCTCGAATGGTGGTGCTCCGGTGTTCATTTACCTCAATACCAAGTAGTCGATATTCTCTAGTTCGCAAAAACGAAAAACCACGTGGTATGTGTGGGTTAAGCGTCCTGCGGCCAAGTGAGAATGAAGTTCACCGAATAACACGACGATGTGTTGCAGTGCGTATTCGGATTGTATCAAGTGTTGACCAGACACAGGTAGCTTGATCGCCAAGGTGCATCACGGTAGAAATTTTGAATAGATAGAATTGTTAACCATATTTTGAGATCCTCTTCGGTGTTCTCTGAAAGCTAATCTTCTTGCTGATAATCCCGTATTCCTTTGAACTTCGCTGGCTCATTATAGCCATTGTTCTTCCACTTGCGAGATAGCATTGTCGCGGCCACTCCCTTTTGTGCCTGGTGATAACTTGCCATGACACCCTCAGGTTGTTGTGTCCCTGCAATTCGGTTTGAAAGCGTTGGACTCCAGATAACAATCAGGCCATCCATCGCTTGATATCGACACACCGTCAGACATCTTCCAATCATACAAGTTGGTAGTTGGAACCTCCACCAATCAAGTTGATGATGCTTATTGCCTCTTAAATTCCCTCATGCAAGTGAGTCGTTAAATTGCGTTATAGATTTAATCGGTGACCAACTGATACTCTGCCAACAGAGATTGTTGATGGGTAAATTTGTATCCGATACGATGTTACTTTGCGATCCAGACCACCCGAGTCAACGAGTAGTGCTCACTGTAGGCTAACGCCCTCGTCATTGATCCCTCAGTTACGTCATGGTAAAGTCGAGACTTCACTCTAGACCGGATCGTGCTTCTCCGAATCCTAGCCCGTTACAGGTCGGCTTCCGTCCAGACTATCCGTCCTGATATGCGTCCAAGACTTTTTGCCGCGATGTAGACTCCGGTGAAGGTTTCCATTGACGCCAAAGAAACTAGTTCCATACCAGTACATCCATACTACAGGGCTGCTTCCTCAATCATTTTCCTAATATCCAGACTCTCAACTTCCGCCTCACTATCACTACCTGTGAGATCTACTGCCACCCTTCCTCCTCTGTACCCATCTATCCAGTTTTGCCCCTGTGTGTCCAAGGCACACAGATCAACTGGTACTTCCTCGGAACCATCTACTGGTGTCTTCCGCTGTTGTATCTCAGCAGTAGACCTCTTCTTGGTGGTTGGTATATCTCCAAACAAGGGGGAGCACTGTAGAGGGGCCCGGAAATATGTTTAGAAATGGTGGCAGCATGCTTTCGCTTTCCAGCTTCAATTTCAGCTAGTTCTGACAAGGTAGGAAGTCGTGCTTTCGCTTTCCCATGGGCTTTTTGCTTGAGCTCCTCCACTCGCTATGACAATTTGGGTGGTGGGGGAAAGGACATGGCTACTGCCGGTTGTCCAATCCCTATGATGGGGGGTGTGAATTCAGTGCGGAGTTCGTCAACCACAACTTGAAATCTGATTGCAAACTGTTCTTCCTGATCTGAAGGCAACTGGGCTCTAAACTGTTGAGCAGAAGTTGCTTCGCTAGCAAGTAGGGACTCTCCTGAACCACAAAGGTTGTGCTACTGGGTTGTAGAGCGGTAGGAAGGATGTGTAGAACATGCTTCGTGAGGATCAAGAAACCACCATGGATGGATAAGATGGCGAGGAAGAGATACCGAACTTAGAACATATTTCAACATTATATATTGACAGGGAAGTCCAAATGTGATAGGATTGATGCAGCGGTATATACAAGTAACTACCTCGGCTGGTGTTTCAAATAGTGTAGTTGTAGTGCCAGGTGTTGTAGCTGCTAGAATACGGGCTTCATGCATCTCGGGTTTTAGACAGTTAATAGCAGAACATGTAATCAGTCCCTCAAGCTCCCGAAGACCTTCCATACCAGCAGTTGTTGGTTGATGACGCTTCATCCGGCTCTGAGCATTGCGATACTCATCATGTGAATCCTGCTGTGCTACAGTTCTAATGAGCTCACGAGCAGCCTGCTCTAGATTCATCTTGTGGTCTAGAAATGACTTAATTTCCCAATTCTAACCTTCTGTACGTGCTGAGGAGTGGCAACCAAGGTTTGGATGTTGAGAGGTATATGCTCGCAAAACTCTTTTCTCTCTGCCATCTTTTTCCCATGAATTGAGGTAGTTGTTAACCTTGCATATCTGCATGGCTTCAAACATTTTCTGACGTGCCACTGGGAGATCACCGATATGTGAGCACTTGATTACTGCCCATACAGTATCCCATACATGATGTAGCTCGTCCTTGGTATTGAATGTACGGTTGCGTAGAACATACGTTTGGATATTTTTGAACATATGCCACTCACAGTGCTGGTGAAATACCGGATGCCAGATTGAATGCTCTCGGACAGCCTTATGGAGACCACCAGCCTGACATGAAATCAGAACATACGGCTTGGGAATATCACCGTAGAAGACAAGCCGATTCAAACAATCTATTATAAACGTAAAGTCTGCACAATCTTCTGCACGTATAAAGCTTAATGCAGCCGTAAATGTCTTTTCATGGTTGTCAACTCCAACAATATTTGCCAAGGGCATCTTCATCACATTGGGGTTAAATGTAGCATCCATTTGAATCATGAATTCAGAAAAAAACCGCCCAGATTTCGTAACTTGGGCATCAGAAACAAAGAAGATTTGATCCAACCGGTGGAAGGGTTTTAAGTTCTCAAACCCATCCACCCAACGTAGTCGGACATGAAATGCTGCTGCCTGCAGTGCACTCATTGTTTGCTCAATAATATGCTTGGGTGAATTTTGATTAACATTCTGCCGGTTCATTCCAAGGTTGTAATACATATCCGAGGTAAGAAGGGGTGTTCCAGCACCAAGTTCCAAGGTTCGCTGATGCCAGGAAAAAGGCAGCTTGGGTCCGCGATGCATTATTGCAACTGCAATGGTGGAGAGATCACCGGGGTGCAATGTTTGATGTTCTGGATAAAGGAAGGGGTTGGACTCGAGAGAATGGTTGCAGTGCTCAGTATTCCGTTGCCGAAAGGTCCGCATATCCATTCACATTCCCTTTTGTATTCCCTGACGATAGCAAAGGCGAGTAACTGTGACAGCAAATGTACATCCTACCTGCCGAGTCTTCGAAAATTAGCCGCTGGGCAATAAAACCACATTCTTCAATTCAGTGTATTAGTTCTTACCATGCCCTGCCGCTGCCGCAATCTGCTTCCCTCACTGTCAACTCCGCTCATCTTTTCAGAAATTTCCTTCCGTACAGCATCCCCATGTAATTTTCCTTCGATTTGCCGGCTTTCCATAATGCACACATGAATACACTCATCTCTGTTGCTGAGGATCCCATTGTGTTTCAACTACTGCAAACCCATTTGCAAAGGCATACTGTTGTACATGCTGGAATGCTGTTGAGGCATCTGAAAACTGAACAGCAGTCTCTGGTAACTCCACCTGACCAGGCAATTCTTCAACTATCACTTTCTGAATCAAAGCTTCGGTTGCAGGGTCTGCTGGAACTCTGATTGGTGTCATATTGCTGATGAGGTATTGACTTGGATGTTTGCTTTGATACAGGCAGCAATTGCTTCTTGTCATCGAAGAGGATATCCAGCAGGACAGCGTGTTCTCTTCTTGTTGTGAGACACCGCTAGGCCTCTTCTTTGAAGCCATCGCGGCAAAAAGTCTTGGACAGATATCAGGACGGATAGTCCGGATGGAAGCCATTACAGGTAGGGGAGAAGAGTCCTCGTAATCGTGTTTGACTATCAACTGCCATGCATTGTAACCATGCATGTCCCGCCAAGTATCCAGGTGTAAACGAAGTACCTACACTTCGCGCGACTAATATGAACTCCCTCTAAAGAGCATATTACTTGCTAATTGAATAATAGATGCACCGGTGTTATGCATATCGTAGATATGTATGCATCTTGTAATCATAATCAAGTATCATTATCGCTGTGTGGGAGAACCGCTAACACTTTCAGGCGTCCGTCTTTGTTGATGAAATCAATCAGCTCCTCCCAGTGCCTCTCCTTGGTATATGCGGCTTGGAGTTGGTTTGGGGATAGAACGATACCATTGCAATTCAACACCCGGCAAATTACAACCATGGACATCGTAGTTGGCCACGCTGGGAAGTTACTTCTCACCGTTGTGCTCGCGCGCTCTCCCAAATATGTCGCCAGTCACTTGTTGCCTCACCTTCCCTTTTTTCTCTCCTCCCCAGATTCGCTTCCGGATTTGTTCAGAAACATCTCCACCCACTGCCGACACATCCATTCTCCATTATCGAATATATCCACACACAACCAGGTCTTGACTCTCTCCAAAAAATCTACAACCGCTGTCTCCCAGTGCAGGGGTCCATCCCTATTCTGTTTCAACCTGTTCTGCCCCCAGATAATGGACTGATGCTTTTTCTTGAGGAACCCATCTACCAATCCTTTCTTCCACTTGTCGAACATGCTATGGTTGGCCTGCCCCATCCTTTTGGTCAATTGCTTCAAGATGAATTCAGTGTGCTACAGGCTGACTGGGGGTTTACCCTCTGCACTACTAAGGTCCAACGAATCGTCACTCTCATCATCGGCATCATATTCGTCGTAGAAGATCACCGGCAATGGGGGCTAGTCCTCAATCCTTTCGACATCTGTTGTCCCCAGTTCCGCAGGCTGCAGGAATTGTTTCGTTGAGAGGCTAATGGGAGGTCTCCCAGGAGCGCTGGAAGGAGGTCCTGGTGAACGAGTAGAGCCTGAAGATGTTGGCCGATGGACTGGATTGTTTCCTGGCGGACCTGGAAGCACTCCTGGGGCACTTTGAGATGACGGCCCTTGTTCTTGACACTGCTACTGGGGAAACATTTGAAACTCACCATAACCGCCTTGGTGCAGGTCATATCCTTGCCACAGTGGCCCATCACTTGGATATCTATTGCTTACCCTGGTGGTTGGTTGCGAACTGTTGTATGTCATGTTCAATGGAGAATGGTGATAAAACTGAGAAGCGTCTGGAAATGGCTGCAGTGAAGGCGGGTAACCATACCCATGTGGCGGTTGATATGGATTGGCGTGTTTCCCAGATCGACTGTCTTTGCCGGTGGCAGGTCATATACCATGAACTAGTGATTCCGAAATGTTGTCACGGTGCTGTTGCAAGCCAAATATGCCACCTGGTGGCGGAATATTCTCTGTCTTTGGTGGCGATCTTTTCTTCGACCTGCTTGGTGAACAAAGATGGTGGCAAACTACTATCGATGCAAGATGTGATGGAGAATGAATCGGAGTATGGTTGAGTATGTTGCAGATAGCAGTGACCTTCAGTGGAAGGAGGTGCTTCTTCGATCCCATTCAGTTGTCCTGAACTGTGGTGTTTCACTACACCTTTGATTCATGAAACCAATCCAGGCCTTGAGAAAATGTAACCTTAGTCAGACACATCCCACCCTTCTTTGTTATGTGCTCGAATTCATATACCACGATATTGGATAGATGCTCACCTTCAGGTGCTTCCATGACTCTAACGGTTGTAGAAGGGATATGATATGATATCTCCAGAACCCAAAAAGAACTGTATCCAGTGTGAAGGTTATCACGACTAGGGATATTACACAAAAGATGTGCATTTACGACCTTGCAACCTCGGTCAATCCGAGGCCTGTGAGTCAGGCAGCAACAGTGATGCTTCCTATTGAGCTCTTTGTTTAAACATATTGTTCTCTTCAGGATCCACCCTTTGGTCAAGGATTGTTACTGAAGCAACCTTCCAACCAGCCTATCCGTTCTTGATGATCATTGTGCGGGCAGACAGCTAGCTAGGAAACTCACTTGTTCATTGTACCAAGACGATCTACCTTTATTGTCAGCTAGTCGGAGGCTTGAGTCCACATATATCTCACAATCACGCAATGTGGTACATCAGCAAAAAACATTTCCGTCCGGGCGGAATGGCTCCATCAGAGTGGACCCGCTCCGTCAGAGCCGTCAGAGACACCCTGGTGGCGGATTACTCCGAGCCCGGCGTAAATACCATGCGTCGCGTTGCTCATCGCCGTCCGATCGCAGTTCCGCCGTTTCTTCCTCAGACTCTGCAAGAGCATTCTCAGATGTTCCTGAAAGCACCTGCTGTTATGGAGGTGCATTCAGGACGCTACGAGATTTGACTATTAGGATAGTCAAATTTTGGAGCAGCAGAGACCGCTGCGCAGCTCTGCGGGAGTCTTGGTGCCGTATTCTCAAAGCAGGCGTTCTTAGGGTTCCATAGGCACAAGGCATTTCGTCTATCATATTCGTCTTTGTTACAGTCACAAGATTCACTACCTCATAATATGGCATGCATTATTTTGGTATCTCTATATATATAGATACGGTCAATCTGGCCACGACTGAATTCGTGAGAAAGAACCGTTCTAGCTCGAGGAGCCTAGAAGAAAGTGAGAAGATATGATACTACCCGGCCATGAGAACCCACGCAATTGTGTGGATCCGGATGAGATGAAAATGAGATGATGTCTATCTACCCCGGGGTCTCCCGAATATGTACTCCCCTTTGCTCAGTCCACCTCCGTTACCCCGTACACCCGCCGTCGCTCATTAACGATGTACTTGGAGGCCGTGATCGAGCGTGTTGAGAGATGCACTTGGAGGCCGTTCTCGAGCGAGTTGGGAGATGCAATTGGAGGCCGTGATCGTGCGAACTTGGAGGCTGTAATCGAGTGAGTTTGGAGATGCACTAGGAGGCCTCGATCGTGAACTCAGAGATGCACTGGGAGGCCGTGATTGAGCGAGTGTGGAAATGCACTTGCTGGCTATGATCGAGCGAGATTGGAGGAGTACTTGGAAGCGGTCGATTTAGAGGGAGGCGCGATGGCAGCTGAGACTGTATTGATTGGTTAACTTGTAATAGAAGGTAGAGAGTTGAGTACCACAACATCCGCCGAGAGATGGGAAACTGGCTCGGAGCGGGAGACTGTCGATCTTGGGATGATGCTGTACTTGATGTATGCTCTACTCGGTGTTAAGTCATGATCATGGCATGGAGAGATAAAGAGGGAAGACTTAACTTCGTGTTCTTAGGTGATGGTAGAGTTGACCACAAGAAAGAGAGAGATCAGAGGAGATGGGGGAAATCATCATGAGAAACTGGGACTTAAGAGAATTTCATGTGCGAGTCAATTGACCATCCCCGATACGGCAGATACGAGTCCTGATCCGGCGCGTTATAACACCGATACGAGGTCTTCTGAACCTAATCAGGCAAGTCATACCCGTGATTTCTCATAGCCGCTCGTATCCTCCATATCGTTCTCATCATCATCCCCCATCATTCTCTTTCTCGTCCACAACTCTACCATTATCGCAGAACACAAAGTTAATTCATCCCTCTCTATTTCTCCATGCCATGATCATGAGTTAACACTGAGTACAGCATACACCTAAGATGGTCTGTCATCCCTTCATTCTCACGATATCGAGTTGACCCCTGAATGTAGCTTCAGCTTCCAGCAAACCTCCCTACCGATCGGCCGCCACCAGCCAGTTCTCCATAAGAGCTGCAAAGGTAAAGTCACCTTGTCACATTCCCATGCGAGTTAACTAACTGATGAATTGAGTCCCGGCGCGCAGTCCATCTGCCGCCTCCAAGTCCTGGTCCAATCTCGCTCGATCACGGCCACCAAGTGTATTTCCAAACTCGCACGATCACGGCCTCCAAGTTCGCTCGATCACGGCCTCAAAGTGCGTCTCCAAACTCGCTCGATCACGGCCTCCAAGTGCATCTCTCAACTAGCTCGATCACAGCCTCCCAGTGCATCTCCAAACTTGCTCGATCATGGCCTCCAAGTGTATCTCCAGACTCGCTCGATTACGGCCTGCAAGTTCACATGATCATGCCCTTCAAATGCATCTCCAAACTCGCTCGATCCTGGCCTCCAAGTGCATCTCTGAGTTCACTCAATCTCAGTCTCCAAGTGCATCTCCATACTCGCTCAATCACGGCCTCCAAGTGCATCTCTGAGTTCACTCAATCTCCGTCTCCAAGTGCATCTCAAACACGCTCGATCAAAGGGGTAACGGAGGTGGACAGGGTAACAGGGAGTATATATTCGGCAGACCGCAGCCAGTCCAGATATACCGTGTGTGGATGGGTAGCTATATAGATACATAGATACATAGATGAGAATACAAACTGAATACATGACTGTGATTCGAGGTGCTCCCAGAGATGTCGCCGGCGCTCCCAGGTGCTCCCAGGCTTGTCGTCGATCGCCAGGCGTTGTGTAAACGGCTTCAGCATAACTGCAACCCCTGCGAAGAGTGTAACACACGTGCCGTTCTGAAGATGCGTATACGTCACCACAAAGTAAAGGAGGTACATATGCAACCCGACCCGTCGCCTGGGCGATGGGTAGAATGTAATTCTCTGCCAGAGCGTACGATGTTCCGTCAGAGCCGTCAGAGCCGTCCGCAACACCCGGGTGTTTCAGACGGAAATTAGGGTTGTTGCTGATGTAGTATACGGCCCATGGTGGTAAATGCAGTGATGACAGAAGACACCAACTCTTCTCTGCTAATGAAGTTCCACAGATGATGTGCACCATTATTGTGCGGGATATGATACATATATCCTGGTTTATGAAGCAAGCTGATCATAAGGTGATTATATTTTACCCCTCCCCCGCATTTGGCAGGGTGCACTGCAGCTGTGAATGTCATATGCTAACCCAATATCCCTGAGGCTCTGAATTACCACCTGAAGAAGCATCATCGAGAAGCATCTGAATACGTGTTCAGTGACCATTCCTCAAAAGAGACAACATTCGCTGGAAACAGAGTGAAGTGGTTTATCTGCAAACAGAAATTATTCGACGAGAACTGACTTGAAGCTGATTACCAACTGTATCACCCAATATCGATCAATGAATGGGAATTACATAACGGGATTTTACCACTTGCAGGATGGGATCGACCTGAGCCATCATGTTTCAACTTCAGTTTGTGCCCCTGAATGGTCATCGATGAGCTTAGTCAAATAATGCATCTACCCATAGACAATGTACCTGGTGCACCACCATCTGAAGATACTCCTGATGAAGAACATACAGACCCCCATAAGCCTCATCTGAGTTATACCCCTGATTGAACATAGACAAGGGATCATAGGCGGGTAGTTGAAGTGGGATACATGGGGGGGAAAGCATATGGCAAAGCAACTGGATTGTACAACAAGTATTGCAAGCACTCAGAACAATGGAATCCATGGCATCCTTTGCAGTCAGCACATGACTTTCAATAGGTTCAATCATTTCGCCAACAAACGAAAACATGGATCAATCAGCTTCTGAGGCGTGGACCAGACAACATCAAAACCAGATCATTTCAATCTGCAGATGCTCTGCGAAAGTGCCTGTCTGAAATAGATTTTGGGCTCACCGATGATAATTCGATTGAAGATCATTCACATATCTTCAGAACATTATACTCCAGGGATATTTTCAAATGTATCCAGTTCCTTTTGGCACATCTCCCATTTCAGGTGAACCTCGATGTTGAACCGGTGCACGTTGGAGACTCGGAAAGTGGTTGAATATACAGCGAGATGACCACCAGCGACTGGTGGTGAGATACACAAGATCAGCTTCCAGCAGGAGCGACAATTGTATCAGTTATTTGTGCATCTGACAAGACTCACTTGACGACTTTTTCAGGCCATCAGCATGAGTGGCCACTGTATCTCACGATTGGTAATTTTCGGAAAGATATCTGGTGGACACCGAGAAAGTGCGCGTTGATCCTCTTTGGGCTCATTCCATGTACCCCAAAAAGTGCCAACATACAGACGAGGCAAGGCATTCCATGGACGGAACAGTACTGTCCCCTCTCCAGAATCTTGACATTACTGGTTCTAGCTTGAGATGGATTTGTGCAGATGGATTCCAGAGACCATGTTATCCTCTTTTGGCGGCCTGGGTCAGGGATTATCCAGAACAAGTCATGATTGCTCAAGTCTCATATGGCTCATGCCTAGTGTTAGCAACGGTTCCAACCCGCTAGAACGGTTCCGGGTTAGGGTTGGGACCGGAACCGAACCGTTGCAACGGTTTTTACCACACGAAAACCCGGACCGTTGCAATTGGGCCGGTTTT
>Ga0307512_10001166_pt1 | contig 38242 bp, 45 predicted proteins | sample 14_EM_MG_FD_200267 | JGI IMG/M metagenome (GOLD analysis project Ga0307512, IMG submission 200267) | Populus trichocarpa ectomycorrhiza microbial communities from riparian zone in the Pacific Northwest, United States - 14_EM | ecosystem: Host-associated > Plants > Roots > Unclassified | place...
AAACTCGATCGATCACGGCCTCCAAGTGCAGCTCTCAGTTCACTCGATCTCGGCCTCCAAGTGCATCTCCAAACTCGCTCGATCACGGCCTCCAAGTGCAGCTCTCAGTTCACTCGATCATGGCCTCCAAGTGCAGCTCTCAGTTCACTCGATCACGGCTTCCAAGTGCATCTCCAAACTCGCTTGATCACGGCCTCCAAGTGCATCTCTCAGTTCATTCGATCTCGGCCGCCAAGTGCATCTCCAAACTAGCTCGATCATGGCCTCCAAGTATATAGTTAAGGAGCGATGGTGGGTGTACGGAGATACAGGGGTAACAGAGGTGGAATGAGCGACGCGGAGTATATATTCGGGAGACCCCGGGGTAGATAGACAGCATCTCATTTTCATCTCATCTTGTTATACAACGAAAATATACACTCTATCTTTCCCAACTTTTGGTCTCACTCGCTCTTTCCGAGATTTCGTGGATCCACACAATTGCGTGGATTCTCACGGCCGTATAGTATCATATCTTCTCACCTTCTTCCTACGCTTCTCGAGCGTAATTTAGAAGGAACGTGAGGAGAGATTTTCGCAGCGTCACCAATTGCATTGCAATCTCGATGCAATCGTGTACCCAATGAACCCATTCCGACGTATGGTCACAGTTGGCCACAATGCCAGAGTGTTTGTTTAAAATAGGAGACCGACAGAGCGAGAAGAAACGGCGATTGGAGGGCGATATGCAACACGACGCGTGGTATTGACGCCAGGCGCGGAGTAAACCGCCACCGGGGTGTCTCTGACGGCTCTGACGGAGCGCGTCCACTCTGACGGAGCCATTCCGCCCGGACGGAAATGTTTTTTGCTGATGTAGCTTCAGCTTCTGGCATACCTCCCTACACAATCGACCGCCATCAGCCAGCTCTCCATGCGACCTCAAAGGTAAAGTCACATTGTCACATTCCCATGGTTGCGAGGTAACTAACTGATGAATAGAGTCTCTTCACCTGGCGCACCGTCCATTTACTGCCTCCAAGTACTTGTCCAATCTCGCTCCATCATGGCCTTCTAGTGCATCTCCAAACTCGCTCGATGAAGGCATCCAAGTTAGCACAATCACGACCTCCAAGTGCATCTTCAAACTCGCTCCATTACGGCTTCCAAGTGCATCTCTCAGTACACTCGATCCCGGCCTCCACGTGCATTTCCAAACTCGCTCAATCATTGCCTCCAAGAGCATCTTCAAACTTGCTCGATCACGGCCTCCAAGTTCGCAAGATCATGACCTCCCAGTGCATCTCACACCTCGCTCGATTTCAGCCTCCAAGTTTGCATGATCATGGCCTCCAAGTGCATCTCGAAACTTGCTCGATCACAGCCTGCAGGTGAATCCCCAAATTCGCTTGATTTCGATCTCGGAGTGCATTTCCAAGTTCACTTGATCAGGGCCTCCCAGTGTATCTCCATATACGCTCGATTACCCAGGGCCTCCACGTGTATCTCCAACTACGCTCGATTACTGCCTCGAAAGTGCATCGCCAAAGACGCTTGATCATGGCCTCGGAGTGTATCTCTGAGTTCACTCGATCGTCATTTGCAGGCACTCCCCGAATTTCTCTCAAGCACCGCCTTCAGCCAGTCCAGATATACCGTGTGTAGATGGGTAGCTATATTGACACACAGATGAGAATACAAACTGAATAGATGAGTTTTAAATATCGTTGAACGATAAGTAGTAGCTATGATTTCCAGGTGTACCCACAGCGTGCCCAAAGAGGATGATTCTCCCAGACTGCTCCACTGTGATTCGAGGTGATCCCAGAGTTGTTGCTGGCGCTCCGAGGCTTGTTATCTGTGCACCGAGCCTTGTCGCCGGTGCTCCCAGGTGCTCCCAGGTGCACCCGAAGTTCCCTCCTGCGCTTCGAGGTGGTCCCAAACCTGTCACAATCACTCCCATGGTACTTCTGTACCAGTCATCAGAGATCTCAGTTACTCCGAAGGCTGCCAGCGATGCCATCCTAGGGTCTGATACTCTCCTGAAATTGACGCATCTAAGTTTACACTCCACATCCTCTCAGTCACTCCTGGAGGCTCCCAGTGACTAAAATACATTTTGCTGATGAAGTTGTGCTTCATTACTTGGCTTAATGTTTTCACCCCATTTTGGTGGACTCAAATGCATGTGTTGTTGTCTCTATTTCAGTTACTATAATCTATATTAGCTATACTTTCTTTCTTGGAACAGAATCTGCTATGCTGTAGTTATACTGTTGACAATATAGACACCATCCATCTGTGAACCTTTTTGCTTTGTCTTCAAGGAAACAATATCAGCTTCCAATTCTGATATCTGTTAGTGCCAGTCCCATATACACCATTATTGTGTCAGTAGATGTTGTGTGGTTCTTCTGGGTATTAGATGGCTTGGGGGAAGATCCAAAACCTTCTGACTCTGAAATCTTTACCATCTTTTTGGCTCATCATAATCACATGTGGATATCCCACTATGGTTTCATTGTAATCAACAGGGGTATTCTGTCTAGATAGTAGGTATAATGACAGGATTTGTTTAACAACTTAGACAGCTTCATGTTCACAGCCTTTCAACAAGCTGGAGAGTTCAGGTCAAGATAAGTGACCATTACTCAATACTCCACATTATATAGATGGAATTTGGGGTTTAGTTGTTGACTTTTGCAGATTTTCCATTGCATGATTGTTACTTGGTTAGGGTTTACAACAGCTGATTTCTGGTTTTGTATTACAGCTGCAAGGTACTCCAGTGTGATGGTACTATCTTGGCATATACAGTAGAGGATTTACCCTAGGGTGACTTTCCTTAATCATTGAAATGCATACTGCATCCTCTTCTCCTCATTGGGAAGGCTTCCACTCTTATACTACTTTAGACACTGTTGTTGGATGGCCTATCCTGTCCACTGGCTGTTGTAGATTCTTGGAAAGTATGGGTAGTCAGCATACAGCAATCCATTATCCTCCTGGGGAGCAACTGGTGCTACTCTGGCTGCCAATGTCGAAGTATTGGATAACTGTTTGTGAAAACTCTTTTCCTTCTAATGGAACTTCTGGACACCTCTTGTCCTGGTGGTCATGTATATCTGTACATGACTTATGGTTTGCACAAGACTGAATATGTATTGACTGGATTATCATGTAGCTTTGGGTTAGATCCGGCTGCTACTATATAATGCCAATGTCAGCTTAGATTAAAAGTCAATTAATTGAATTCATAGGTTGATCACAGTAGGTTATAAGCTGAAAAACAACTGCTGTGCGGATAACATATTCCTCCTAAATTACCCATTGTGATCATTGTCACATCATAACATTCAGAGTTTCAGGGCTCTATGATGCCTAAATCATTGCAAACACAGCATGGATCATCATACCATAGGTAGTCAAGACAATATATGAATGGTGCAAATGATATCCCTTTTCGACACAATGTTTCACTCAACAGCTCTTAGGACTGTGATGGCTGGGATGACAGCGATTGATGTAATGGCTGTAATGGCTGGAATGGCTGTGATGGCTGTGATGGCTGTGATGGCTGTGATGACTGAAAAGACTGGATAGGCTGTGATGGTCACATTGTTGAGTTCGATGAATATAGAAGGTTATGATTACAGAATCACACTTTGACAGTATTTGTTCGGAACAAAAATGGAAAGTAGTGTGGATGGAGTGCAGAATGATTTCAGGTCAACATTGGAATGTGTTCAAAGCCATGGCATACACAGGTCAACTGGTGCCCAGCCAATGTGTGGTCAATATACAGTATAGTATTTCGGTTCTGTATGGAAAGTGAATAGGCAATGGACTGTCGATATGCGGAGGATGTCAGCAGACACACATAATACCCATTGGGAGTGCTCCAATTGGTCTGCCAAGGAAACGAGCTCGGTTTGTTATTTTTGACTCCAGACTCCAGCGTCAGATAGTAGTAATTGTAGCCTTCAATCCACAGTAGTTATTTGAATTTGAATCTTCTACTGTGAGGATAAGAAAGCATTATTTTGAGCATTCCAGTGTATACCATTGACTCCAAACCTTCACTGACATTAACCCTTTTCTTTCACTTTGGAGGCCACTAACTGGGATCTAAGATCTCCAACAAGGAGGCTTTAGAGGCTAGGCAGGATTGAAGAGTGATGTACAGAGAAGAGTTCAAATTCAATATTGATAGTGATACACCTTCATAGACAGATCTATATATCTCCCTCCATTCACCAGGTTACGAGACCTTGCGGTCAAGAAGAAGTGGCAACCAACACTGTTGCCTCAATTGTTAAGTGGAAGTCAACTACACAAAACAGAATTTTCAACAATTTGGACACTGATACTTTCACTGTCACCGAAACTGGCAGCGCACCCCATCATTAGAACAGACAGATTGCAAATAGAAATCAATGATGCTACAGTAGGGTGGAGCAAAACATTGTACCGCGGTCTTCCACACAATACTGATCACAATTCATCTGGTCTGTGTGTCACTTGCAGAGGTGCAGTCAACTGGAACTGAAGACAGTTGAAGCTGACAGTACAATTGAGAACTGAAGTTACACATGGACTGGCAATTGACACCTCCTATGGAACAAGTGGGAGACTGGTCATTCTAAATGAGCTCAGGCCATAGCATGCATTGTCTATCAACTGTTTTGGTTTTCTTTCTGTTTTTCTATAGCTTACATCGGCAAAATGTATTTTAGTCACTGGGAGCCTCAAGGAGTATCTGCAACGATGTGGAGTGTATACTTGGAAGGTTCAATTGCAGGAGAGTATCAGATCGTAGGAGGGCACTCCGGCCGGCGTACGGAGTATCTGGGATCACTGATGACCAGTACAGGAGTAACTGGATGCTCTGATGACTGCTACAGCAGTACCATGGGAGTGACTGTGATAAGATTGGAAATACATCAGAGCATCAGAGAGAACTTTGGGTGCACCTAGGAGAGTTGTTGAACCAATGCGGAAATCACAAACAAACTCTGGGAGATGCCTGGGGTCTTATAAATATTCATTTGGAGGACTGCAGGCATGCTCTGGGACTCTCCAGATTTCCACAAGCAATCGATTTCCCTTAACGGTGAATATGATGCATGGATTATTAGTTATCATCACTTCTGAATCATACTAGCTATCATCTTCTTCAACATTGTATGGATTGCCTCGCTACATTAAGGAACCAAAGTCAAAGGCAAGCGGTTCAACCATAAACGCATGTACACTGAAAAAATGACCCGACTAAGCAGTCGAATGATATCAAACAAACATGGTGTTAATGTCCGCGACCCCTTCTCCGATCTCATTACCGCCGATGAAAGCAGGAACATACAATTCATCAATGGCACAAAGAAGATGGAGGAGTTCCTTCTATTTGCTGATTATACCTACCTGGTGAGTGGCTGAAATTGAATCCCAGTGACGTTTGGCTCGATTTGTGATATTTAACAAAAGTCTAATGAGATCTTAGCTAGCTGTGAATCTAAATGGGGGTTTAAAAGGTAATATGATATATTCGGATGAAAAAGGGGAGCAACTCCCAGGAAAAGAGGAGCACCAGATCGGGAGAGCTGTGTGGGAAAGAGGAGCATCAGATGGGAAGTGCTGTGTGGAAGAGCGGAATGCACAGAAGGTGTTGGACGAGCGCAGAACGAAAAAGTAGAGTGCTACATCTAGGCTGTGGAGCGCCAACAGGGATTGAACACTGCCCATACTCGCGGTGGAGCGCCAAATGGCAGGGTCAGGAGTGCGGAATGAAAGAGAGAAGAGCCAATCCAGGCAGAGAAGCACCGATGGGGACTGAGCAGTGCACTCCGAGCGGAGGAGCGCCAGCAAGGGTTGGGGGGCTGAGGTGTGCGGAATCCCACAGGGGAGCGATGATCCAGACTGTGGAGCACCGATGGAAATTGAGGAGCTTGCATCCGAGGCTGAGGAGGGTGGAAATGGGGGTATAGAGTGCGGAATGAAATAGTGGAGCGCCAATCCAGACAGAGGGGAATGAGGCGTGCCTATCCCAGTGGAGGAGCGCTGAAAGAAGAGGAATTGAATGTGAAATGAAATAGAAGAGAGTGGATCTGAGTTGAGGAGTGCCAATGGGGATTGAGGAGCGCCTATCTTAACGGAGTTGCGCCACAGGGCGGGTGGGGGGGTTTGAAGCGGCCCACTAATGTGCGATTGATGAATGCAGTGGCTCCTGGAGTAAAATTCATCACAGGGGATGGGCAAAATGCACCTTGATATTCATCTTGAGAAACCATTCCTGTGGCCTTTTTTCCACTGGCATATTCAGACAGCGCACAGTGAGTAGCTGCTTGTGCCAGTGCTCAAGTCTGCAGGGTGAGAGGTTGGAAATACTTGGATGTCGTAGGCTGGCTCCCCAACCTATCCTACTGGCAGTGAAGAAGAATAGATGGTAACCTAGATCAACCACTTCCATTTACGTGAACCATGATTTCTTATCATCGACAATCTTGGAGAGATTTGCATTATCAAACAGATGCTCCTTAACCTGGATCTGAAGCTCAGTCTCAGAGCCCAAATCCAACTGGTTACCATGGACAGCAGCTCGATGTACCCCCTATGCCAACCGCCCTTGAATGGTACTTATCTTCAGTCTCAACTATGTTTGTTTTGGGGCGTCTTCAATAGTGTAGATCTGATATAAAAGCATTAAAAAGAATCGAAGACTTAGAGCTGTTCATGTCTGCAGATCCATTTTTGGAGATGGACCACCGGGCAATTGACACACTGATGGTATACCTACTGGAGCCCCTGCTACTGCCCGCTGATGATCCTGAGCATGAATGGCTACTCTCCAAAATTCTTCAACCATCCAGTACTTGTCATCAGATAATATTGGCCAAGGAGTATTTGTGAATACAATTGCCTCCATGAACCTTTTCACTACCTCAAAAGTAGCCATTTGGTGTTGGGGAACATTCTGATCTGCACTGGCCTTGGGTTGTGGAGCACTCTTGTCTCCACTAGACTTGGGTGGCGCCAGTGCCTGGGCATATGGTGCACTGTCAGACTGTGATAATCTGTCGAGGAGGGCTGACTTTTGGCATTGAAGCTGTTGTAGTGCCATTGACCGAGGTGGTTTTCGTGAATTTGGAACCGGAGGGTGTGCAATAACATTATCGGCACGGCTCTGTTGCTTTGGCAGTGGACCTCCTGTAGGTTGTAATGAGTCATCCCGGCTTGCCTGGCCCCAAAGTTGAACCTCCTGCTGGTGATTCAAATTATCTTCTTTGATTTCGGATGATAAGGTGGACTCTCTGTTGTTCTCACTCTCATCCTGACTAATCTTGTAGTCGGTATGGTCGTTCTGCTTCATTTCTGGTATCAGGGAAATTAGTCATCCACAATATGATGCACCAAGGCTGATAATTGGAAGGCCAACATTTAATGGACAATGAAGACTGGCTGCTTGCTGGAATGCAAGTGCTCTCTCAAGGTGTGCTTCTTGATTCTTCTGTGAATAGTAATTCGTCACCTAGCTGGGCGTGGGTTCCATTTGCTGTAATGAAGACAGACAGTTGGGTAATGTGGGAGAGTGTGTATAAACCATAAATATAAGATTAAGTGCAATAGAACAACAGGAAAAATAGAGCAAGAAGTTGCACATAGTTCAGGAGGATGCAATGTGAGGTGCACCCTCAATGCATCAGGAGAGATAACTTCGATGTGTTATATTGAGATTGAGGAGGGCAGTCCGGTGTTGGGATTCAGGATTCTGCCAGGTGCACTGGAATGATTGGATTCAGTGTCAGGTGGGTTGGAATGGATGGATTGCTATTGCTGAATGTTCACAACTCCAACCAATAACACTCTGTATAGATGCAAGAAATTAAGGTTGGCTAAAACCAATGCACATTGATTAGACCCAGATACACCTAAACCAGACGCACCAGAAATAAACTCGCGACATTGACTAACCCTCACTGCTGGCCAAATGGGGCACTGAGCAGCCGAATGAAAATGTGTGCCCTTGTATATGACCCCTCTAAACATAGTAATTATGGGTGAATGCTGGATCATTTGAGGTGACTGCATGACATAGTATTGGTGCAGCATTGAGAATCTGCAGGACTCGATCAGTGACTGCTGAGTTTCAAGGACTCATACTGAGTTTGTTACCTATCGAGCAGAATTAGGAATCTCCCTACGTGGTATATCCACCAGGTGTACACACATGTTCTCACGATAGTTGATTGTATCAGATTGCTGTTGCTAAGTTGGTGGTTGATAAGGCAATGTCATTAGCATAACATCCCTTTCATGTGTTTATCTGTGCCGTGTCTGCAGAATACTCTTCAACACAATGTTGCAGTCAATAGAGGAGGGTGAGAATTTGGTATAATAAGGAGAGATACATGCGTAGGGATACAGGCATACAGAAGGAATGCTAAGGTATAATGGATAATTCAGGGGTAATCTTATGAATTCAAGCACTCGTCAATGACAAGATTGGTAATAGATGAGTTATATATACCCACTCACATTCTCATCTTGCACCTAATATCAAGTAAGTTGCATACTATTAAATCACATATTCATTATGAGTCTCACTACTCATCAGATTTTCATTTTCCCGGAGATATAAAATGCCTAACCCATGCTTGAAATGACTACTAAAGGCTAGTGTGGGCACTTACAATGACCCTTGGCATTACTCCGTGTGGGGTTGGTACTTTCCCTATTCTGGTAACTTCAAAACCTGACGTGTACTACAATATAGCCTTATACAAATGTTGGGGTTGAAAGCTATATGCCACAATGGTATGAATGAATACTGAAACATCATCTCACAGTGGGCAGAGGAATGATGATGGCATGCATGCAGTGCTGGGGAATTGAAGTGCACTAAAGATTAATGGGTTATGCTAAGATTCATTACCTGGGGATTGCAGGCTCGCTATACATTGACAATTAATTGCAATCTTCGAAGTTGTCATTTGGTCACTCGAGCTTTCAAGATTCTATGTCTTCGACCTTGTCTGGAGATGTAAATTGGTTCACATGCACTATTTTCAGATATCAGTTTTGGTGGCCCAAAAATACATTTAGTCAGATTCAAATTAAGTCTGGATTCAAAGCATTGAGAACTTAGCCCTCTTTGAGTAAGTGCGGTACATGGGTGAGTGCGCGGTGCCAGCCATGCTGCAGAGTTGATGAACAGAATCTGTCTTTTCGGACTCTCACTCTCAAGCTGCAGCTCTTTAGACAGAGCTAGATCCTGCAGAAGCTATTTTAGGTTTTGGAAGCAGATGTCCAAACATACTACTTGGGCAAAATCAAGTTAAGTAAGGTTACTAATTGGCCAGGTCGATGCATTTATGGTTTAGTTGTGCAGGGCTACCTTCCTCCAATGGAAAGTTGACACGGAGCTAACAGGTCGAGTCATTTTGGTTGTGGCCGTCATATACGGATCATGGGTAGATGGATATCTCAGCAGAGGCCGAGCGGGATGTGCCGCCTGCACCTAACCAAATGTGCGGTGTCTTGATACATGACAAGGTGTGTGCACAGCATCCACTGATTCAACGCCAAAGAAAACTTGATGAGAATGAAGTAAACCAAAATAGCAAATGCACTATGGACTGGGGTACATGCGCTTCGGAGGCTTATTGTCGCCGCTGAGGTGTGCCACGGCCGGAATGCGACATCCATAATCAGTCGTGGCTTGCTAAAGTAGGCTTCAGACAAATTCAACAACCTCATTCTGGACTGGATTGCTGATCTCTGTTGTGCCTGAACATCAATGGTAGGCCAGGAAATACCCTGCAGTCAAAGCTGGAATGTACCAATGAATACCAGAGCCGTGCACCAGTCTGCAACTCTCTGGGATGCCGATCCAAGGTTTTCCGGAATGAGTAAGATGTGCCGGCAGAAGCCGCGGCTTTGCCACTAAGCAGTGGGCCCAAGGCTTATATTCTGACATCGGAACTCAATATTGGGTGGACTGTCTTTATTGCCGAATGGGATTGGCAATTATGCGGTGACAGTCATAATGATATGTGCCCAAGACTCTCCGGTGCACCTGAACTTTGATCATATGCTAGCAAACGCTGCAGCTTTGCCACACATAAGCTATCTGGGTCTCATATTCTGACACAAGTACTCCATAGCGCCTAGACTATCTGATTACCAAATTGGATTGGCAAATATGCGGTGATGGATCTGTCATAATGCGACTCAAAACATATGCCGATGATTCTCCAGTGCACCTGAAGTTCGATCATAGGGCAGCAAAAGCTGTGGCTTTGCCAGGAATGAGTGAGCCTGTGTGGCATATTCTGACACAGCTATTCAATATTGCCTTGACTGACTTTATTACCAAATGGCATTGCTAAATCTGTAGTGCTCCAGCTATCTTAACAAGACATGACATATGGCGAGGATTCTCTGGTGCACCTGAATGTGGTTGCATTGTGCTTTGTTCATTCTTTTGACTTCGAAATGTGTATGTGTCCTCAGGTTTCTGGGGCACCTCAGATACCGTACTGACAAACAATTCGGAGCCCTTCACTGGATCATTCTCCAAATTCGACTCATGCGATGAATCCTGAGATAGGCCAGTGCAGAAACTTGTTATTTAGCATATCAAGTGACTTCATCTCATATCAGTCATTAATAGTTGTAATCGAGAATGCCAATGAAATCCCACTTGAGCAGTGTCTGATTACAGTCGCTACAATCCCATCATCAGAATTTTGATTCACTTTAAAATGACAGAGAGACAGGATTTATTTATGCAGTATAGTGTGCCTTAGAAATGACCTTTTTGATGATTTGTATCAGTTAAGAAGATTACCTTGGTTGAATGTCTAAAGAGTCAGACTTTGATGAAGAGTTTTTAACAATCTAAGAGATCACTCATCTGACTGCAATGTGTCTCCAGTCTCTGACAGCCGCTTCTGAGGGTCATCATAACACAGTAGAATCTGGTAAATCATTGAGGTCCTGATGCTGGGTCAACACATCAAGCCATGGAGGACTCTCACTTTGGCCACTCCAGTGTGTTCATGGAGATCACTAGTCCAGTTGTCATAGCCACCAGGTCCCGTATTCAGTAAACATGTTTGTGGTACTCTGTTTTGCTTCAACCGGACAGTTCGTGCAAATGCCTGCCGTTTCTCATTCAATACCCACAACTCCTGAGTTATTACCGCATGGTTTGCTGCAGTAAGATTTCAGCCAGTCCCGCCCACTTTGGGTGTAGTTACAAATACAGATGGATTTTGTGAATCCAAGAATTTGAGCTGCATTTTGGTGAGTTCATCATTACCCACTTCTGCATAGATGTGTAACATGTCGACATGATCCGCGAAATAGTTGGTTAGCCACCAGTTCAAATGACGAACCTGGCTAGGAAGAGGGCAAAATTGCACCGCTCTTTGTGGAGGAGGTGGACTGGGGAGGGTATTTTCATGTCACACTTGTTTCAGAAGGTGTGCCTCTCTTGATGTGTCATTTTCGTCCAGCTCAGGATACTCCCCAGGTTCCTTCATGAGCATTCACAGAAATATCTGGCTCAGCCATGTGAAAATCGGAGAATCCACCCAACTATCGAGTGGCCATTGATCATACCATTGTCCAGAACCTGCCCTGCAATCCTCTGTGTTTCCCAACACGAACAAATAATATGGTTGCCGTCCTCGATGAACCCTCTATGCTCCAGAAGCACCCAGTGAGGGGTATCTCGCCACCAGGGCTGTGAGTTGTTCTCGCTCGTTCTCGATGAACTTGAGATCAATGAAGTGAGCATTCATCTCTGCCTTCGCAACGAATGGTTTTCCATTGGCAAGTTTTGATTCTAACCACCCACTTATTGTCCAAGGTGTTGCAATCTGGATCACCCGGGGCACCACATCCTGTTGAGTGTCTTCGGCTTCAGTCGGGATGACATGCATCAAACTCTTCACAGCGCAATCCAATGCATCTGAACCATGCTTTTCCATCACAGTATCATCCTCTGGATCCTCAGGCGCACCTAAAAACAGCCACAGTGTCTGATAACACCAGCCATAAACTGAATGGAATCCCAGCGTAGCCAAGACATGAAGTGTGAATCCAATTTTTGGTCATATCACAATTTGCGAGCCCACACTGTTTTTAGTCTTGTACGGATGGGACTCAAGAAAAATCGCAAAACTCCATGCACAGTAGGAGAGTTGGCTGTTGCTTGATGGTTCGCTCCAGATGTGAAGGGAGCATACAATGCAAGGTGGATATTCCATCGGCTTTCCCGCTCGTCAATACTGGTGTTGAGATCCTCGTGGGTGAGATTCACAATATTCGGGTGTAGAAAGTTCAACAGTTTGAAATCGGTTCAATATGCCATCTCGTTGATGGCACTCTTCAATGTCTCTGCCCCTCTTGGCATTGTCACCACCAGGATTGGTTCAAGGGCTGATGTAAGCCCTGGATGCCCCTGAGGTGGTGTTGTCTGGATCTCTAAAAGGTGTTGAGGCACTGAATTCAGTCTCTGCAATGGATACCACTCCCATTCTTCATCAATAATCTCAGGATAGTCATTCAGTGCCATATTCACCCACTCTTGAAGGGTATTCCCCTACAAAATTGAGAGCGGCAACCCCATAACAACCTACTCTGTCAGCAATTTGCATATCATAGCCACTGCCACTGAGGTAAATGTCCTGCCAAGACCCATTTCATCTGCCACCAGCGCTCCTGGCATAGTTGAATCGTAAATCCATCTCCTCACACTGAACCATATTGCCCAATCCTGGTGCGCCACAAACTTGGTTCCCAGCAGTCCTGGAATTGAATGCTTGTTGCCAGGGACTTGCTCAGCATGCGAGTGGCGAATCAGACAGGCCATACCCAGCCTAACTGCCTTATCAAGACACTCGGGTTCAAATTTGTTGTTGATTATACCCAGCACTGAATTCAAAACTCAACTTCTGTTATCTGGATTGAGGGCCTCTTCACCATCCTCCACTTGCTCCTGAACGACCGTTGCTTCTTGGTCGGTTTTCCTTTCATCCTCAATGATCTCATTCAGTTGCTCCACTTTAAGCTGGGCAGATGGGCTCATACTCTGGTGCTCCTGAAATTCATCACCATGTTAGGTACTTCACAGACAAGCAACCATTGGAATGAATATATATGGAAGGAATACAATCAATTCTATTCTTTCAATCAGAACTTAAATTAATACAAGTATGATTCACTTGCAAACCAACCTCCTCTCCCTCCTCTCCATCCTCTCGTCCACCCTCTTTGGAGTCGTCCAAAGTCTATGTACAATGATTAGGAGTTTTGCACATCTAGCTGTAACACTGCTAGCAGGGATTACATTCACTGGTCTAATTACATGCTCGGCAATCTGCTTCCCTGTAGCTCTCTTCATTTTTACAAAGATTATTTTTGGATTGTGTCCTGGTTTCAACTTGAAACCATTTGAAAGGTAACAGTTGTACAAAATCTGGCCATACATGGGGTCTATTATCATTTGCCCTTTTGTTATATTCCCAGATACTCTTCGTATAATTTGTTCTGCTCCAAGAAGCACTTCAATATCAATGTTAGAATGTATGGCACTTTCAGGCCTTCATTTTTTTTGATGAAATCAATCAGCTCCTCCCAGTGCATCACATTGGTATATGAGGCTTGGAGTTATTTGGGGGATGGATCGATATTGTTGCCATTTGACGCCCACCGAATCGCAACCATCGAAGTTCCATTTGGCAACTTTGGGACGTTGCTGCTTGCCTTTTGCCACATGTGCTGTCCCCAATCTGGTACAGGTCGCTTGTTGCATGTCGTTCCCATTTACCTTGCATGCTGCATTTCCCTTGCGCATTTCTTGAAAAACACCACCATGGACTGCTGCCAAATCCAATCAGCATTATCGACATTATCCAATGGTACATCAGGAAAATGTAAATCGGTTGTTAAGCAACACTCAATCTTCCCAGACACCCTGGGCGACCTTACCAGCACTTCTAAGTACTTCTGGATGCTCCCAGACCCCCCTGAAGCTAAGCAATGTGCTCCCATACTCTGCAAGAGCATTCTCATGTGCTCCTGAAAGCACCTGCAGTTGTAGAGGTGCATTCAGGATGCTACGAGATTTGACTGATAGAATTGTGCAATTTTAGAGCTCCTGAGACCTCTGCGCAGATCTGCGGGAGACCTTTGCACAGCGCACACCCATGAGGTATTTCGTCTTATCATATTCGTCGTTGTTAGATTCACAGGATTCACTACATCACAATATGGGATGCATTATTCAAGCCTCAGTGTATGTATACATACGATCGATCTGGCTGCAGATGGTAGTCGAGCATAATCGGAGGAGCACCTGGACACGCCCATTGAGAGAACTTAGAGATGCACCACTTAGAGGCCATTGTGGTGAAACAATGGAGCTAGAAGGCAGAGAGACCACCATCAACACTCTGCCGCACCTTGCGCAACATCCAAATGGAATTCATGAGAAAGAGCGTTTCTTGTTCAGGGAGTGTGGGATTTGGGTGAGAAGATATGAAACTACCTGGCGTTGATGATCCACATTTCGGACAGAGCAAGTGAGACCAGAAGGTGGGAATGATACAGTGTGTATTTTCATTGTATGATAAGATGAGATGGAAATGGGATAATGTCTATCTACTCTGGGGTCTGCCGAACATTTACTCCCCGTCACTCTATGCACATCCGTTTCCGCTGTATTTCCATACACCCGGCGTAGCTCCTTAAAGATGTACTCGCAGGCTGTGATTGAGCGAGTTTGGAGATGCACTTTGAGGCCGTCATCGTGCGAACTTGGAGGCTCTAATCGAGTGTAGTTGGAGATACACTTGGATGCTGAGATCATGTGAAGACAGCGATGCACTCCGAGATCGTGATCAAGTGAGTTTAGACATACGATTGGAGGCCATGAGAGTGCGAACTTGGAGGCCATGATCAAGCGAGTTTGGAGGCCATAATTGAGTGAGTTCGGTGATGCACTTGGAGGCCGTGATTGAGGGAGATTGGAGGAGTACTAAGAGGCGGTCAATCAGGAGGCGGTAGTTTGGGAGGGAGGCGCGATGGGAGCTGAGACTCTATTTATTGGGTAACTCCTAATTGTGGGAATCTAGAGCATTGCGTACAACATGGTCTGCCAAGAGATGAGACTAGCTAGGAGCGGGAGACAGTCGATCATAGGATGATGCAGTACGCAGTATATGCTGTACTTGGTGTTAACTCTTGATCATGGCATGGATCGATAGAGAGTGATGGCTTTAGTTCCTGTCCTTAGGAGATGGTAGAGTTGAGGACAAGAAAGAGAGAGATGAGAGGTGCCTGGAAAAATCATCATGAGAAGCTGGGACTTAAGTGAATATCGTGTGCGAGTTAATTTACCATCCCCAATACAGCAGGGTCAAGGCCCAATCCAGCGTGTAATTACCCCAAAATGAGGTCTTCCCGACGCAATCAGGCAAGTTGTACCCCTGATTTCTCAGATCCGCTCATATCCTCCACATTGTTCTTATCATCAGCCGCATCTTTCTCTTTCTCGTCCAAAACTCTACCATCATTGCAGAACACATAGTTAAGTCATCTCTCTCTATCTTTCCATGTCATGAGCATGAGTTGACACCGAGTACAGCATACACCGAGTACAATCATACCCAAAGTACAAGCATATACAGAGTACAAGCATACAGCGAGTACAAGCATACACCGAGTACAGTATACACCAAGTACAGCATCCACCCAAGATTGTTTGTCTTCCCTTCATTCTCATCAGTCAGGGTTGACCCCTGAATGTATCTTCAGCTTCCGGCGTGCCTCCATACACGATTGACCGCCATCAGCCAGCTCCCCATGAGAGCCGAAATGGAAAGTTAGCTTGTCACATTCCCACAGTCGCGAGTTAACAAACTGATGAATAGAGTCTCAGCTCCCGGCGTGCCGTCCATCGATCCCCTCTAAGTACTCATCCAGAACTGGCTCCATTACGGCCTCCAAGTTCACACGATCACAGGCTTCAAGTGGATCTCCAAACTCGGTCAATCTCGACCTCCAGGTTCGCACGATCATGGCCTCCAAGTGTATCTCCAAACCAGCTCGATCACAATCTCGAAGTGCATCTCTAAGATCACTCCATCACGTCCTCCATGTGTATCTCCAAATACACTCGATTGCGGCCTCCAAGTTCACACAATCACGGCCTCCGAGTGTATCTCTAAACCCGCACGATTATGGCCTCCAACATGTACAATCATGGCCTTCAAGTTCGCATGATCACTGCCTCCAAGTGTATCACTCAACTAGCACGATTACAGCATCCAAGTTCGCATGATCATGGCCTCCAAGTTCGCACGATCATCGCGTCCAAGTCTATCTCCAAACTCATTGGATCACGATCTCGCAGTGCATCTCTCAGATCACTCGATTACGGCCCCCAAGTGTATTTCCAAATATGCTCGGTTACTGCCTGCAAGTGCATCTCCGAATTCGCTCGATCACGACCTTGGAGTGAATCTTTGAGTTCACCCGATTGTCATTTTCTGGCCCACCTTGAATTGCTCTCGAGCACTGCTTGCAGCCAGTCCAGATATACAGTGTGCAGATCGGTAGCCATATAGATACATAGATGAGAATACACACTGAATACATGAGTATTAATAATCATTGAATGATAAGTAGTAGCTATGATTTCCAGGCGCACCAGCAGCGTTCCCAAACAAGATATCTTCTTCCCGGACTGCTCTACTGTGATTCGAGGTGCTGGGAGACATGTCGCCGGCGCTCCCAGGTGCTCCCAGGCTGGTCGTTGGCGCTCCCAGTCACTCTGAAGGCCAGCAGGAATGACCTCCTAGGGTCTGATACTCTCCTGAAATTGACGCATGCAAGTTTACACTCCACATCTCTCAGACACTCCTGGAGGCTTCCAGTGACTAAAATACATTTTGCTGATATAGCCAGTCCTTGAATGTTGCCAAAAAATCTGCAACCTCTGTCTCCCAGTGCAGGGTCCATCTGGAAGCTGTTTCAAATGGGTCTGCCCCCAGAGAATAGACCGATGCATTTTGTGGAGAAACCCAGCCACCCACTGAACTTTGTGCCAGTTGTTGAACGCACTGTAGTTGGCATGCACCATCATGTTGGCAAATTGGATCAAGGAGAATTTGGTGTGCATCAGCCTGGTTGGGGGTTGACCTCTGCACCACCCAAGTCTGACGAAGTGTCACTCTCATCATCTGCATCATAATTTTCGTTGGAAATATCTCGAAATGGGGGCATGTCCACAATCCTTACAACATCTGGTTCCCGCAGCTCCAGAAGTGCCCGGAATCTCTTCCTTCGGAGGACAATGGGGTGTCCCCCAGGTGCGCCAGCCCTTGGTCCAAGTGCAGGAATAGAGCTGGAAGAGGTTGGTCGATTGACGGGAATGTGTCCTGGCAGTCCTGGAGGCATACCCAGTGTACCTGGCCATGACAGCCGTTTTGCTGGGTACTGCTGCAGAGGGTCATTCGACATTCACCACATCCACCTTGGTGGATGTCATATCCTTGCAACTGTGGCCCATAATGTGGAAATCATTGGCTTACCCTGGTGGCTGGTTGTGAACTGTTGTGTGTCATGTTGAATGGAGAATGGTCATAAAACAGCGGAGCACCTGGAAATGGCTGCTGTGAATGTGGGTAACCATACCCTTGCAGCAGATCATACTGATTGGGGTGTTTCCCAGATTGACTGTATCTGCCAGAGGCTTTGTGAACCATTATCTGCGGATCCAGAGTTGTGGTCATTATGTTGTAGCAAGGCAAATAGGCAACCCAGTGGAGCCATATTTGCTGTCTTCAGTGGAAATACATTCGTGGACATTCTCTGTTGACCAAGATAGTGGTAAAGTCCTATAGATGTATGATGTGATGTACAATAAGTTGGAGCATGGTTGAGTATATGGCAGGTAGCAGTGACCTTTGGTGGAATGAATGGCTTTTTATATCCCATTCTGTTGTCACAAACAGTGGTGTTTCACTACACTTTCAATCCATGAAACCAACCAGGTTGAGAAAATGAAACCTTAATGACACACATCACGCCTTTTTTTGTTATATGCTCAAATTCATAAACTAGGATATTGGAATGAATCTCACCATGTACTCCCTCGATGACTTCAATTGTCATAGAAGGGACATGACATAATGTCTCCAGGAACCAAACAAGAACTATATCCAGTATGAAGGTTAGCATGACTGCAGATATTACACATAAATTGTGTGTGTACAACCTTGCAACGTCATTCAATTGGTGGCCGATGAGTCGAGCAGCAACAGTGATTCTTCCCATTGAGCTCTGTGTCAAAACTTTGTTGTTATCGTCAGGATCCACGCTCCTGTTAAGGATCGTGACTGAAGAATCCATTCTACCAGCCTATCAGTTCTCGATGATCATTGTGTGGGCCTACAACTGGCAAGAAATCTCACCTATTCATTGTAGTAAGATGATCTGCATATATTATCAGCTGCTCAAAGGCTCACGTGTAGGTATAACTCACAATGCCGCAATGATGTTGTTATATGGCCCATGATGGTCAATCCAGTGATGACAAGAGAAACGTTCTCTTCTCTGCTAATGATTTTCAGCAGACGATGTTCATCATTATTGCATGGGATATGATATATATATTTTGCTCTATGAAGAGAACTGGGCATAATGTGACAGTATTTTAGCCCTCCCACACATTTGGCGGGGTGTGATGCGGCTCTGAATGGGATATGCCAAACTGAGTTATTGCTCACTTCAAACCAATATCCCTGGTGCTTTACTTTACCCACTGAAGCATCATCGGGATGGATCTGAATACATGTTTGCTGACCAGATCTTGAATATTGTCAACACTCACCAGAAATCTGTTCAGTGCTGTATGTGGAAGAAGAAACATCAGACAAGAACCGACTCAATGATGCCAATCAACAATATCACCCAATATTGCACAATGAAAGGCTATTACCTGACGGGATTTTACTACCTGCAGGATGAGATTAACCTGAGCCATCATGGTTCTACTTCAGTCGGTTCACCTGAATGGCCATCGATGAGCTGGTCAACTGATGATCTACAAATAAACAATGTACCTGGTGCACCACAACTAGAAAATACTCCTGATTAAGAAACTTTAAACCCTCGGACATCCTATTTGACCAGTACCATTGACGAAACCGAGACGAGGTCTTATAGGCAGGGCGTTGGAAGGGATAATGTCGGGGGGAAAGCACATGGCCAACCAACTGGATTGTACAACATGCATCACAAGTACTCCGAACAATGGAATCCATGGCATCCATTTCTGTTAGCACACATCATTAGAAAAGATCAATTATTGAGTCAGTACCCGAAACCGTGGATAGATCAGCATCTGTGCGGCGGACTGGACAACTTCAAAATTGATGCATTCCATTGAACAGGTACCCGGTGGAATATCATTCCAGAACTTGATTTCGGTTTCAGCGATGCTAGTTGGATTGAAGATCATTCCCATATCTTCAGAACATAATACTACAGGGATATTTTCAAATGTATTTAGTGCCTTTTTGCGCATCACCCAGTTCAGGAGCACCTCAATTTTGAGCGAGTGCGCCTCGCTTACGCAGAAAGTTGCAGAAAATACAGTGAGATGGACACTGGTGATTGGAGGTGTGATACTCAATATTTGCTTCCTGCCGGAGCGACATTTGTGCCTGTCATTTGTATATCCAACATGACGCAATTGACCAATTTTTCGGGCAATCACTATGCCTGGCCGCTGTATATCATGATAAGTACTGTACAAAAAGATATTCATTGCACACGTAAAGCTTTCACATGGATACTTGTTCAGTTGATTCTACATCCCCCAAAAGGTGCAAAGAATACTCACAAGGCGTGGCATTCCACTGTTAGATCTGTGCTGTTCCCACTCTGGAATCTTGACATAACTCATCCCAACTTGAAATGGAATTGTGCTTATGGATTCCAGAGAAAATGTTACCCTCTTTTGGCTGCCTGGGTCGGGGATTATCCAGAACAAGTGATGATTACTCAAGTGTCATATGTCTCATGCCCGATGTGTGAAATCCCTAAATGTGCGCCTCTCGGGCTTTCAAATTTATGACCACACAATAACTCAAGAGATCACCATGATCACTCAGAGGTTCTGGATGAAAGTAATATTGATGTTCTGCCCTCTCTGCATGATTAGTCAATCCGCAACCAGTTCTGGTGATTTCCTCTCTGCAATGCCTACATCAGCAAAATGTATTTTTGTCACTGGAAGACTCCAGGAGTGTCTGAGAGGATGTGGAGTGTAAACTCAGATGCGTCAATTTCAGGAGAGTATCAGACCCTAGGAGGGCATTCTGGCCAGCCTTCGGAGTAACTGGGATCTTTGATGACTGTTACAGGAATACCATGGGAGTGATTATGATAAGTTTGAGAACACCTCAGAGCGCCGGAGAGAACTTTGTGTGCACCTGGAAGCACCTGGGAGTGCCAACCACAAGTCTGGAAGCGCCGATGACCACTCTGGGAGCGCAAACCACTGGCCCGGGATCATCTGGGAGCACCTCGAATCACTGTAAAGCAGTCTGGGAAAAACAACATCTTCATTGGGAATGTTGCTGGTGTGCTTGGAAATCATAGCTACTATTTATCATTCAACGATTTTTAAAACTCATGTATTCAGTTTGTATTCTCATCTATCTATCTATATAGCAACCCATCTACACACAGTATATCTGGACTGGCTGCAGGGGGCGGTGCGTGAGAGCAATTCGAGGTGCGCCTGAAAATGACGATTGAGTGAACTCCGAGATACACTCTGAGGGCGTGATGGTGTGAGTTTGGAGATGCACTTGGAGGTGGTAATTGAGCGTGATTGGAGATACCCCTGGAGGCTGTAATCGAGTGAACTTATAAGTGCACTTGGAGGCCACAATCGTGCGAACAGGGAAGCCATAATCCAGCGAGTTTGGAGTCACACTTGGAGGCTGTGATGGAGCGAGTTTGGGGATGAACTTGGAGGCCATGTTCATGCGAACTTGGAGGCCGTAATCGAGCGAGTTTGGTCGTACACTTCGGAGGACATGATCGAGCGAGATTGGACGAGTACTTGGAGGCGGTCAAAGGACAACGGGCCGGGTGCCGAGAATATATTCATCAGTTAGTTCACTCGCAAACGTGGGAATGTGAGAAGGTGACTTTGCTATTGAGCTATCATGGCAAGCTGGCTGATGGCGGTCGATCGTGTGGGGAGGCCACGCTGGAAGCTGCAGCTGCATTCAGGGGTCAACTCTCACTCATGAGAATGAAGGGAAGACAAACAACCTTGGGTGGATACTGTACTCTGTGTATGCTGTACTCGGTGTATGCTGTATTCGGTGTCAACTCATGATCATGGCATGGAGAATAGAGAGGGATGACTTAACTTTGCGTTCTGCGATGATGGTAAAGTTGTGGACAAAAAAGAGAGAGTTGAGGATGAAGATGAGAACGATGTGGAGAATACGGGCAGATATGAGAAATCAGGGGTAGGACTTGCCTGATTGGGTCGGGGAGAGCTCGTATAGGTGTAATTACAGGCCGGATTGGGACTGGTACCTGCTGTATCGGAGATGGTAAATTGACTCGCACAGGAAATTCTCTTAAGTCCCAGTTTCCCTTGATCATTTTCCCCATCTCCTCTCATCTCTCCCTTTCTCGTCCCAACTCTACAATCACCTAAGAACACGAAGTTAAGTCCATCACTCTCTAGCTCTCCATGCCATAATCAAGAGTTCACACCGAGTACAGCATACACCGAGTACAGTATACACTGAGTTCTGCATACACCGCATACTGCATCATCCGAAGATCGACTGTCTCCCTCTCCCAGGCAGTCTCCTCAGCTCTGAGCGGACCTCGTTGTACTAAATTCTCTACATTCCCACAATTACAAGTTGACCAATGAATAGAGTCTCAAATTCCACAGCACATGCCTCCCGATCTACCGCCTCCAGATTCACTGCCTCCAGATTGACCGCCTCCAGATTGACCGCCTTCAGATCAATCACCTCCAGATCAACCACCTCCAAGTACTCCTTCGATCTTGATTGATCATGGCCTCCAAGTGTATCACCCAACACGCTCATTCACAGCTTCCATGTGCATCTCCGGATTCACTCGATCTCGGCCTCCAAGTGCATATCCAAACTTGCTCAAACACGGCCTTCAAGTGCATCTCTGAGTTCACTCGATCTGTCGGTCACCAAGCGCATCTCCAAACTTGCTCGATCGAGGCCTCCAAGTGCATCTCTGAGTTCACTCGATCTCAGTCTCCAAGTGCATCTCCATACTCGCTTGATCACGGCCTCCAGGTCCATCTTCAAAGAGCGATGCCGGTTGTATGGACATACAGGGGTAACGGAGGTGGACAGCGTGACAGGGAGTATATAATCGGCAGACCCCAGAGTAGATAGACATCATCTGATTTCCATCTCATCTTATCATACAATGAAAATACACACTCTATCTTTCCCAACTTTTGGTGTCACTCGCACTGTCCGAGATATCATGGTTCCATGAAATTGCGTGGATCCTCAACCTTGGGTAGTATCATATCTTCTCACCCGATTCCTACGCTCCTTGAACCAGAACCGCTCTGTCTCATGAATCCCATTTGGATGTCGCGAGAGGTACGGCGGAGTATTGATGGTGGGCTCTCTGCCTTCTTGCTCCCAATGGTGCATCTCTAAGTTCTCTGAATGGGTGTGTCCAGGTGCTCCTGTGATTATGCTCGAGTACCATCTACGGCCAGATTGACCGTATGAGTGTATATACAGAGATTCAAATAATGCATGCCATATTACGATGTAGCAAATCTTGTGACTGTAACAAAGACGAATATGTTAAGACGAAATGCCTTGTGGTTATGTAAGAACCACTGCTGTGAGACTATGGCAACAGGTTTCTCGCAGAAGTGGCCAGCGGTCTCGGCTGCTCTCCATGTATCCCGCAGAGCTGCGCAGCGGTCTCAGGTTCTCTCGGAGTCTCCTGCAGATCTGCGCAGAGGTCTCAGGAGCTTCAAAATTCGACTATTCTTTATGTCAAATCTTGTAGCATCCTGACTGCACCTCCATACCTCCGGGTGCTTTGAGGAGCACCTGAGGATTCTCTAGCAGGGTCGGAGAGCACTTTGCTTAGCTCCAGGTGGGTCTGGGAGGATCTGGAAGTACTTAGAAGCACTGGTGAGGTCGCCTGGAGTGTCTGGGAGGATTGCGTCTTGCTTCCGGACCCATTTACCTTTTGCTGATGTATCAGCTTAGGCAGCCTGATGAATTGCATCAGCTCCTCTTGGGTTTAGTTAAAGACTTAATGCACTTGCTGCTCAAATACCTGAAAGCTAGAAATGTTAAGGATCAATTTGACAATCAATTCACATCAGTACCACGATATCCAGGCCTCCAGTGCATCTGTAAACTATTCATTTCGATAAAAAGCAGCTCCTGGCAGGAAACAGTGATCCTGGGCATGATCAGAACACCGGCAGCGAATTGCTGGCTGACACTCGATTGCTCCATGGATGACAGGAAACTGTGGCGGATACAGCCTCTAATGAGACGGTAATGGGAGCAACCTGGGCATTACGTGAAATCTGTTTACTTGTCAACCAACAAAATCTCACTGATCTATCCCTCACAGCACTCAATGATGCACTGAAGCGAATTTCCAAGAACAAGTGTTCCTCTCAAGAATAGAAAATTTCGAAGTCTGCAAAGGCTACAGTGGATCACCAGTTGGCTAGAAAATTGCATCAGTTACGGGAACAAATGATTGATAAAATCCGTTCTGCGATGGATGTTCAGGTGTATGGGGCTGGAAAGGTTACTACACCAAGAAGATGTCAATTCACGGTGCACCTGAATGGAGCCCAACAATCGGCAATCAAATGGTCAGATGCAGATCGGCAGAGTGTAAAAGTGGGAATGGTGGAAGAAATCCATTGAGTGACACCTGTGATATGAACGCTTTTTGATAGATATTTCCAACACCATGAGCGACAACTTTTGCATGAAGTTGGGACTGAGGCAACCGGGCATAGATGACCATTCGACTAAAAACTTGCCCAAATGAAGGCTGCTGAAGACGAAGAGGTTTGCAGGGCAACAAACATGACTGCCGACAAGCATGTGGAATTTGCGGTCCGTCTAGGCAATGCTGAGTCTAAAGCCACAACCTGGAGTATCGCAGATCCGGACCACGTTGTGCATCAGCTAGAGAGAGCGATTTATCGAATCACATCTATTGAGCAGATGCAGTTTCAGAAGGAATTGTGCATCCGCTTGCTAGAAGTTGAAGCTTGGTGGCAGGTAATTGGTGTTCAGGAGCTCTGGAAAACCTTGGAACAATGTGTAATGCATTTCACACATTCAACGATGCATGCGGTGAGCCACATATCAGAGTCAGTTCGGCAAATGTGTTCTGGCTACAATTTCACCACTGCTATTTCTGAATGGCTACATATTGGCAGTGTGAAAGAGGCAGATTGATTTATGAACAAGGTCAATTACATTTGGCAGATGCCCAAGCACAATGACCGGTGTACCGGTCCTCACTATACAGAGGAGATGCTGTCGTGTCTCGCTCTGCAAGGCTGGTAAGATATTGACACTGCAATAGGTTTCAACCTACCATCCGCCGCCGATAAATGGCAAAATACTTGCAGAGCCCAACCTTTTCACCTCTAGCATTGTCAGGGCAAGCCATGTTTCCACCCCATGTCACAAAAGGTACATCATTTGAGAGAAACGCATGTCTACTGAGTGTGCAGAAGTATCAAATTAACCTCACTCAGAGATGAATCAGAACAGAGACAGAGGCAGTGGCAATTGCAACCGCAGGCGGTGTCTACACCTTGATCAATGGTCTCCGGCAGTCACAGCATCCATCGATTTGGTCACTCAGTCATGACGCGTCTTGTATTTGCAACAGGCAGACTCCTGGAGCTGTACATGTGGAACAGACGGCCATTTATGAGTGCAAGCGACTTGGAGATGGTAAGTCATGCAACGCGACGCATTGCAAAAGCATTAGCTGATGCCCCATACTGGCAGATGATAGAGACGTACTGGAACACCGCTATGCAGCAAAACAACATTTGGTCCATAGCATTCAAGGCACGCACAAAGGAGATCTTGAAAGAGGTATGCTGAATCAACGGCCCACGGTGGATATTACACTCTCAAACCGGTACCAGGTTCGCGCACAAGTCGATATGGTTGAATCTCATTTTTTTCAATCAGCAAGGGACAACATTGCAGAGCTTTATGATCTCCACCGCTTTGAATCTGCCGCAGAGCGTTTGGAATTCATTGATTCCCTTCTGGCAGACAATAAGAATCTGTTTCCGGTAGCAGAGCATGTGGAAGGTGGTGTACGCAGTCCAAATCCAACACAGAGGGTGTCGAAAGCTGGTAACCAATGGCTAGCGTCCACTTTACTTCCCGGCGGAAGCAATCTCTCAGTTTATCTACATCGAATTTTATCATCGGGCGAATACCCGCGGTAAGTATGCTGATGGATTATATAATTCCATGATTAACGACAAGGACGGTCATATACCCCCGCCACTGATCATGTTTATATGCACTTCATTGCGCCATGCTCTCCTGGAGTGGCAAAAGAACAAACGTGTTCATCCGAAAGCTTCCAAGTCAAAGCTGAAAGCGGACAGACCTGATCGCTCGAACTACTTGAACCACAAAAATGACGGTGGTAAGATCGCATCCCGCTGCGCTCTAACGGGTCGCAAGGTGTTAACCTCGTCTGGCATTGCAGACATGTATACGTTCTTGATGAGTATCTGGAACACACTACCAGAGAGCTACCAACAAAGGGTGTATACCAACACTCTTGCTAAAGTCAAGCATCAGATCCAACAGGCGGAGAACCCAACGCCTGCCATGGTGATCAGCATGGAAGCAGCGCCTGTTGACAATGCTATTCTTCTTGATTATTTGGCCTCCGAAGTGGCGCTTGAGGAGTGTGAGATCGGAAGCACTGACCCAAACATCACGATAGACAACAATTGCACGGATGACAAACTTAATTTCGCGATGCCAGGGGGCAGCGGGGATTCCAAAGATGAAGGTGATGAAAGTGACGATCGCGATGCCATCCCCACCGCCAGCCGGCGACGACGGCGCGCAAAGGAACTCGAGAGGTTTGACCTGGGATCCAGTGATGTCGATGGGTATGAGGGCGAGAATGGCGATCGCTATGAGGGCGAGGATGGCGACGATGCCGATGCGGATGAGGAGGAAGAATCATTGCAACCCGATGATGGATCAACGCAGAATGTGCAGGACTGAGGGCATAGTACTCGAGAGTGTGAAGATTGTACTGTATATTTCAGACCTGTGAAATACAATAATGGCGAAGCAAATGCAACGGCAAGCGAGGTTTCCGAAGCGAAGACTGTATTGCGATATGTGACAAAATGTCAAAGCTAAACATATATGGGGTGAGTGCGGCATCCGATATATACCAATAGCGGAGAGGTAAAATGAGGCTATCGGCCGAAGAAAGGCATAAACATCTCCAGGCTTTGTGTGAATGGCTACAGCATAACTGCGGCCCCTGCGAAGAGTGTAACACACGTAGCGTTCTGATGGAGCGTATACCACGCGCAAAGTAATGGAGGTGAGTATGCAACGTGACCCATCACGTGGGTGACAGGAAGCGTGTAATTCTCCGTCAGAGGGTACGAGGTTCCGTCAGAGCTGTCAGAGCCGTCAGGAACACCTGGGCGTTTGAGACGGAAACTAGGGTTGTTGCTGATGATGCTGGATGCGCTCAGTGTGTTTGCAAATAATTTCAACCTGGAAAGTGGGCAAAAATGCATTCCAATGTTGTTTGGCTTGATTTGTATTATCTCACAAAAGTGTACTGGCATGGAAGCTAGGTCTGAATCCAAATGGGGTTTGAAAGACAGTATAATATATTCGGATGAAAAAGGGGAGGAACTACCAAGAAATGAGAATCGCCAAATGTGGAGTGCTATGTGGAAAGAAGGAATACAGAAGTTGATAGAGGTGTGTGGGATGAAATGAAAGGTAACAATCCCGACTGAAAAGGATGGAGGGGGATTGAGGAGTGCCCAACCCACAGGTGTAGCGCCCACAAAAAGTGAAGCAGCACAGAAAGGGTGGGGGGGTGGCACGAAGGGCAAAATGAACTTGAGGGGTGCCAATCATTGGAGGGGATCATTGATAGGGATTGCGGATAGTCAGTCACAGCAGAGCAGCACCAGATCCGATATAGACACAACAATCCAAACGGCCTAGCACTGATGGGGATTGTGGAGAGGCAATCCCAACAGAGGAGTACTCAAAGCGGAGGGATTGAGAATGCAGTGAAATAGAGTGGTACAAGGCAGAGGAGAGCAGACTGGCATACAAGATCTTATATCCCAGCGGAGTTACGCCAAGTTCAGGGTATGCAGTATCTGACCAATGTGGGAATGATAAGAACAGCAGCTTCCTGAGTAAAATGTATCACTGGGGAAGGGCAACATGTACCTTGATATTCTTCTCGAGAAAACATGACCATAGCCATGTTTCCAGTAGCATATTCACACAGTGCACGGTGAATGGCAGTGCCAACCGGTGCTAATGTATGACAAGTACAAGGTTGAAAGAACTGAGATGTAGTTAGCTGGCACCCTAAGCTATTGGGGATGAAGAAAAATTGATTGTAAGTTGAATCCAGAATGTCCATTTGGGTAAACCATAATTTGTTTCCATCCAAGACCTGTGACAGAGATGTATCATCAATCAGGAACTCCTTTCCTTGGATACAGTGGTCAGTCTCAGAGTCCAAATCCTGACACTTACCACAGGCCAAATTCCAACCAGCCCTATTTGTCAAATATCCTTCAATGGTATTAATCTCCTGTTTTAGTATAGTACATTGTAGGGCATAGTCAATATCATAAGTCTGATTGAGTAACAATATACATAATTCAAGACCTAAAACATCCTGCATTTGCAGATCTATATTGAACGATAGACCCCCAGGCAATTGACATACTGTTGGAGTACCTACTTGAGCACTTGCTAATACCTGCTGATGATCCTGAGCTTAAATTGTTAGCTTCCAAGCGTACTGGACGATATAGCAGTTCTGATCAGATAATATAGGCGATGGTGTTCGTGGTTATAATTGCTTCCATGAATGTTTCCATTAGCTCACATGCAACCTTTTCTTATTGGGTAACATTTCAATTTTCACTGGCCTCGGGTTGTGGAACATAATGGTCTGCACTAGATTTGGGTTGTAGAGCACAAGGGTGGTTGCCCAGTCAGACTCACATAATTTGCTGAAGAGGGTTAACTTTTGGCTTTTGAGCAACAGTGGTGCCATTGCCCCAGCTGACTGTTGGGAATTTTCAAGCAGGGAGCATGCAATGACATCATCAGCATGGCTCTATTGCTTTAGCAGCTGAACACTCATAGTTGGAAATGACTTCTCCCAGCACACCTTGCTTAGAACTGGAACCTCCAGTTGACCATCAAAATAACTTTCTTCAATGTCAGCTGGTAAGGTGAACTCTCCATTGTCATTACATTCCTCATAGCTGATCCCCTTATCAGCATCATCATATTGCTTCAGTAACAAAATCAGCGACATTGGCCATTTGCAATCCATTGCATGAAGGTATGGTTGGATCAGAATTATCAAATGGAAAATGATAATTGCCTATTTTCTTGAATGTGAGTGCAAAAGGTCTCCCAAGGGATGCTTCTTGATTTTTCTGCGAATTGTGATTTCTCTGCTTGCTGGCCACAGATTCCATGTTGATGATATCCAAAATAGAGCATTGGTAAGAGTAGGAGAAACAGTGTATAAGCTATAAATGTAAGATTAAGTGTGATAGAATAATGTGGAAAATGATTCAAGATGTGGCTCGAGATTGAGAAGATTGCGCTTCTAGCTTCACCTTCGAAGAGTCCAGGAGAAGTGACCTCTATCGTTAATAGTCATATCAAGGATGACAATCAAGTGATGTGATTTAGGAAATGTCAGATGCAACAGAAATGATTCTGAACAGCAGCCTAATGATTTCTACCCCAATGACAACTATGACGATTGGAAGGCTCACCAAGGTAAGGTTTAATCAATAATCTGACTTTCCTGGTCCCCAGAAGAACAGCACATAGTCAAAGGTATAACAGATCCCTATGAGGTGCAGAACGCACCAGAAACCAGTCTTGATACAGCAAAAACCTATATTCACAGACTGTACTTTCTTCCCCACTTCCGAGCTTCCCCACATATGGAGGACAAATCACTCAAAGAGTAATTGACCAAGTTTAACAATGACTGCATACAACCGGTCCACACTGACGATGAAATCCTCAATCATGCTTTCTCCACTCAAAGCATCCCATCACTGCCAGCACCCTGTGCAATGATATTCTTCATTCTAAATCATACAAGGCCCTTACGTACACCCCAAGAAGCCATGCGCAATCTGCTAGATGAAGAAACCGCAGCCAGCCTCACGAAAGAACTTGGAACTGCATCCATCCGGGCAGCTCTTCTCTCTCAATGATGCAGCTACCATGGCCGAGGTCGAGGCTAAGGCTGAAGGTGTGTTCAACATGGCGGATACTGTGGTTGCAGTGGATATGGCGGATGCGAAGGAACCGAAGACAGCCAAAACAGTATTTGCACCTACCGCACACTTGACAGCAATACAACAGATGCACACAGAAGACCCACACATGGTCAGAAGGGAGGAAGGAATAGACACATCGAGGTCATGTTTTCCGGTGCTGTCTGTCAGCTCTTTCCACCATTAATTGCATCTCCTACAAACAGATCAAGATGTGGGGAACAGCAAAGAAAGCAACTACTACAGCAGCTGTTGCTATGACTTGAGACTGTAATCCCCTCTGACTAACTGCTGTTACTCGTACCCGTTCCACAGCTCCACAGTGAGTTATTGACTCCAGAGCATCACACAACATGAGCAATAACCACTGCAGCTTCACCAGTTTCATCAAGCTCTCTCTTACTATAGTGATCTAGTTTAAAGTCAATGATTCAGTCACTGCCACGCATTATGGTTTCATTGATGTAATTCAGAGCTGACATGGCAAAGCCCTGCATACTTTTACTCTTCGACATTGCATTCATTCAATCAACTAATTTGATTCCGTGTGGCGTAGAATGTTATTTTGGGGTGCAATATGCATTATAACTTCGCCATCTTCCGACAAACTCATTAGAAATCGAATCAATGCTACCAACCTCCCAGTCCGGGTGACTGCACTCGTGTCATTGACTACTGAGAATGGGAACATGCGAAAGAGACACTGTTCAGTTCGAAGAGTGCTAATCCCAGAGCCCAGAATCGAGTTTACATACAAGTCACTTCATATTCCTATCACAGTCCAACTGTTGTCTCTGACAGCCTCAGAATGAAGACTATGGCACTGATGACTAGGTGATATGGATTCTACTGCCATGAAAACACTAATTGGCAGATATACAAATCATTACTCTATGTGCATAATCTGCATCCAGGCCAATCACGAGCAAAAGTCTATTAGAGTGCCAGTCATGGACACTATGAAGCCATTTCAGCATTAGAATTGTGACAGGTTGGGTCCTTTCACTACACCAATCTCCGGAGTCAATTATGTCATATACAATTCATCAAGAACTACATGATGCACACATACATATGGCCATATCAGAGAGCTGAGGCCTGCACCTCAGCAAAGCAGGCAGTCCACACCCTAGCAGAGTGAGTTGCACGTGAGATTATGCCTGTCAGCACCGTGAATGGAGATGTAAAATATAACAATATGATCTTCGAATGTGTCCTTGCAGCTGGTAGTGAATCATCTGAGGCATACCCTTCATATGCTCACCATATTATTGGTCTTGCAGCACCCATTATCCATACAATCACTGAACAAGCACAGGTGACGATGACTGTCTCCCAGCATCCAGTTCAGCTCTAGGGAGAAGCAGTTGATGCCACAGTCTATTTCCATCAGAAATTGCAAGATGAAGGCTTGAACAGGAATAACCATGATGGCTTTCAAGGACCTTTCAGCAGGCTATACTGAATGCTGCATGGAATTGGAAAACCTACACCTGATGCCGATGCCTGAAAGATATCCTATCAAGCCTCCCTCTACAACCTACACCAATTCATATGTTACACCAACAGCCTTATTCCAACATGCCAATGCGCAGCCAAATTCAGCCTGAGATCCAAGCCCTGACTGATGGTAGGTTATTCAAATGTCCCAAAGACATTGTGGGGGATATGGGATCCCAAAGACAAGAGAGTAAAAGCCCAATCAGAAGCCATCTTTGATGAAGGGAGATATGCACATGTCATGCCACTATCGAAGGAATGAGATTGATTGCAATACGTTTGGACTACCAGCACAGAGCAAATATATTATGGAAATAGATTCCAGAGATGAGCCTCTCCGAGGACAAGACTGTCAATTTCAACAGTTACATAAGAGACCCACATCCTATATGCGTGAAGCTCCTTTCATGGAATCAGACAAAGCCCACTGCCGGTACCTCCACCAACAGAATTCAACCAGCCAGTATTTGGAAGCAAATCCAGATTACTTCCCCTGCTGCGAGCAACACTGCCGAGAGGATTGGAATGCCCAGCATTTGGCAGCAGCATGTATGAAATCATGCCAAGTACCACCAGCCCCTCCAGCCCCGCCAATAGCAAGTTGTGTAACAAGAAGTCTTGGTAAAGTCTCTGCAGAAGCATCAACAGATTCCGCAAAAGACCCATTCCCTTAGGCAGAAGCTATGCACAGTCCTCGATCAAATCACGGGAAAAGAGCCACGGAGGAAGAAAAAACATCAATCCAGCACAATACCACGTTCTCCACTCTCAACTCCGGTAAAACCCAGCAACTGCAAGTTAAGCCAATTCAAGCTCAGTTGGTATATAAGACTAAACATAATCCTGATGGGTTCACACAGTTCACAACTTGGCTAGTTATGAAAGGATATTTGCAGACAGATTTTTGTAAGATGTATGCCTGCATTGGGAAACTAACTACTTTACAGTATCTCATCAATCACATTTGGAAACACCAAATAGATTGCAATATACATCACTTAGATATAGTTACCACCTACATAATTGCGAAAATGGATGATTACAATAACTATATAACTTGACCGGAACGATGGCCTGAAGGCCTCAACTTCTCATTGATCATACTCAGACTGAGGAAAGCTCTGTATGATCTTAAACAGGCTCAACAGTTATGGCACAACAATATCAGTGCCGGTCTGCTCTCTCCTGGGTTGACTCAGTTATCATGCACTCCCAATCTTGATCTTTGCAGATCACTGTATTCTGTTACCGCAGTAAATCGATGATACCTCAATGTTGTACATGGGTACAGGTTCCAAAGCCATGATTGAAGTCGATGCGAATCTCACACAGAATCAAATGAACAGGAATCTTGCCCCAGCCCCATGAATGGTTGGGCATCGAGATTCCGCAATATCGTACCAGAGTCAGTCCCAGTCAGATGGCCACCACCACCACAACTCTCAGTCAATTTGCCTAGGGGCAGACTGACGATGTTTCATGACATGTGGATCCCAATGTACAGCTCAACTCAGCCCAGTATCAGAGGGCGAAAGAACTGGAGGATATCACCAACTATCATGCAGTCGTGGGTTGACGAATGTCACGGTGCAGCTGGCGAGTGATTGTAGGAGACGTACAAAGGTATTGGTTTAGGAAGCAAGCGTGTTACAGAAAGATGGAGATGTTGGGATATGCAGAGATAGGGGTGTAGTGGAGGTGTTATAATTTTTTATGATAAGGAAGTGGTCTAAGGTGTTGCGACATTGGGTGATGTGGCGTGGTTTTGTTGATGAGGAATGTTGTTGGTGGTGTGTAAGATTGTGGTTGGATATTCGAATGGTACATCGAGGCATGAAGAATGGTTCAATGGTGGTCGATAATCTGTACATGAAGAGAGGTTGTTGTACATTGGAGGATTTCCTTTTCTTCTCTCTGTACTTGTTCTCCTGTGTGCAAAGCAAGTTACAACTTTGCAACAGCTCTGATTCTTGTCTTCTGACTCCCTTGATACAAACTTCGAGTACCTTGTTCCGATTACGATATCACATTATTCTTACCAATATCCCCTATACCCTAACCCACCCGATCCAACTAATGTACACTGGTAGTGCAAGTCATCCAGATATCTCGTGAGTGTTTACTGAGCTTTCTCATTGCATTTCCTTGCTCTTCACCTGCTATCTGACTGCTGCTTAGAGAGTCCTTCTGTATCCCAAAGTTACAGCCAATTTTGGACGACTCAGCAATGGTAAAGGCATCTAGATGGACATCAGCATTGGTGATAGTCTCATTGTGTCCTGTGATTCCAATTAGGCCATGGAATGTGCAGACTTCATGTCTCAGGAACCCCATGTGTTTCTTGCCAGCAGTGGTGCCATTGCTTGGCAATCTGGAAAGCATTGTCTCATCACCCTAAAAACTCTCAAGGCCAAGTTCATCGCCTACTCAAAGCCCGATAGTAAATTGAAATGGTTCTTTCGGCTATGGAAAGACTTTCGCAGTGAAGACATAACACCACGGCTAATCAACTGTGACAATCAGTGCGGTGTGACTTTTCCCACCACAGAACTTAACAAAGCTCACACCAAGCACATCCAGATTTGTTATCAGGATTGTCAAGATTTGTATAAATACAAAATAGTCCATTACTTCTATGTACAAACAAATAAAATTGACACAGTTACATTTGTGAAAGCAGTTACTAATGATGTGCATAGGAAGTTCACGAACCCGATAAGTTCATGGAAATGGGAATCATTCTGACATTTGGATTAGTCTTCATTGTGGAAATACGAATTTTTTTGTTCATGGTGATCGTGATCGTTATACTATAGTAGTGCTCTTTGTCTGCTCACTTGTATTGTATGGTTTTAAGAAGGCTACCAGGGGTGCCACAAGTTTTTTGTATGTTTGGGTGTTTCTTTATTAATTGTTTGTCTTTGTTGCTCAACAAAGTGTAGCAAGAGGGGGGAGTGGAACATGTGTGGACCACCTCGCTGGCATACGGCATCCGCTGGACTGATGCATAATCTCCATTTAATGATGGTCATTTCAGACCCAGCTGGAGATGACTGCTGAGTGCGCATGCATGTATACAAGACATACTCTGAATACTGTATATATAAGATTACAAATATACCTGTGCTTGAGTATCCAAGCTTGTTGTGATCAGTACATTTCAACAACAATGTTACTTGTTTACATGAATTGTCTTTTCTTAACTCGATTGTCCAAGATTGTCTCACTTCAAACATCTCTCTTGAGGGAAATCAGTTAACAATATATATTTTCAGATCCCCATTTTCGTGGCCCGAAGATGCATTTAGCCAGAATCCAGTGAAGTCTGCAATCAACGCATTGAGAACTTACACCTCTGTCAGTAAGTGTGTTACATGGCTGAGCAGGAGTTGCCGGCCACCTAGCGGAGTCGCTGAGCAGAATCTGTCTTTTGAGAGTCTTGCTCTCAAGCTCCAGCTCGTTTGACAGAGCCCAAACTTGCAGAAGTTATTGTAGGATTTCGAAGAATAGGTCCAAACATACTACTTAGTTACTATCGAGTTAGGTGAGGTTTCTAAATGGCCAGGTCTGTTCAAATATGGTACAATTTGGTGAGGGCGACCGTCCTCCAATGGACAGTAGACACGAGCTCACAGTTCAAGGCATTTCAGCTGCGGCCCTCACATCCCAATCATGCATAGATTCCTATACTAGCAGAGGCCAAGTGGGATAAGCCACCTGCACCTAGCTGTGAAGAGTCTTGATAGATGACAATCTGTGTGCAATGCATCCACTGAATTCAAAGTTGAAGAAAACATGATGACAATGAAGTAAACAACAATTCAGCGCACATCACGGACTGGGGTACACATGCTTCGGAGGCTGATTTGTCACTCTTGAGTCATGGCTGGTCTGGAATGATACATCTAGAATTAGTTCCAGCTTTTCAAAGATGGCATTATACTAATCCAAGAATGTCATTCTGGACTGGATTACAGATACCAGTTGTGCCTGAACTTGAATTATTGGCCAGGCAACACCTGGCATCAAACACTGCAGCTGAGTCTTAAAAATCCAAGCCATGTCTCAGCATCCATCTGTCTGGAATGCGGATCAAAAGTTTGCCCGAACTCCTGGGATATGCCAGCAAATGTTGCAGCTTTCCCACCCATCAGCAAACTGTGTCTCATATTCTGAAATAAGTACTCAATATCACATAGACTGTGTTCTTACTAAGTTGAATTAACAAATATGATTTGCTGAATCAGTCATAAGGTGACTCGAGACAAATGCTGAGGATTGTATGGTGTGCCTAAACTTCGATCATATGCAACCAACTGCTGTGTCAATGCCATGAATCAGCAAGCCACAATCATTAATCCTGACTTAGCTATTTAATATTGCCTAGACTGTCTAAATTGCCAACTGGGATTGGCTAATATATAGTTACTGATTGGTCATAACAATAACTGCGCAGCACTCTCCAGAGCAGTTGAACTTCAATCATGTGCCAGCAAAAGCAGCTGCTTTGCCACTAATAAGCAAGCCGTGTCTCATATTCTGACACTGATACTCAATTTCACCCAGAGTGACTTTTTGTGAAATTGGGTTCGTAAATTTGCATTGCTTGATCCGATATAATGCGACTTATGATAAATGCTGAGGATTCTCCACTGCATCTGAAAGTGGTTGAACTATGTATTTTTCATTTTTTTGACTTCAAAAATACATAGTTGGCTTCAGGTTTCCAGTACATCTCAATTTTGCAGCTGACAAATGATTCTAACCATGTTGCTGCATCATTCCCAAATTTTGACTGACGTCATTTATCATGAGATTGGCTGGCTTGGATCTTATAATGTAGCTTATCATTTGACTTCGTATTGTATTGGTCATTTGGAATAACCAGGAATGCCATAAAAATCCCTCTCAAGCCATTGATGATATGAGACACAAAATTCGAACTTCAATAACTTTGATTAACTTCAAAATGACACAGAGAATGGAATCATATATGCACTATGGTGTGTCTTACAAATGCCCTTTTTGACTATTCGTATCAATTAGGAAGATTATATTGGCTGAATGTACTAAGGGGCATACGTTGATGACGTGTCCTAATAATCTGAGATGATGTTTCATCTGACTGCAACATATCTCCATTCTCGATCATCTTGGTATGGTCCTTACGAGCCTCCAGAATCTGGTAATTCATCGACATCATGATGTTTGGTCAACTCATCAAGCCATGCAGGACTCTCAGTTGGGCCTCTCCAGAGTGTTGATGGAGATCATTTGTGCAGTGGTCATAGCCACCAGGCTCGTTATTCAAGCACCATGTGTGTAGTACTCTGTTTTGCCCTAGATGGATAACTCCTGTAAATGCCTGCCATGGTATATTCAAAACCCAGAACTTCTGAGTTATTACTGCATGTTGTGCAGCTGTGAGATTATAGCTTGTCCCGCCCACTTTGGGTGTAGTTTTGAATACAGAGTGATTTCACAAATCCTAGAACTTGAGCTGCACTTCTCTGCATTCAGCATCTTATATTTCTGCATACATGTGGAATATATCCACATGATCCGCAATATATGTTATTAGGCACCACTTCAAATGACGAACCTGGCCAGGAAGAGTACACACAAACACAGCCTTTTGTGCAGGAGGTGAGATGGGGAGTGCATTGTCATGTCTCTCTTGTTCTAGAAGGAGTGACTTGCTCGATGCTTCATGTTGATAAGGCTCTTGATACTCCACAGGTTCGTTGACATCAATTGCCAGGAATGTCTCTCTCAGCCATTGGTTCATCGGAGAGTCCACCCTAATATTCAGTGGCGATTGGTCATATGATTTTCCACCCGCGTCATGGTGATCATCAGTGTCACCCATCACCAACCAACACTATGCTAGCCGCCAGCTATGACCACTGCATACTCCTGATGCACCCTGTGAAGTGTATCTCTCTACCAGGGTCTTCAGTTCAGCATACTCTTCCTGAGTCCACTCAAGATCACAGCAGTTTGCATTCTTGCACAGTATCCTGATGAGTGGATTTCCATTGGCCAGTTTCGATACCGACCACTTCCTTATTGTTCAAGTCTTTGCAATCTGTATCATCTAGTGCCCCACTTCCTGTTGAACTTCATCGTCTTCTGTCCAGATAGCATGCATCAAACTCTTCACAGTTGAATACAATGCATCTGCGCCATATTTTTTAATCTGGTGCTTCAAGCGCACCGTAAAACATCCAGATTGTCTGATATCACTACTCATTGTGTGAATGAACTCCGGGTGTTGCAGTGACTTCAAGCTTCGATCCAATTTGCACGTTCATCCCAATTTGCCAGCCCACACTGTTGTTAGTCCTGTACTGATGGGACTCATCAAAAATCCCAAAACTCTAAGAACAGTATGAGAGTTGGCCTTTGCTTGATGGTTTCGCTCTGGATTTTAAGCTATCATATAACACAAGATGGATATTCCATCAGTTTTCCAGCTCATTATAACTGGGGTTCAGATCCTCTTGGGTGAGATTAGCATTTTCCGTGGCCAACAAGTTCACCAGTCTCAAATCAGTTCAACTGTAAGGGCACGTACGCCAGCGTTCGGCCTTATAGGCATACGTATGGTAATTATGGTATACTATTTCAAACGTGGACTCGAGTGATAGTAAATATAGGTGTATAGGTAAGATTATCGCTAGAGATCTAAGTCTCGTGGCGAGCCGACTATATAGAATGGCCGTTACCCGGCCCGGGGTCACGTGCCCCCATTACATTATCCCTCTCTTTAGGCGCAGACCTCCTGGGCTGCATAAACCGTACAAGAGAAAAGGAAAGGAAAGGGAAACAAAGAATGAAACAATCATCCTACGTACGCAATCGTACAAACCAATAAGTCCCACAACCGATCGGTACAGCTCAATGGCGACCTTTCGGCGTATCCGGCGCACGGGGAAACTCCACAACCATTGACTGGTGGTAAAAACCCGTGCCGACGCCATTTGTACCGGGCCGAGATCCAAAGAAGAGAAGAAAAGAAGAGAGAAACAAGAAAACATCTAAAAGTGATCCCATCTCCATATCTCGACTTCC
>Ga0307512_10001167_pt1 | contig 38205 bp, 43 predicted proteins | sample 14_EM_MG_FD_200267 | JGI IMG/M metagenome (GOLD analysis project Ga0307512, IMG submission 200267) | Populus trichocarpa ectomycorrhiza microbial communities from riparian zone in the Pacific Northwest, United States - 14_EM | ecosystem: Host-associated > Plants > Roots > Unclassified | place...
CTCAAGCACTGCCTGCAGCCAGTCCAGATATAGCGTGTGTAGATGGGAAGCTATATAGATAGATAGATACATAGATACATAGATGAGAACACAAACTGAATACATGACTGTGATTTGAGGTGCTCCCAGACATGTCGCCGGCGCTCCCAGGTGCTCCCAGGCTTGTCGTCGGCGCTCCCAGGCTTGTCGCCAGTGCTCCCAGTTACTCTGAAGGCCGGCAGGAATGCCCTCCTAGGGTCTGATACTCCTGAAATTGACGCATCTAAGTTTACACTCCACATCCTCTCAGACCAGTGACTAAAATACATTTTGCTGATGCTGTGCAACGCAACCCGTCGCCGGGGCGACGGGTAGCGTGTAATTCTCCGTCAGAGGGTACGAGGTTCCGTCAGAGCCGTCAGAGCCGTCCGGGACACCCGGGTGTTTCTGACAGAAACTAGAGTTGTTGCTGATGCAGACTGGTACCGGGAGCTACAATTTCGGTATCAGCATTTGTCAGAGTATCTCGGAACATAGTAAACGTTCACTTGTCATCAATCGCGGAGATATTGATTGATGTTGACGGACTGAAAAGCCCAACGAGTCGGTACGGAGAACAGAAGGTGGAAGGGTCGCCTGGAGTTCGAAGGTTTGTTATGGAACACCTCTAGAAACTCGATAACGTACTTGCCAATGTGGAGAGTGCTGGAGCCACCATTGCCGGAGAGAAGTCGGACTGGTGCTGGAACGGAGTAAAAATAGTCGGGTTTGTCTGTGGGGAAGCAGGAAGGTGGCTGTAAGCGTCAAAAATGGACAAAGTGTGGAATTGGCCATGGTGCAAGAACCGTACTGAGTGCAGGGCATTTTTATGACATTGCACATACTATCGAATATGGATCCCCAAGTATGCAATAGTTGCAGGCCCCCAATTTTGAATCTTGCGGAAGGACGTCCACTTTCAATGGGAGACTGAAGAAAAGAAAGCTAGGGTAATCATGAAGGAGGCTCTCTGCAACTCTCCTGCGTTGAAGACATTAGACGTTAGCGATGGCACCGGGCATATAGTCTTGGGAGTCGACGCCTGCTTAGAGAGGTGGGGGGCAATCCTGCAGCAGGATGACGAAAGTAAGGACCGGCACCTGGGTCGCTATGAGAGCTGTCTCTGGAACAACGCCGAGAAAAGATATGACCCGGGGATATGTGAGTGTTGTGGGCTGATGAAGGCACTTAAGCAGTTTTGCAACAACCTATATGAGGTCAGAATCCTCTTGCAGACCGACGCTAACACATCAGTACATGAACTAAACTTGCCCGCGAAAGACCTGCCAGGGGCACTAGTCACCCGGTGGATCGCGTGGATACGACTGCTCGATTTCGACCTGAAACATGTTCCAGGGAGACTGAATGGAGGTCCTAATGGCCTCTCACGGAGGCCGCGAGGGGAAGGGGAGCTTGCGCCAGAAGAGGACAACGATCTAGAAGAAACAATTGGAGCAAGCATATGACCAATACGGGTGAAACGAGGACCGGAACAAAAGAGGAGGGGGAGACCATACGAACCATTTGTTGGTTTAAGACTGGTGGAGGAATACCAATGCAGATGGAAGGAGTTAGCTGAGTTTCTGGGGAACCTGAAGAGACCGGAGGGAATGACTACGAAGGAAATGCTGCAATTTCGGCGGGAAGTCACAAAATTCCATGTTTCAGATGGAATACTCCACCGGGCGAGACAAACCAATGAACCGCTGGCAAAGGTGATAGTGAGCGCGCAGCCGAAAAGGAAAAGAATGGAAGCTGTACACGAACTGAGGGGGCACCGTGGGAGAGACAGAACGTTACGAAATGTAGTGAATCTGAACTGGTAGCCGGACATGTATGTCGACGTCAACGACTGGGTGAAAACGTGCGACCAGTGCGAGAAGAGCGCGCCTCTGCGGTCAGATAGACCGCTGAAATGCTGACCCATCAGTCACCTATGTGAGCGAGTAGGGATGGATGTTTCGTACATGCCCAAAACGGAGGACGGATATCACCTACTAGTGGTAGCCAGGGAATATCTCAGCGGGAGGGCAGAGGCATGACCACTGGAACAGGGTACATCAGAGAAGGTAGCAGACTTCTTTTACGAAGAGGTAATTTGTCGGTTCGGAACACCGGAAAGTGTGGTAGAGGACGGAGGTGCAGAGAAAGAGAAATGGACCGACCACCTCCTCAAACGCTACATTATCCGGAAGATCGCCGTAACCCCGTACCATGCCGCCGCTAATGGAGTAATTGAACGAGGACACAGACCGATCGCAGATGCACTATCCAAACTCACTGCCTCCTGAGACCAACCGAAAGAGATGTGGATCGACCACCTCCAGGCAGTTCTTTGGGCCGACATAATCACTGGCAGACGTATGACCGGATATTCGCCATTCCGCGTTATGTCCGCCCAAGCTGCAGTACTCCCGATTGAGCTGGAGAACTTAACATGGAATACCGCCAACTGGATCCAAGGAATCGACTATACAGCATCACTGATAGCAGGTAGAGCAAGACAGCTGGAATGACGACGAGAGGATATCGATGTGGCCATACAAAACCTAAAGGAGTCGAGAGATGCCAACAAACCTTACTTCGACCAAGCAGCCCACTCCTGAGCTGATGATCTCCAAATTGGCAACTTGGCCCTTGTGCACGAAACCAAGATTGACCAGTCCTACGGCGCCAAACTGCATGCTAGGTGGCGAGGACCCTACCGATTCACAGAAAGTGCCCAAAGCTTTGGGACGTATTGACTGGCAGAACTGGATGGAGGAGAACTCGCGGGCTGGATGGATGGTAGTGGACCCAAGAAGTTCTTCACTCGCGATGAAGGCGTACACGGTACTCGAGAAATCAGTACGCCTAGCACCGCACAAGAGGAGGAATCGGAGTAATTTGAGGTATTCAAGGTGGAGGCAGTAGCAGGCCAGAAATATACAGCGGGACGATGGATGTATTTAGTTAAGTGGAAAGACTGGGAGACACGATGGTAGGTACGGGCGGAGGATATCGCGGGGTGTAAGGAACTAATGGATAAGTGGAACGCCGCACACCCTGTGCCGGCAGACCACCCATCCAAACAATGATGGGAAAGGCGGATGGAGGGGGAAGGAAAGGTGGGAAGGGAGGAGATCCATTGCATTGACCATAACAAAAAGAGCTGAGAATATCGCGAATCCACACAATTGCGTGGATTTGCGAGATGGAGCGGGAAGAAATATTCCTATTGGCTGAGTTGCACCCGCGTTACACTAAAAATTCCTACCATTCTCCCCTAACCCTCTACTAACCTCAAGACAAGAGAGACGACAACTATGGCAGGAGTGGGCAGAAAATTCCCCCCTGAGAATAGCAACGACAAGCAAGATATAACAAACCACCCAGTACAAGCGGAGAAAGAGAAGGGGAAGAGGCGAAGAAGTTGTGGAGAGATACGAGAAGAGCATACTAGGGAAACCGGGAACCACATAGAGACTGGAAAAAGAAGGATCCGGCACAAAGCACCCCTCCAGCTATATAAAGAGCCTTCCCCCCTACGTTCCTAAGGAAAGACAACCACCGTCTGTACGGTTCACCTCCCTCTCCACACAGACGACTGCGCTGAATATCGCCATCTCAACCATACCCGATGACCGACATGTTGTTTACAGCAATCAACGACATTGCAGCAGTACTCACCGATGCCATGGATTTCGAAGAGGCTGTTATCACTACCACCCTCGCTACGATCCTCAACTCTACCCCCTGGCAGTCACCACCACCGCAGCCACCACCACTGCAGGAGAGACCACCGCAGCCACCACTACCACAGCCACTACCACCGCAGCCACCTCCACCGCAGCCACCTCCACCGCGGCCACCTCCACCGCAGCCACCTCCACCGCAGCCACCTCCACCGCAGCCACCTCCACCGCAGCCACCTCCACCGCAGCCACCTCCACCGCAGCTACCTCCACCGCAGTTACTACGTATACCCCCTTGTCGCATATCTCTACTATCGCTAGCGACCCCTCTCCAGTCACCCTCTTGTCAGAGATACAACCACACCTCAGCAGGGAATACTTTTCCAATTGACCTGTCGGATCGCTACAAGAAGCTGTGGAGATCGCCGCTGGAGAGTTCTGCCCCCAAAATGAACCGAATTCCATGCTTGAGATCAATGAGCTCTTTGGCGACATTACCGATGCCGCCAACGCCCAGGTCGCTTTGGTGTCGAACTTCGCGGAGAGAATCTTTGACTGGAAGAATTTCAAGTACAAGCGATTCAATAACTTCCTTAAGGCTCTCGACAGCTCCGGCATGGTTAGCGAAATGATTAAGCAACATCACTCTGCGCAGCAGAGGAAGTCACGGGCAACGAAGAAGCTGGGAGACCTTTGGCTACACTATCCCGAACTCCAAGAAATCCTAAGCGAGTCCAGCGGAAATGAGAAGTGGATGCGATTAACCACGATCGCCAACCAAATATCCAGGGATCCCGCACGAGCAAAGAGATGCCTCAATCCTGCATACGTCAACCGTCTCACCAGGCTCAATCACAAGTCGAAAGCGAACAAGTAGTATACTTCCGGCGACTTCCAGGAAGCTAAGTTGCTGTTAAACAATGACTGCCCTCAGCTGGAAGAAGGGATTGACTACGAAGCTATGGGTCTGAACTGGTATCGGGGGTTAGTAATGCCACTTAGATATTATCCTGGAATGGATGACCGCAATCTCGCCAATCGACTACATGCCATCTCACCATCAGTACCGCCTGCCCACCACGAGATGCCCGTTCCACCTCCATCCCCCAATAAGAGCAAGATGCTCCCACCGCCAACACCACCAAACAAGGGAAAGGAAAAGGAAAAGAATGAGAGTAACGTTGGAGGGCTCTTGATGGACCTGGCCAAGGATGGATCTGAGGATGGAACCAGCACTCCCACCGAGAAATACGCCGGTACGGCCCCGCCAGTGCCCAGTGAGCAAGACGCCGCTACGATCCCCCCAGCGCCCACCGGGAAAGACGCCGCTACGATCGCGCCACCGCCAACCGGGAAAGAGGCCGGTACAACTCCACAGAGGCCTACCAATCCCATGCAGAAGGGCACTCCGAATACCGACCAGTATGCCACTCCCGGCAGCAAGAATAGCAGTTCTGACAACGACAACACTGAGGTTGATCAATACGTGAGCTGCTTCCCAGAATGGCTTGGCCTCGACCCCGACTGCAAGAGAATGTTGGACGACGAGATAAAGATGTTGGCACACCACGGGAGAAATATGGGGAACAAAGCCATACATATCTTCCAACAAGCAGTAAATTCAGACCCCGAGTTGTTTGTAGAGACCCAGGCACAAGTCACAGCAGCCTTGTACGCGATGCGTGAGGCGATGGTGCGATTCAATACTCGGCTTGGCAACATCTCGTTCTTCGCAAGCTGTCAAGGAAAAAGGAAGGCAGACACAGAGGGTGGCAGGAGACAGCAGGTGCGCAAGGAGTGAGAGTCTTTATGTTTTTCCCTTGGGTTTATAGTTTTTCCTTTGGGTTTATAGTGTTCCTTTGAGTTCATGGTTTTGCTTTGGGTCTACATTTGGGTCTTTCCTTTGGGTTTATGTGATACTTATGTTCTTTCCGGTTGTGGGTATAAGGTTATATCGGATGGACGAGGAGAGGTGTGCTTCGCACAAAGGGGCAGGGAGGAGTTGTGGCGGTAAAATCCATTTCCCACCACCACCACCAATCAACTTGGCAGGGGACTGAGCTACGGCTGGTGTACGGAAATACAAGGATGACGGAGACGGACTGGGCGAGGGGGGTGTACAGGGATACAGGGGTGGCGGAGATGGACGGAGTGACGGGGGGTATATATTCGGGAGACCCCGGGGTAGATAGCTTGCATCGCATCTTGGATCTCATCTCATTATCGTATTATACAACGAATTATACACTCCATCTTTCGCATCTGTTGATCTTACTCGCTGTTTCCGAGACTCTGTGTGGATCCGCACAATTCCATGGAGCTTCACCGCCGGGTACTATCATACCTTGTCACCATCTTCCTACGCACCTCGAGCCAGAACCGCTCATTCTCAGGAGTTGCTTTTGGAATGCCGTGAGAGGTGCGGCGGAGTCTTGATGATGAGCTCTCTGCCTTCTAGCTCCGCCGTTTCACCACACCACCTCCCAGTGTGCCTTCAACTACGCTCGATTCTTGCTGCGAAGTGTATCTCCAAACTCCCTCTATCACGGCCTTAAAATGTATCGCTGTGATCTCTTGATCCTCATCTTCATGCGAAACTAGATTTGCTATCAAGCACCCCCTGCAGCCAGTGGAGATAATCTGTGTGTAGATGGGTTGCGATATAGATACATAGATGAGAATACAAACGGAATACATGAGCTTTAATACTCATTGAATGATCTGTAGTAGCTATGATTTGTAAGCTAACCAGCATCGTTCCAGAAGAAATTGTTTTCCTAAACTGCTCAGCTGTGATTCGATGTGCGTCCAGGCTTCTCGCTGTCGCTCCCATGCTCTACAAGACTTGGTGTTGGTGCTCCTAGAAATTACTTTTGCACTCCTAGACTTGTCGTTGCCACTCCCAGACTTGTTCTTGCCGCTCTCGGACTTGTCCTTGCCACTCCCAGACTTGACGCCGGTGTTCCCAGGTACTGCAAGGTGCATTGAAAGTTCACTCCGCCACACCGATGTATTCGCAAAAGTATCACAATCTCTCCCATCGTACTCTTCATCCAGTCATGGGAGATCTCAGTTACTCTGAACGCCGGCTACAATGCCCTCCTAGGGTATGATACTCTCCTGCAATCGATGCTGCCAAATTTACACTCAATATACTCCCAGACACTCCTCGAGGATTCCAGAGATTGACATATATCTTGCTGACAACTACCTCTCATCAGCTTCGACACAGTTATATTTAATACAGCTTCAATATGGAAAAACTCTCACTGTAATTGCAAGAAATGCAGATGGACATCCAAGCTACTCATTGAGTGACATACCTGAGCACACGATGGAATCCATACCACTCACGTTGCCATTGCACGAATACACTAGCTACAATCATCAAGACAAAGCAAAAAGCTATTAATAATAAAGAACATATGTCATCCAGAAGATATAGCAAGGAATGGTATTACTAGGAAACCTAGGCACCTATCATTGTGCATTTGCTATATTGTCTGCAGCAGACACAAGGTGATATTAACAGCAACCCTTGAAGAGAGAATTCAATGGATTCTCCTACCCGTGACCCAACATTGCCAGGTGTGTTTGTTTTGTACTGCCAATATCAAATTTTATATTAGGTTGTAATCTGGTACTGCATGGCACAACATGAAATTCATCAAATTGATCTTCCTCCAGTGAGTTTCATCAACATTGCTGTCTTTGGTAATATGGCTGTCAGCTGAAGTTGCCTTGCTTTGGGACAAAGTGTATCAATGGAAGGCTTGGGTTCCCAAAGTCAATTACATGGTATTGAGTTTCTCCTACCTACACATTATTGTGACATATCTGGCATTACTGATAAAGCGACTTGTCTGGTAACCAGTTTTTGGTGGTTTACAGGCTGTAGTTCCTTTCAGTTTGATGGCATGTAGCGTAATTGAAACTTCAATGGTGGAAGGAAATCGAATGCGAAAAAGACTTGGTACCCATGTGACTTGTTGGGCTGAGAGGATGTTGATATACTTTGACTCGATAATGGACTGGCTTATTCTTCACTGATTCATTCGGAGCAGGATCAGTTTCCAATCCATCCATGATGAAGATGAAAGATGACTGTTCAATCTATTGTATTCCCTTTTGTGGCTTAAAGTACCTGGAAAATGGTATTGATCATTGTCCCTATACAGTATTGGGCATACACTCTGGAACCGAGTCCAGTATCATGATGCATTCCAGACAGTTGAACCGGGATTGCAGATGAGAAACATCTTTTGATGAGTGGCTTGTCACGACTGCCTACATTCCGATTATACTCTGTTCTTGTATGATTTGATGAACATATACTTCAGGGTATTGCATTGTATAATGATAAATCTCTTTCTGAAAAGATACGAAACAGTTCTCAATGCTGCTCTCTTCAATGAATTATCATCCTATCTTATATTACCATTCACAAGTGGACCTTTCTTGTGAATCAACATATTGTTGCGGGAAATAGCATCAAAGCATGGTGTGGAGTGATCATAGAGTACTTTCGAAGTCAATGGCTCAGACAGTAGTAGGCTCGAGACATTTTCAAACCTTAAACATACTCTGGTCATACAATATGATACACATCAAAGCTTCCACTGTAGGCATACAGTCCCAACCCAATATCTGAATGTGGGAGGCAATAGCTGTAATCTTGGTAAATAGGGATAGGAGTATAGAATTGGTAGCCAGCCATCATACTAGGTGTCTGTTTCACATTGGTAGTATGCACTGATCACTGTGTCTAATGTTGGATGCAAACAAGCGTACACCCGTTTCGAACTATTATGGTATGAACCTTGTATCAACTGCATTTGGGATGCACAGTAACGGATGGTCCGATGAGGAATTCACATTCCAATGAACCAGGTCTCATATCCATCATTACAGAGAAACTGTTACCACCTCAATCATTCAATTAGATTGTAAGATGAAGTCCCATACAATTGAACAACACCCCAAATCATCATTTGTGAAATCACATACACATATCACAGCTGACAACTGTTGATTCCATTGAATCCATCACGTAGGCTAATGAGCATCTCTTTGGAAAGTAGGCCACAACAACACACATAAATCAGTCATAACATATCGCACTCTGTGCTGGTCAACGAGCCACAGCGATGGAACATTCATGAGAGCCAATACTGCATATCAGCAAATACCAAATTTCCATTATCACATTTCTCTAGCTTAATGTACCCACAAACTCAAACACATGAAATCAAGGATTCCTGGAAATATGGCATTTGATGACTGTTCCCGAGTATTTGTTGATTTGTCCCAAAGCTGATTTCAAATGTGACAACCTGTGTACCCGCATCTGTGAATGTGACAACTAGCATTTCACCAACAATGTACACTTCATGAAAGAATAGCACAAATCATCTGTCGGCATGTCCCTATGTTGCTCAATTCAGTTGCTCCCCACGGTGATGATAGGAATTGCACTCTGTGTTCAATGCTGCGAGTTGATCCTGTTTTTAAAGACACTCATGGGTCAATTTGACTGGTGATGGTTACAATGCAGATGTGGACGACCATATATAAATTGTTCTGACAAGAACCTCAGCATCGCGCATTTCATCTGTCGCAGGTGCGTTTTGCATAATCACTAGTGTTACATCATTCCTCTGATACCAGACATCAGTAAACCATAGTTTCTAATCCATCCGCTACTACTGTATTTTATCAACTGAACGTAAAACAAAATCGCACAACGGACAGCCGCAATCCGTTCGGTAAAAACGCTCCAAACCTCCACGGGACATGGCACCCTCTGCTATGGTACTTCTATCTTCCAATACCCCATTGTCAATGCTGGTCATATTGGTAATGGTGATTAAGTCAGTGGTGTTGGTGTTGCTGATGCTGCAGGGGCCGGGCTGGATGCTGCTGGCGATGTCAGACCCACCCATTACCAGCACAACTGTCAATTGCAAGCTTGCTTCTGTTACGGCAACACAGCTACTAACAGAATCAAAATCAGTGTCTGCTTGATATTTCATCATGTCCGGGAGGCTATCCAGACAGTTTTCATCACCCCAGAACTAATTGTTGGGAGGTTGTGCCAGTGCTGGTTTCATGCCAGCTCACTGGATCCTTCCAAGAATTTTGCACTGAATGTTATATACTTATTTGGACTGAACCTCTCATGAGGATAAACAGAAAGTGATGTCAGGACGGCAAACGACATCTGTGTGTGCATTATCATCCGCCTGCTTAGTGTTTCCCATATTGCAGTGACATTGTACCTCAGCAACTCCACCAATCTCTGGTGTGACTGTAAACTCGGCTGAGGTTCAGGCTGACAGAGAACAATGGATGCCTGTGGTAGTAAGGGCAATGAATGTCGGATTGATTTTAGTAGTCAGTGATGTATCTTTGATTCCCATTGATCATATGCCATGGAGGTAAGTCCGCTTAGCGGGGTCATCGATTTCAGCCACTCCACATCAGCAACATGTAATATTGTTCGGAAGTCATTACTCGACCACGCAGCGTTTCGGAACAGCCAAACAAATCGTTCTGGACCTTCCCTGAAGTTCCCAGAACCTCCCAGAGAGGCTGAATGCGAGATAATGTTCTTCTCAGGTGTTCCGATAGCACTTTCAGGTTCTCCTTAACCTGTCTGAAGTAGCAGAACACAATTCAAGAATATTGTAAAGAGTATGAAGTGATCTTCAAAATGCAATGAAATCATATCAGTATGTTGGTTAAATTTCGGAGCTGCTGGGACTATAGCACACCTCTCCAAAAAAATTCCAGTGCATCTGCAGCCACACTCTCCAGGAGTGTGAGTGAATAATGTCGATATCGAATAGTAAAATTCGATAAACTATCTCACCACTATACACCTGAATCACTAATCCCAATCTGATAAATATCTATTATAGTTTCAATCCAAATCAACAAGATTATGTATAAACCTTACCCTGTTGTTGTCGCCCGATGCAGAATTCTCACCCAACATTTTCCCCGGTCCAACTATTGTTCCCACAGGTACAATGCGTATCAATTTATGTGTCTGAGAATCAAGATGAACTCGTCAACGCAATCTGATCCACTATGATGATCTTTGTTCTATGTTGGAATCACCACTGCATATAATTGAGCTTCAGGACTTAATAAGAATTGTTGAGTCTTCTTGCACCTCTTAGAAATGGTCCATATTTAGTGTTAGCAACGGGTCCAAATTCCCGGGTCGGTTCCGGGCACGGTTCCACCCGAAACCGGACCGTGGCAACGGGTCTTACCACACCAAAAACCCGGACCGTTGCCATTGGGCCGGTTTTACCACCAAAAACCCGGCATTTCAAGTTCACAATCTTGGCTCCAATTAAGTATTTGAGTTCTTATCGTATCATGACATGATCAGTACGTAGATTGTACAGTTTTAGTCGCTCTTTTACCTCCCGCACTCAGATTTAGGATCGGACCAATATTCGTTGTGTCGCTATCGAAAACCCGCCAATTTCGCGTAAAATATCGCGTTATTTCACAGCTACTGTACGACTATTGGTCCAATCGCAAATCTGAGAGCGCGAGGTGAAAGAGCGGCTAAAACTGCACAATCTACGTACTGATCATGTCATGATACGATCAGAACTCAAATACTTAATTGGAGCGAAAGTTGGAGGAACCGCAAAATGGAACCGCGGTCCGGGTACAACCCGGCCAAAAAACCGCGCGTTTATGTCCGGTCCGGGTAACAAACCCGCCAAGCCAACGCGCGTCGGGTTTTTGGCCGGGTAACGAACCGAACCGAACCGAACCGCCAGTCAAAACCCGGACCGCTGGCGTGTTACCCGGACCCGTTGCTAACACTATCCATATTGCTTTCCTGGCTGCCAGGACATGATTCCACCAGTCCAAACGATCTCGATCTGGAGTTGAGCTAGGTCATGTCCAGTACAACAGGAGAGTCGGACCAGACTAGACCACAGACTGGCAGTCATTGCCTGGATGGGCTTGATCTTGACCTGTCCAAGGAAGCTACTTCTGATCTATTCACGCTAGTTATAAATCCCCAAAATCGTACCGTCATTCTTGAATTAGACATCATTTCTACCTCAGTCAATGGAAGGCTATGCAAGGCCACAATGCACAATCGGCGTGGAGGAGCAAAAACCGATGGATATGTCTCTGAGTAGGAGTGTGGGGGTTGTCAGTCAATTCTGGGACTTCGAGTGTGTTGGCGATCAGATTTGAGACCTTCCACCAGTGATTTGAACTTTCTGCTCCGACGGAAGTGGATGGCATGCCATGCGAGATAATGTCAATAATGACGGGGCGGTGCCACAGCCGTCGGTCCCATCAGTGCATCATAATCCAGGCTGGATAGCCGCTGTCTCCGGGGGACTATATATCTGGTCGCAATCATATATTCTCGGATGTAACCAAAAACCCTCCTGAGGGCGCACGGTAAGAGATATCAACATGTATTCATCGATGCATAGAGTGTATATCACTTATGCTATAGTTTCAAAGTGTGAGGCGAGGAGAATGATGAACAGGACAGGACTTCACAGTCTAGATAATTGTAGCTAGTAGATATAAATTGTATGTACCTTGAGAAAAATCCAGGGATGTTGACTGGTGACGCCCAGGGACTGCAAGACTCCGTCCCCGTTTGTCCCTTCCATCTGTCACAATCATTCCTCACCAGTAAGGGACCGTGACCTTCGTGCCTTCAGATGGACGGCGAGTTGCAGTTCTATGATGTGAGGAGAAATGTTTCACTGATGGGACGGTTCACAACACTGCCTTCAACTAACAAATGGTAGCTGGCAAGTGGCCAGTGGCAGGTAGCAATTGAGTTAATATTTATGAGTCTCGGTGTATGAGTCTGGGTGTCTGAGTCTGTATGTAGGAGTATGCACTGTGGCCGGAGAATCTGTTTGGTAACAACTCCGCCACTAAGTTTGGCATGGGGAAGCGGGTGCGGAGGGGTACGGTGATACTGGGATAAGGGAGATGGACTGAGTGATGCGGAGTATATATTCGGGAGATCCTGGCGTAGATAGAGATAATCTCATCTTATCCTACAATGAAATACACACTCTATCATTCCCAACACTTGGTTACCTCACACTGTGGCATAGATTTTATAGATCCATGTAATTTGTGTGGTTCCTCATGGCCAGATACCCTATCATGTCCTGTCGCCCACTTCATACACTGCACGAGCAAGAACTGCTCTGTCTCGTGAAGTCCATTTGGCTGCCGCACGAATTGCGCAAAATATTTGAAAATTGGCTCTCTGTCTTCTGGCTTGGCCGTTGCACCAAAGCATGTATGAGTCTGTGTGTATGAGTCTCTTTGTGTGACACTATTCAGTGGTTGAGTGTATTACTGACACCCAGAAACATTCGCAGATTTGCCCCAAGTGGACAGGTCCGGACCAAGCCGGGACCAGTCTGCCAAAATACTCGACCGATCTGATCCTAGTCCTACAATTACTCGGGCTATGCCCGGACGTACTTAGACTGGTCCAGTGCAGAGTAGTCCACACCGGGACTACTGGAATCATTGCTGCCAGGCTCTCGCTAAATTATACAATCTGATTTGGTGCAGTCCAGCTGAAGTATAATACCTTTAAAGAAGAAATTCGGCTTTAGTTGGTTTTATCACGGTCATTCTCTTCGCTTTGTATATACTGGACCCTGATGTGATGAGCTCCAGGCGTGATCCCTTGGTTGGGATTGGTATATTCTACATTGCGGTCAAGTTCCAGACACTCAACGGAAGTTGGGTTGTGGAATGGTTCACCGTACCACAACAGCCTCTTCAGCAGCGTCATATGTTTTCGATAACTGTGTACATTCGGATCGTATCCAAGCTCGAGTCCACGAACCCCTTTTCACCAGTCAAATTCCAGTCACGCCCAGATAAGCTGAACATAGTTGAGAATGCCGAATTTGTCTAATGGATCTCTCAGTCACATCAATTTTATACTTCTGCACACTCCACAGTGATAAGTTTTTTTCAAATGATATACCTGTTGTGACACAGGGTGTGGATAACCCTGGTGCTGAAGTGTTTGGAGACGTGACAGATAGACCCAGCATGTACTTCTCAGTTTACCAGTATTAAACAGTAGGTTGAAAACATGTGCACAGTGAATATCGTACCTACATTGAAGGGCCAGAAATATCAGTGTGTCCTCCGGATTGTCACGGCAGGTATAACGGTCATTGCTTTTGAGCAACTGTCGAAAATCATTGACTTGGTTAGTATATCAATATGTTTATTTCACATTTGCGATTCGTACCCATTCAGGAATATCAGTAGTCAAGTTGTCACGAGAACCAATTCGCTGTATCGAGTCCTATATATCGCACCCAACATGCATGATTAGATATCCAACATGTTTTACGCGTTATTTACTGGTTTTCTGAAGAACCCGAATGTTGATTTTCTCCCACCCACTTCACTCTTGATGATGAAGATGGAGTATCCCATTATGATCCGCTTCTGTTCATGTGAGGTGATGCCATCAATCTCACTCTCCAACTGGTTTGTGACATGTTCAGTATCAACCAAGCTCCTGGTCGTGGCTTCTGTCTCAGCATCAGGATGGCAGATATGATGTTGCACAGACTTGACCGTGATCATGTTTGCCACCCTGTACACCTTGCTTTCGGTGGCAGCTTCCATGCCAGCGAGAATTGAGACAAATTTGCTTCTGGGACCGGTTGCACTTGTTCCGACTTCCTGCCATAGTTCTTGCTGGTACTATTGGGAAGATTCATCTAATAGGTCAAGTTTAGCAGGGGTCGCCTGATTGATGTGAGATTTCATTCGCTGAATCGTCTTCCGATGATCCGTGTCTGACCAAGTAGTCACCCCTTGCGACGTTCTGTCCAGGCGCAGCTCAACTCTCTTACATGTTGATGTGGAAATCTCACCACCAAATATTTTTTCCATCCAGGTGGAAAACTTCCATCAGAGTGGTAGATGTCCTTCACTGCCATCAGGCAAACCACAGTGACGGATTGCTCCACACCCGGTGTCAACATTCGGCATTGCATCACTTATAACACTCCAATGACTGTTTCGCCGTGCCTTTCTGCTCTGTCAGTCTCGTACTATCAACTAACACTCTGGGGTTGTTGTTAATTATGACAATCCTTCAGCATGGATTCATTGGGAACACTGTGGCATCGGGACTCCAATGCAATTAGTGTCTCTGCGAAAATCTCTACTCGCATTCCCCGTACTTGCGTGCAAATGCAACATTCTCTTCACTAAACATTCCCATCGTTCCAAGTCGCCAGATGCAGTTGGCTATTGACAATCCATCAGTTGGTACATCCGTCTGCTGTCTTAACCTAAAGTGATTTCTCTCCAACTCCGGGCCCGCAACCATCAATAGTTGGAACACTGAAAACTTGCAATGCAACGGATGCTGATGGATTTCTCACTGATACATATTTTGAGACGGGCTGCAAGCTACCCGAGCATTCAGGTATTGTTGTGCGCGGCAGGGCGAACCACTATGCGGCAAAAACTACAACCGTGTTACGCAGCTTGATTTAGATCGTCGTTGCTGTTGCCACAGGAGACTCCCATTCTACATGCCATAACACCTCCCTGGGCCTTGCTATACCCACACACAGTAATCGCGTCAAGCCCCTCTGCGCCAGCTTGGGCAACCTCTGAATCGATACATCTGTGACGCGACATCACTTTCCAAACCCTCAACTTCAACCATATTATTTTCGAAAATACCAATCTCCATTGGGTGCAGTTGTTCATCTGAGATAACCGTGTTGTTACAACTCTTATGTTGAAGATTTCCCGCATGTAGCATTATATTGCCACGGGGTCCTTTGGGTCTTGTGCAATGTCATTTAATGTTCTGATGTCTTCAATCAGGGTGTCTCCAACCCGGCAGTTAGGGGATCCTGTAAATTCCGGCTTCAGATATGACAGCGTGGTCAGGGGGGTACCCAGTTCCGCACCGGAAGGGAGGACATGGCTGGCGGCTGCCCAGGACACTCCACGCTGAGCATGGGCTTAGACATTGAGCTCTCTGATATTGACGCGGAGAATGCGATGTTGTAAAGTAATTCCTTGTGGCAGATACTGGAGATTGTGATTGGAAGGGTTCCAATCATCCGTGAGATTCGCTTCATGTGCGTGTTCATGTCTCTGGGCAGAATGCTGTTGCAAGGCTCCATATTGCCCAATCTGTTCGGCCAAATAAGTCATTGACTGAATCCTGGGGAAATTGATGTCAGCATCAGACACCTTTCACAGATCGATCGTGTGGCTGATATCCTCCCGCTCGGCATTCAGTGTGTGCCACTTCTTGGATGGTGCACAAGTATTGGCAATTGATTCCTCCTCTACCTATCCATTATTCACGACTTCCGTTCTCAGTAAATGTCATTTGGTCATCTCATTTTTGCCGGCTACCCAAACAATCATACGTGGTGAGGAAATAAAGCAGGGCGTCCTCTATTTAGCTTGATGTAGCATGATGGTGAGATACATATTGATCTTAAATATGGAAGTGTAACAATGCCCATGTGCACTCAAATGCGGGACGGAATACAGGAGGCTGAGTGGTGCATCTGCTTCGGAGAGACTGGGTGACAACTCTAAGCAGGTACCGGCTCATTTTGTTCTTCCCATTTCCAATCCCTCCAGAAACATCCTTAGATGACTTATCTTTTGGTGAGACGTCGTTGCAAGCAGGCACGGAGAATTTGATTGCATTGTACTTCACTTCCCCTTCATGCGTCATCATGTAGTGGAGAATCCACTTCATGAGGTGGTCAAGCGTGCGGATGTGAAATGTATGGAGGACGTCGGGCTAAGAGGAGTTGTGCATAATACTGGGAATATGTTTACACCCGCGGAATCCATGGTGAACCTGGTGTCACAAGAGCGCGGCATGGGCAGGCTGGATGTTTCAATCACTGCGGGTTCCATGTAGGTTGTGATCCTGCGGAGGCTGTTGCCTGCGAGGCGGGACATCATTCCCAAGTTCGGCCATGGGACAATTGGACAGAATACAGGTATACCGCTCGAGATGATGTAGGTCTCCATACTCTCCACAATCTGCACACCGTCTTGCTTAAACCGGTTTCCGATGCCTAAATGTGCAATCTGCACAGAGAAGATTGTAATTGCCGATCTCGGCGCTGGGATTTTGTCTAAATGGTGGTGGTTGGAGTACCCGCAGGAGTACTTTTTTCAGGACCTGGTGGTTTGAGCGCTGCTGCAGCTCCAGTCACTTCGGTGGAATATTGCTGTTCTTGATTGGAATTGACAGGAGAGCAACTATCACAACACCAGCCATTTCTGGCAACTGGCAGATCTTGGAAGATACAATGCCGATTGTCATATACCAAGGCCACTCTTTCTTGTCACAAGGAAAATTCACAAGATGTGTACTGTTGGACATGAAGATCAAGGGATCAAGTGTATCCCCCACTCTGAGCTTTGCCTAAGCACCAATTTACAAATTCTTGACCTCCATGATATCACATTACCAGTGTCTCCCACAACTAGTCAGCAATGTGCATTTTGATATTGAGGCATTTCATTACCCTATTGCTGTTCATGCAACAGAAAGGTGAGTGAATGGAAAGCTCGGTGTATCGTCACTGCCTTATCGACCATCTGATGCCTCTGACGATGAGTCATCTGCAGCATTTGCAAAAGTGTTGGTGATTCTCATTCCATCTCAGATTCTCGTGAGTGTGTAGTTCTCACTCTCTGACAGGGTGATCATCTGGCAAGGTAGCGAGCAGCTTCTGGACACCATCCCCATTTTCGAAGTATCAGAAATGTGGAGGGCTGTATTCCTCCTACCGCTTATTGTCATCGTACATGTTTATGTCCTTCTTCTTGATCCCACACTGGAAATGATTCTACTCTTCATGCGTTGCGACTTGGTAGTAGGGAGGGATTTGTATGTACATCACCAGGAAACCCAGCGCATCGTTTTCTGATCACTCAGCAACGTAATCGATCAGCAGATCATCGGTGTCACGGTTAGTGTTAGCAACGGTTCCAACCCGCCAGTACGGTTCCGGGTTAGGGTTGGGACCGGAACCGAACCGTGGCAATGGGTTGTACCACACTAAAAACCGGACCGTTGCAATTGGGCCGGTTTTACCTGCAAAAACCCGGCATATCAAGTGAACCACTTTAGCCCCAATTAAGTATTCCAGTTCTGATCGTATCATGACATGATCAGTACGTAGATTGTGCATTTCTACACGCTCTTTCACTCCCTGCTGTCAGATCTGGAATCTGACCACTATTCATTGAGTCTCTTTTGACAACCCATGATTTTCGCTGAATTTTGGCATATTTTACACTGCAACTCAACGAAAATTGACCTGATCACGGATCTGACAGTGGGAGGTGAAAGAGCAGGAAGAAATGCACAATCTACGTACTGATCATGTCATGATATGATTGGAACTCAAATACTTAATTAGAGCCATAGTAGCTGGAACTGTGATAAGAAAACCGCGGTCTGGGTAACAACCCGCCAAGACCTGGCCGCTTCGGTTGCTTGGCGGTTCTTGATCCGGACCAAAGCCGGGTAACCCGGAACCATTGCTAAGACTATTCACGGTACAATGCCGTGTAGGGCACTGGAGGTTGCAGATGTTCAGACTACGAGTCGGCGAGGTTTTGAACGTATTGGTGGTGCGAAAATGCATCCAAGTCTTGCAGTGACTCTGTGTTGTTGTGCAATTCACGAGACTGACCGGGTTCAATGCGTCGGAGCACACTGCCAATACTCAGATTCGTCTGGTGCGCAATGTGACGGTGTTCAGGATGGTGAAATTGGATATGTTTAAGTCAGCAGCTGTCTGATCTGAACTTCCCTCAACATGAACAATCACTGCAAGGGAAAGGGGTCTTCTATGTCATGATAGATGACATGTGAGGAGCGCAGTAGGCACTACAAACAGAGACGGAAGATGGTGCTGGGCATGCGCAGCCTGGTGTGCGACCTCACGATACATTCATCCAACTTAGGAGATAAATTCAGCCTCAACTCCTAGGAAGGTAGGTTTCATACATGCAAGTATTCGCAAAAAAGCCGCATACGCAATGTTCCATAATACTATGAATGCACTAAAACCAATAAACAACCCTTAAATGAACTACACCCTGAGCGATCCAAAAAGCAAGTGTCCCGTGTAATAATCAATCCCTGCGACAGATTGATTACCACAAACAATCCAAACAATTCAAGAACGCGACCGTAACACGAATGCAACAACCATCGCCTTCTCCGTATCAAGAACACTGGTTCTCTCAGTGCCTGGGAAGCCATCTGGGTGCTCCATTCGGAGATGGACATCGGGCCGACAGTCACCACCTGGCTCGTCGCTGTGCAGGTGCTGATCCTCATCCAAGTCGTAGGTGTTTCCAGGTGCGCTAGATTCTTCCAGAGTCGGCACTGGCCGGCGATGTCGTTGCGCCGTGGCAAACCCCAATTTCTCCAGTTCACAGAGTTGGTTGGTCCCTGGGGTCATTAGTCGTGGGGAAGACTGCGGGATTTGTCGCCTTGTGGCAGTCGCTGGAGGTTGTAGCTGTGGAGTATGCTCCCGCATCTGCCGGCCTTGCTCTGGTAGCACAATGTGCTGATTGCCGGCCATGGTATCAACATCATTTCGCCGATGTACCTAATATCATTCCACGGCCAATCGTCTGAGGTTCGTTGCCATCATCCTCATCCTCATCGTCCTGCTCATCCTGTTTCTCCACCTCCTCACCATCTTCTGGTTTATCATCCTCCTATTCAACTACCTCCTCTTCATTGTCTCTGTCCATTTCGGTATCCACTGTTTCAATCAACGCTGTGCAGTGCGTCCGCATCATCTTCCATGCGCACACCCACATTAGAATCATATTCTTAGTCTCATTCACCGTCCGACTTGTCAGTAGAGTCGGAGTCATCATGTGAGAAAATTGGCAGGGCAGGTAATTATTCCGCCGCTTGTAATTCCTGCTGAAATCTGACTTCGCAGTCCGATTATGTGTCATACCATGCGTTCTGCATCTCCAAAGCAACAGCATAACTGATATTATCTTCCCCTGGGATTTGTGTAACGATACCTTTCCCTTCACCCTTGCCTTTCCCTTTCCCCTTCCCTTCCCCCATTGCCTTCACATTCCCATTCCCTCATCCCTTCCACTTCAACTTGAATTTCTATGTTCCCATCACTTTCCAGGTGCCATGTTCGCAACAATGTGTGTGCTCCTCACATTCGCTGTCGGCATCATCATTGCAATTGCTCAGACGGCTCCTTCTACCATTCACCACTCCAGGATCCGCCCAGTTCCCATCATCATCATGTGTGTAGATAATCCAATCCCAAATCAGCGATATGCCTGGCAGGAAGTCACCTAGGTTGTACCCCCAGCAGCTTGGTTGCTCAATGTTTGCCCTTTGATCAGCGGTACCATACCAAGAGAACTGCACACTGCTGTGTCTAACCTTCGCATACCTCATTTTGTGTTGATAGAAGAGTTCTACTTGATCCCTCAAGGCATGGGGGTTGTCCCACCTCCAATTTGTCATTTGATCGTTGGTTTTGTCAAATGTTTGCCCAAGATATGAGCTGCAGGTTGCTCACCTCTACCGAAAAGGCGCAATCTTGCTCCTGTGGTTAGGCAACATTGGCTGGAATGTCGAAAGTCGCGAGTCATGTCTGGTTCAAGACAGGGTATTTCATAAAACTGGACCCTTGCCCTCTTATCCCAGACTCTGCCAACATTGTATGTCCCTGTGAGTCTACGGATGTGTTCCAAGATCAATCGCTGCATTCGGTCCCGATCCAACCAAACGCACCGATTCATCAACAATGTCGGTATTTCGAACCTTGCAGTTACCTCCTCATTTTGATTGTGGCTATAATTGGGTGTCATCACTGTGGGTTGGAAATCAATCTACATCCAAGGCATTAGCATTGTGACACAGTTGTATGTAAAGAAAGGCACCCCACATGGATGTTAAGAAGTTGTCTGCGTTATCGGGTTTTTCTCGGAACGAAAGTCATTGTTATGTGCAAGTCATGTAATGTCAAGCCAGTTGAGAATGTGTGCAGGGTAGCAAATATGAAAGGAAATGATCGTGGAGGTGTCGGCGGGTAGAAGGGATATGTATACTCCAGCTCCGGTGATGTCTTCATTCAACTTGTTTTGTTGGTTAATGAACACCAAACCTCCCAATCTTCATTGGGCACAACCACCACGCACGACACGCATGTGAAGTTTCAACCTGAGATTTAGTCCTCAGGGTGAAAAATATCTACAACACCCGGTGTTGCTCTTACATCACAAACCAGTTTTACCACTTAGACCTCATGCAACTCGGAGCAAAATGAGTAGTTTTCTATTTGTCCCAACTGTGTAACAATCAAATGTGGCTACCAACACGTTTAGTGGCGGATATAGCACACGCCATTGATGTAATAGGATTGAGAATACGTTATTGTTCACTTTGCGATGCTTTTGGCTCAACCAAATGGCGATTTGCACCGCGCAACTGAAGATATACACACTGTCTGGTTGCAAGACCTTTGCCAAGACCGAGTGCAATACTATTATAACCCTGTGAAGAAGGTATGAACACCTTTCAAGTGGTACATATAGGCCATCAGACGTTGCTGAAACCGTGACTATCACTGCTGTGTTATGTCTGATGACAGTTAACCCAATGGTTGAATGCTTTTCAAGGGATCTTGTCCCTGAGAATCATCAAGTTGCAGAGTCCAGTGCACTGTACACTGTGCCACCCTCATTTGTTGCATTCGTCCCTGGTTACTGACATAGAATTCAACCTCGCCTGCCAGTTTATATGCATGCAGATGAAATGATTCCTGCACTCTGTACGTCAAACATCTTAATTGGAATATGCCTGCCAACAGCCCTCACCTTGACTCTTCCCAGGTCGTACTAAATATTAGATGTGTTCAGAATTGTCTGAATCAACACAAGGATGGGCATTGGGGAGTTCGGGAATTCCGCCTGCTAAGAGATGCGTGTCTGTGCCAGTTGGCAAGAGGGATTCCTCTCAAGGTGGGAGCTCTGTAGCATCAACAATCCATCGTCAGAACTGCTCCCACTCATCTTTGCTGATCAACTCTCATGGTGTAGAGAATACTCAACATGAGACTTCCAACCCATCCACAACACAGTGACGGTCAATATATACTCCAACCGCCACACAGGTTACATGCAATCATATCGCACCAATACCCGGAAGAACGTCACAGGCCGAATTGATACATTTCATTATATCTAGCCCCGCATTCAGCATTGTATTCACTACCACCCCCCTCAGTCATCTTTACACCCTGCTTACCCTCATCCCTCCTTCACAAGCCCATGCGAACTTTACAAATCAACTACCAAAGCGAGGTACAGAAATTGAATTGGAGATGTAGCGATTCTGAATCACAAATGTATGCGGCGTGGGCACCTCAATCAGTAGTCTCCGGCAGTCTCAGCATTAACCCATTTTGCCACTCTGACATTACATGTCATGTATTCGCACTGTGCAGACTCCTGGAGCACTAATTGAGAAACAGACAGCTGTGTGTGAGATCTAGCGACCTCGAGCCAGTAAATTCTGCAATGCGACACGTTGCAATTGCATTAGGTGAACCGCCACACTGGCACATAATCGAGACATTCTGGAACACCGCTATGCAGTGAAATAACCTTCTGTCCATATCATTTGAGGTGCAGACCAGGGGGATCTTGAAAGAGGTATGCTGAAGAAACAGCCCAAGTTGGATATTTTACGCAAAGGCCGGTACCAGGTGTGAGTACATGTCGAAAAGTTTGAATCCCATTTTATTCAATGAGCACGGGACAACATAGCTGAGCTGTATGATCTCCGTCACTTTGGAACCGATGCAGATGGTTTGGAATTCATTTGATACTTTCCGTCTGACAATAAATATCCTTTTCCGGTAGAAGTGCGTGTGGAAGGTGATGTACGCGGTCCAAATCCAATGCAGAGAGAGCTGAATGCGGCGCATGAATAGCTATTATCCACATCACTTCCTGACATAAGTAATCTAGCGGTTTATCTACATCAAATTGTGTCATTGCGCAATTGACCGCGGTAAGTATGCTGATGATTTGATCATTCCGTCATTGATGACATGGACAGTCATATACTCACTCCAGTGATCATGTTGACTTACACCGTATTGTGCCATACGCTTGTGGAGTGCGAAGAACAACAGTGTTTATCCGAAAGATTCCAAGTCAAAGCTGAAACCGCACAGACCTCTTTACTCAAACTACGGCAACTACAAGAATGTTGGTGGCAAGAACATATCCTGCTGCCCTGCACTGGGTTGCAAATTGTTCACCTCACCAGCCTTGGAAGACAGGTATTCATTGTTGATGAATACCTTGAACACACTTTCGGAGAGCTACCACGAGAGGGTGTAAGAAAGCGCTCTGGCTTCAGTCAAGCATCAGATCAAACCGGGGCCGAACACAACACTTGTCATGGTTATACGCATCGAAGCAGTGCATGTTGACAATGCAATTCTTCTTGTTGATTTTACTTCCGAAGTGGCGCTTGAGGAACCTGAGCTCAGAAGCACTGACTGAATCATCCTGATTGAGAACAATTGCACGACTCACGAGTAACATTTTGGGATGCCACAGTGCAGCGGGAATAAAGAAGATAATGCAAAAGAAAGTGATGAGTGCGACGTGATCCCTACAGCTCACAGGATACGACCAGTCACAAGTGCTCTCGAGTGAGTCTACAAGAGACCGATTGATGTCGATGGGTATGAGGGTGAGAAGGGCGACAATTCAGATCCCAATGAAGAGGCTGATACTCCGCTAGCCGATGATGGATCAACGCAGAATGTGGAGGACAGAGCGCACTGTACCTGAGAGGGTGATGTGTGCACAATATATTGCTGTGTTGTACAATACGATAATTGCGAAGCACATGCATCGCCAAACAATATATCTGAAGCCATGCCTGAATTGTATTAAATCACAACATCTCATCGCTAGACCTATATGGGGTGTATGCAGCAGCTGATATATACCAATCGCAGAGATGTGATATGTGGCACTCGGCTGGAGCAAGGCATATTCATTGCCAGACTTCGTGTAAATGGCTACAGGATTCCAGCAGCCCTGCGAACAGTGTCACATACATGCTTCTCTGAAGGTGTGTATATGTCACCACATTCCGGAGGCAAAGGATACGAGGTACCTACGCAAGGTAACCTGTCTCCCTGTCCACTGCAAGTGTCTGATTCACTGTCACTGAGTACGAGGTTTTGTCAAAGCGGATATTGAAGACAGCCATATCCGGGTGATTCTGACGGAAAGTAGGATTGTTACTGATGGATGTCCGCCATATACATATGGCCTTCCATCGCGGTACAAACCATAGAAATCTTATATTCGTATAACTGATGGGATTCCCTTGACCACTGGTAATCCACTTTGGCATTCTCAGACTGCAACATTTTTTGTTCCCAAAGAATGCCCTGCGTCAGGAGAAATGGCTGGTGAATATTGTCAAGTAGTTTGAAGGATAGATCCGGGTCATTTTGTTCACAAACAAGATGAGAGAGTTCACATACTGCCAGCGGGGCACACATTAGAATATGATTGCAGGCATTTTCCGCAGCGGTTTTGCTGTCATCCTTTCATCAGCACAATGTATTGCAGACGCTGGAAGTCTCCAGGAGTATCTGAGAGGAGGTCAAGTGGAAACTGAGATGCGTCAATTTCAGGAGAGTATCAGACCCACGGAGGGCATTCCGGCCGGCGTTCAGAGTAACTGGGATCTGTGATGACTGCTACAGGAGTAACATGGGAGTGACTGTGATAGGTTTGGGAACGCCTCGGAGCGCCTGAGAGAACTTTGGGTGCACCATGGAGCACCTGGGAGCGCCTGCGTCAAGTCTGGGAGCGCCGACGACAAGCCTCGGAGCGCCGATGACAAGCCTCGCAGCGCTGGCGACAAGTCTGGGAGCACCTGGGTGCGACAGCGACAAATCTAGGAGCGCCGGCGACAATTCTAGAAGCACCGGCGACAAGTCTGTGTGCGCCGGCGACAAGTCTGGAAGCACCTCGCATCACAGTAGAGCAGTCTGTGAAAAACAACCTCTTTTTCAGAACGCTGATAGTGCGCCTGCAAATCATAGCTACTACATATCATTCAACGATTGTTAAATGTCATGTATTCTGTTTGCATTCTCATCTATGTATCTATATAGCTACCGATCTACACACGGTATATCTGGATTGGCTGCAGGAGGCGGTTGAGAGCAAGACAAGGTGCGGCTGAAAACGACAATCGAGTTAACTCAGAGATACATTCCGAGTCCGCGGTGGATCCACCTTGGAGATGCACTTGGAGCCGGAAATCACGCGTATCTGGAGATGCAGTGGGAGGCCGTGATTGAGCGAACCGGGAGGCCGTAATCGAGCGAGCTTGGACGGGTTCCTAGGGGCGGTGGATGGACGAGTACTTATCGGCGGTCGATGGACGGCGCACCGGGTGCTGTGACACTCGATTCAGCAGTTCATTAATTCGCAACTGTGGGAATGTGACAAGGTGACTTTACGTTTGAGCTCTCATGGAGAGCTGGCTGATGGCGGTCGATCTTGTAGGGAGGCACGCCGGAAGCTGAAGCTACATTCAGGGGTCTACTTGTAATCATGAGAATGAAGGGAAGACAAACAATCTTGGGTACTCGGTGTATGCTGTACTCGGTGTATGCAGTACGCGGTGTCAACTCATGATCATCACATGCAGAGATAGAGAGGGATAACTTAACTTTGTGTTCTGTAATAATGTTAGAGTTGCGGACAAGAGAGAGAGAGATGGGGGATGAGAATTAGCACTATGTGGAGGATACGAGTGGATATAAGAAATCACGGTACGACTTGCCTCATTGGGTTAGGAAGACATTGTATCAGTGTAATTACTCATCGGATCGGGACTCATACCTGCTGTATCGGGGATGGTACATTGCCTCGCTCACGAAATTCTCTTAAGTCCCAGTTTCTCATGATGATTTCCCTCATCTCCTCTCATCTGTCTCATTCTCATCCTCAAGTCTACCATCACCTAGGAACACGAAGTTAAGTCATCGCTCTCTGTCTCTCCATGCGATGATCAAGTGTAAACACTGAGTACAGCATACACCGAGTACAGCCTACACCGAGTACAGCATACAGCTAGTACAGCCCACACCGAGTACAGCATACACCGAGTACAGCATTCACCGAGTACAGCATACACATAAGTACAGCATACACCGAGTACTCCATACACCGCGTTCTGCATCATCCCAAGATCGACTTTCTCCCGCTCCCAGCCAGCCTCTCATATCTAGGCAGACCATGATTTACTCAATACTCTCCATTCTCACAATCATGAGTTAACCGACGGATAGGGTCTCAGCTCCTGTTGCGCCTCCCTTCCGAACTACAGCCTCCATATCGACCGCCTCCAAGTACTCCTCCAATCTCGCTCGATCACGGCATCCAAGTGCATCTCCAAACTGGCTCGATCATAGTCTCCAGGTGGATAACTAATCTCGGACGATCATGGCCTCCAAGTTCGCTTGATCACAGCGTCCAAGTTCGCTCGATCACAGCCCGCAAGAGTATCTCTAAACTCGCACGATTACGGCCTGCAAGTGCATCTCCAAACTCGCTCGATCACAGCCTCCAAGAACATCGTTAAGGAGCAACGGCCGGTGTACGGAGATACCGGGGTATCGTAGGTGGAAAGAGAGATTAGGAGTATATATTCGGCAGACCCCGGAGTAGATAGACATCATCTCATTACCATCTTATCTTATCATGCAATGAAAATACACACTGTATCTTTCCCAACTTTTTGGTCTTACTCGCGATATCATGGATCCACACAATTGCGTGGGATCCTCAACACCGAGTAGTATCATATCTTCTCACTCGATTCCTCAGCTCCTCGACCCAGAACCGCTCTGTCTCATGAATTCTGTTTGGATGTCGCGAGAGGTGCGGCGGAGTGTTGATGGTGTGCTCTCTGGCTTCTAGCTCCATCGTTTTACTACAACGGCCTCCAAGTGAGGCATCTCTAAGTTCTCAATTGGCGTGTCCAGGTGCTCATCCGATTATGCTCGAGTACCACCTGCGGCCAGACTGACCATATGTCTATATATAGAGAGACTTAAATGATGCATGCCATATTATGATGTAGCGCATCTTGTGACTGTAGCGGACGAAATGAATCGTGGTTATGGAACAACCACTGCTGTGATAAGACGGCATCAAGTATCCTGCAGAGCTGCGAAGCGGTCTCTGCCGCATACGAAGTATCCCACAGAGCCGGGCAGCGGTTTCAGCTCCTCTCGAAGTCTCCCGCAGATCTGCACAGAGGTCCCAAGAGCTCCTGAATTTGCCTATCGTAGATGGAGCATCCTGAATGCCCCTCTATAACTGCAGGTGCTTTCAGAAGCACCTGAGAATGCTCTCACAGTGTCTGAGAGCACTTTGCTTATCTCCAGGGGGGTCTGGGAGCGTCTGAGAATATTTAGAAGCACTGGTGAGGTCGCACGGAGTGTCTGGGAGGATTTTGTGTGGCATCCGGACCGAATTACATTTTGCTGATGTTGCGCTGTCCAGTAAGGCAGTGCCGATCACTACCAGCACAATCATCATTCTATTGATGGCATTTCCCTTCCAGGTGGCGGAGTTCAATGACTTGGATAGTTTCGAGAAGTCATTAGGGCAAGGATATTATGACACAGCTGCTAAATCGACTGTTCAATTGATCCTCCACCTTTCTAGCGCCCAGGTGTTTGAGCAGGCAGTGCATTATGTCTGTGGCTTATCCCGGGAGCAGCTGATGCAATTCGTCAGGTTCCTGAAAGTGATGGAGATGACATAGAGGGTATTGCTCGAACTGGTTGCCGATTCGGTGAACATCTAGTTTGTACAGAGCATCAATATGACTGTGCTTCAGAAGCGCTGAGTAAATATGCACATCTCTTGGGTTATCCAGTGGCTGAAATGATTAATGCCCCATCGGCACACATTGACGAATCTCACACATCGGGCATGACCCAAATCAGACTTGAGCAACCCTGACTTGTTCCGGATTATCTCCAACCCAGGACACCAAATGAGCTTAACATTGTCACTTGAATCCATCTGCATAATCCCAATTCAAGGCATGGACAGTGATGTCATACTGCTGAAGTTGGGAGAGCACAGTTCCAACCGAAGAATCCAATGCTTCATCTATGGGCTTCAAAACTGTCTGGGAGGAGTATGTATATACACATATCTGGGTGCCCCACCGTTGATTTTGGATGAGTGAGCAGGCTTGATTCCAACGATATAGAAGCCAACAGCGGGAATGGGTGAATCGATCCAGAGCAACCTTCGGTTCGGACTCGTATTTATGGGGCCGCGTGATCAGCCGGACAATAGCCGTGGAGCACCTTTGATATATGTGGCGCATAACTTGTCGAATATTACCAATTGTGAGATTCAGTGGCCAGGCCTGCAGGTAGCACCGGAAATTTGACAACTGAATCTTGTTGAACTCACATATGCCTGCCACAATTCTCACTCAGGCTGGGATGTAATCCTGGGTATCCAACCAATAATCGGCGGTGTACATCAGTCTGCGGAATGGACGACCCACAGTGTCAGCGAGGCGCACCACTTCGAAATCTAGAATCTCCTGCACTGGGAGCTTTGACAATAGAACTAGATACATCTGAATATATCCTAGTAATATATGGTTCTGATGATATGTGAGTCGTCTTCAATCCAAATATCATTGCCAAGGCCAAACTGATCATCATAGATGTGGAGTATTTGGGTATCGGTGAATAGAAATGATACAATTGTGAATTTTCCCAGTCCACACCTGAAATGGTAATCAATCCAGGTTTACGTTAGCTCGCTACATAACTCAGCCTGCTGCATGTCGTTTGTGGAGAAAAATAGATATCTCGAATTGTAATGTTCTCAGTACGATCAATGCTGGTTGTACAACCCAGTTGCTTTCCCATACACATGCCCCCTGCAGTTCCCCTCCAAATACCTGCATGACAGCCTCTGTGAATATCGGATCAGGGGTATACCGCTGCGAGATCGACCACTGCACTGTGGGATGGTCGTTGCAGATAGTATACAGACTTTTTACACCAGGTCGCCATGGGAACATTTTCCTACTTCTGAATGGATTCCAAGATGGTGGGTTGAGATGTCATTGAAGAAATATGCAACTGAGGTATGGAAGGGACGAAAACAGGGCTGGGTTGTAATACGCTCCTGGCAACGGATTTGGAAGCGCATGCGTGCATACATAGAATGGATAACTTCCCACAATTGTGAAATACAACCTTCATTGTTGCAGTTCTTTGAGTGCGGAACTGCAGTAATGACCAGACATCCAGCCATTATGTCAATTGTTCATACACAGATGTGGCGCACTTGGAGGAGCTGATTGATATCATTTGAAAACAATTGTAGCACAAAAGAAGCATTCTGTCTGAGTGCAATATAGCGATGCATCTTGATGCAGGATGGATTAGACGAAGCCTATATGGGATAGGACGCACCTGGGTGAATATACAATTACCCTCTATATTATCTGATTTCATGTAACAGTTTGCGTTAAAATGGCTTCAAAATGAAACTGAGTCAAAATGGGAAACTCATGGTGTTAGGAATCATGGAAGCGACAGGGATGGATATTGCGGAGCATTTAATGAAGCTGGCTAAGGTTACACCCACTAGTTTTTTTATAGTTAGTTATGCCCAAGGCAAGTGAGTATACCCCGACTGTGGAGGGATTCGATAAAAATGAAACCGTGGTGAATGAGGTGTTAGGTGGGAGACTGATTGATAGTATCAATGTACATGCTCATTGAGTGAATAGAATTAATCATATATCAGATATCATCAGGTCCAAAAACTTGTATGCGATATACCTACCATGGCAAGGAATTTCGGATGCTCTGGATTATGAACTCTTATGCACAACTCACCTCGGAGGAACTGAAAGAGATGATTTGAAACAAACTGAACACTGATCAAGGTGCAAAAGAGGTTCAGCGGCATGTGAATGGCAAGGATGTCCTCCGCCCAGATAACACATGCTCTGATATGAGCACTGTTCTCAGAATAATCAACAATGAATTGGAACTGGGTGTGTTGATGAGGCAGTCAGGCTGCTGATTGTACATCCTATTTGCAAATGACCAGATGACCATGTCCCCGGCCACAAGTATTCAATTCCATGCCGGCCCATGACTATGTGTCTGCCAAACCCGGTTTGGGACATCTAGTTCATCGTGAGGAGATGGGTTTTGGATGCGGATATGCCAGCTGCACTGGAGGTGGTTGAAATTGGCCTTGGAAAGACTTTCCCCTCGGTAGCAGTGGCAATGCTTTGCACATTAGTGACTTTGAATGTTCTAATGGGGGGTAAGAGCACATATGCCAGCATTTGGCGTGATCGGCATACGCATGGTAATAATTGGTATACAGATGCAAAGGTGGACTCGAGTGATATTGGATTGGGGTACAGGTATGATCATCATTTGAGATCTAAGTCTCGTGGCGAGCCGACTATATAGAATTTCCATTCCCCAGCCACAGTCACGTGTCGCTGTTACCTTATCCCCTGCGTTAGGCGCAGTCCTCCTGGACTGCATCAACCAAACATGATGACAGGATAACAAAGAAACCATTATTCATTCATGCAGCGTACATACTCGTACTAAATCATAACTCCCGCAACCGATTGGCATAGCTTTAAGGCAACCCTTCACCAGATCAAGGGCATGGGGAAAGTCCATAGGGATCAGCACTGGGTAACAACCCGTGCCGACGCTATTTGTACTGGGCCGAGATCCAAACAAGTGAAGAAGAGAAGAGAGAAAGAAGAAAATATCGAAACATGATCCCGTCTCCATATCTCCACATCCTAACCCATGGCCAAATGACCATCATTCCCATAATACGTATCTCCGTGTCGGTCAGTGTCACAATTGTCAGGGTTGTATAGCATCTGATTGTGACTTGGCATCAATGGGAGCTTCAGCCTCCGGCATCGGTTGTAGATGTCAATCATTTACGTCAATTGCATCTGATTCGTCAATATCTAACACAGATATTTCACCATAATGGTTGTACTTGCCAAGTTCAATCCTGCTAGCCCTCTCTGAACTCTGACAAGTGCTCTCGCATGCTCTGTGGAGTATATGTTGCAGCTCGTACTCAGTGGTAAACGCCATTGACTCGTGGATTCATCTTGAGTCGGAAGTCGTCTTTCGAACTCTGCTTCAGGTACCATCGGGTATTCTTCAATGTTGCACTCAATTGTCACCTTCAGTAGAATATTGGTCGACATGTTGGTGGACTTCGAGGTAGACTGTATCCCGGTTGGCTTTTTGCTTGCCAGTAGGACGCATTTTTGACACCCTCATCGCCGCATTTATAGTTTGTTGCTTCCTCGTCCACACAAACTCAAATTGTTTGATTATCACTGTATTGGTCCCGTAGACTTCCGTACATTCGGTAGACTTCGGGTGATGCTAGTCGACCGATGTGTCTTTCGGCAGCATTCGCCTCTGGATTTCGGAGGTTGTCACAGTCACTTGTCTATGGGCCGGTCTTTGTCGACATCACTTGCATCATCTCATCTTTGCACTTGCTTTCATCTCATTTCAGCATTTGCTTTCGTCTCATTCTTCCACTTGCTTTGGCCTTTCATTTCGACCTACTTAGTATTTGGACTTGCTTGGTGTTTTGACCAGCTTCACATTGACCTTTCGACTGCTGTTCACCTGTTCGCCCTTCGCTTGGTCTGTTCTCGTTGTCTTTGACTTTGTCCGATTGGTATGGATTCTCCTGGTCGGCTTTTCATCTTCCCAATGCTAGGTGTGTATGTTGATGCATCTGGTACATTCATGCCCACTCCCTGGGTGCATTTACCGCCGCTCTCTGGGTGCCGCTGTACTTCTCTCTCGGTAAGTGCACTCGGCCTTCATTCCGGCACCTCCAATAGTATCATAGTATATGAGGATATCTGTTCCGGTGGGGTCATCACTCTGTTTTAAGGGCATTGCTCTGCCGACAACTGATCTCTTCCAATTGGTATTGTAGCTGGGTAATATGGTACGTGGTGAGTTGGTCCACCTGGACGGCATGACTCAGTGCCTATTCCGCGTATTTGTACTTGTTGCCCTCCCTGTTTGACATTAGGTGATAGGCATTGCTGGGGTCCAGTAAAGCACCACCCACATTAGTGGGCGAAGATATCGGTTCTTCACCAGTGCATTATTGTCAGCTCGGTAGTCCGCACACAGCCACCGTATGCTGTCCTTCTTCCCATTCGGGAACGGTGGTGCCACAGGCGCTGTGTATCTTTCCCAGCTCTTGGTCTCACTCGCTCTTTGTGATATGTTCTTGATCCACCCAATTTGTGCGGTTCCTCACAGCTGGGTAGCCCTGTCATTGCCTTTCACGCTATTGCTACACTCCTTAAGCCAGAATCGCTCTTGTGAAATCTTGATGGTGTGCTAGGATGGGACCCCCATCATCTGTTACCATATCCACATTGACGATGTCTGTGCCTCTTCACATTAGCCTGGTCTGCCTCCTGCATTGTAGCATGCTTCGGTGGAGTGGAGATGGGAAGAGGTCACTTGCTGGCGGGATCAGATGGATCGTCGCCATAGACCACGCCAGTTGTCAAGCTTCTACATTCATGTCTCGGCGAGCTGGTAACAGTCATTCAAGCACTGTCACTGTATCACTCTTCTGCCGGAACTACCGCCGCTGCTCCTTCTCGCCCATTGATCATTCTGTGGTTTCTCTCACCTATTGTGATGCCTTCCAGCGATGCTCCCAGCAGCCCCTCACATTTTCCTAGTCATGTGGCGAATACCTAGACCACCTTCCCACTACGTCAGAGATGCTGGAATGCGGTAGCCCCGAGTAGTTGCATGACTGGGGAGGCTCACCGTTTGGTTACCTCACCGCATCCCAGCAGAGGACTTGTCAAATCTGCTGTTGGAATCATCGCCTGTTGCGGTCCATTTGGCGCACGCAGGGCTATCAATCGTCAGTTTGTGCAGTCGAATTCCGGATGTCTTGGAATGGCAAGCCCAGGACGAGACTGCATATCTTCAATAGGATGTATAAAACGTCCAATTGGTCAACCGGTTTAACCCGTCCAAAATACTGAACCAAGAGACTCGCCGTTCAGCTCATGTTGACAGATGTGATCATCATGCCAAGGTGGAGGAGAATGTTGTTTCGTAAGGTAGCTCGAGTTTCCTAAGTAGGCTTGGTGATATGAAGATGGTCATTGCACCGCAGTTGATTTGTGCTTTGACCTGCTGCATGTTGCCCTGTATATAAACTACAACAAGAGGTTGTGTGGTCTCCGCTGCCACAGCAAGTGCATTCCCAGTTTCGCTGTCGGCTATTGTACACTTCCTTTGAGAGCCACAGCCCTGAATATAGCTGGCCCGGCTTCCTCCCCTGGACGGATTGGATTCGACCGATTTTGAATTCCTGGTATCGGAATTGTTAGAATGATTGAAATTGGCAGAAGTGCTCTCAGCAGGTCTGGTGATCAAGGGTCGGAATTTTCATTTCTTGTCGCAGCTATTTTGAGACTCTCCCGATTGCCTTTGTTGTTTTCGCTGTCCTCTCGTCTTCTTCGAGGTTGCGAGAGATGTAGGTATACACGATGCGCTGACTCGCAATTCTCTGTTCACTTTGCGTCTGGTTTTCTGTATTGCCGATGAATGGGTAACATTGGGTCCTTTGTTGTTGGCTCTCCAACTGAAGATCGAGGTCATTTGACTTGTAGAAATGGTATTCGATTTCTCTTGTTGGTAGGGTCAAACCCAGGATTTGTGATTATTGTCATCCTTGCTGGCGAAGCATTTGCTCCATTGTAGCTTCTCTAGCTGATGGTGGCATTGAATCGACTTGGATGAATAGTATTCGATCTCTTTTGAATATTAGGTCGAATCCTGTATTCGTGATAATCGTACTCATTAGCTGCGGTGTGTCACCTGCGCCAATTCGTGCTGAATTCTACACCGCTGCCATCAGGGTGTTCAATCGAATCATTATACGATCAATATCTGTCCTTGTATTCACCACGCTTCAGTATGTCATTTGTAAGGCTTTGATCTCAATTGTAGACTGCATGATGTGGTGCTTCCGTAAAGTGGTATAACTCGTAAATCCCGTGCGCGAAAAATATCGGTTACTTAAAACCGATAATAGTCTCAGCGCACATACGCCGGCGTTCGGCTTCACAGGGATATGTATGGTAAAAATCGGTATACAATTGCAGACGTGAACCCGAGTGATAGTAAATACTTGTATAGGTGTAACGGCGGCACATGACCCAGGCTGGGTAACGGCCATTCTGTCTAGCCGGCTCGCCACGAGCCTTCAATAGATCTCTAGCGATAATTGTACATATACATATACATCTAATATCACTCACATCTTGGTTTGAAACCGTATTCTTATAAATACCATACGTATCCCGATGAGGCCTGACGCAGGCATACGTGACTTTACACTATTATCTCTTATTCAGTGAATGGATACGTTTCGCTGACTGGATTACAAGTTGACGATTTTACCCCTGTTTCTGACACGCAACATCTTGGAACTAACAATTCAGAATACCGCCTGCCAAACGAGATATTCAACCATCATTACTGCGAAGCATGATGCGTTGACCGTTCCATCATTCAATTGAGCCCCTGATGGCAGTGAAGTGAAATCACTGACCCATTGGGGCACAAGGCGCGTCACCGGCAATGAAGACGATTATTATCCTGTCTGCAGAACACCCCCGAGCCAATGACATAAATCTCATACAATCGATCCAGATGAGTTCAAGACGACATCAATTTCTTCGAATGGCTGCAATTCAGCACCGGAAACCGGAGATGCGCGTCACCGACATTGAAGACAATGATCCCAAGTACAGGACCAGACTATCCGAACCTGCCAACAACAAAAATCGAATACCATCAACCTAATTGAGTACAAACGCCATTCCGACATGTCAATTGAGCGCGATCACCACTCCAAGGACCTACAATAGATGGAGTCACTTTACCCCTGAATGCGACCATATTGAGAATCAAGGAGCAGTCAGAGACGATTTCCGAGTCAGCACAGTTACGACTTCAGTTCTCACAATTGAGTGAAATGCACCTATCTTAGTTTGACTCTACACCTACACCTCTGGCAACGTTGAAGAAGCCTACTTGCAGAAACATTCTACGGCCGACTTGCGGCTACTCATAAGGACGGAGACTGATCTGGTACAAACACAGTGCACTTACGGAGGAGACACCCTACGATTGACGCACTCTTACCACCACGAACCTCTGGACAAGCGAAGTGCAATTGCACAGAAGACACCGAATGATTGAAGGACAATCAGGATCAGAAGCTTTCCCTTGATTGAGGTGAACTTATAGCGGCGATACATTGCGCAGCGTGAAGTGCATCTACAGTCAAAGACCGACACAATTCTGCACACTCTCTACGACTACTACAACTACAATGACTACAATGACTACGATTATCTCAGGGCACAAGTATTATGGACATTCGAAATCCACCTACCATATGAATGTTTCCGACTGCAATTGAAATAATGACAATTGCAGCAACCAACAAATCAAGCGCTGATGATCTTTCGACACTCAGCAGGCCAAAAGTATTGACGGCGCAGGCACTAATGGCGATTCTGGACGAAAATATACAAACACCAGACACAAATGGTGAGATGCAATGCATACGGGCTATTGTAGACTGCGGCGCAACAAGCATCATGATGACACCGAGGCTTCTGCAGCGACTCGGGATATCACATCGGCCGGCAGACATCACTTCCCTTGGCATGAATGGAGCAGTGATGCAACATTCAAAGGACACCGGAAGAAGACACGGATCACAGTCCAGTACTTGGACGATCCCCCACCGGTAGACATATCAGAAGTGCTAGTCATGCCAATGCGTGCATATGATTTAGTATGAGGCTTACCATGGTTCCACAAACAAAATCTTGACATCGACTGGGCTCGATGGACTTCCCTTCTATCACCGAGCGCGAGTGGAGTGGAGGAAATGACACCGATGACTACGGCAGTGGCATCAAAGTTCTCACAAGCTGATAATGATAACCATAATGTCAATGACCAGGTTTTGGGGCGCGTTCCGGGTATACAGACACTTGGAGCAACTGCATTCGACGATCGTCTAACTACCGTTCAAGTCATTGTAGCATTTGCCCGACAGACTGGGGAATGCACAGGGCTGCTGTGAGCGACTTCAGAAGACATCACTCTGGATTCACCAGGTGAGAGTACAGACCCAAGCGCAGGACTTGACGAGCAGGGAGCAGCGGCGGGAGTTGCGGCAGAGGAGCTGCTCCGAGGAGACTCGTGAATGACCGCTCCCAGCTCGCCGAGCCCCGAAGGGTGTGACTTGACGGCGGGGCTTGGCTCCTGTGTGGGCGAACCATTAAACAAATGGCCTCCTGGATATTCCCTTCCACCGCTTCCATCCCTTCATGGGTCTTTGACTAACATAGATGGAGCAGTTCAGAGATATTCCCGACAGACAGATGAATGACAATTTTGAGTGAACAGCCCACTTGGAAACGCCGAAGACTTATGAAACAATTGGAAGCCCAGGCACGACGTCCCTGCAAAAATCTATCATTTAGACTATGTGAATTGGACTGACATGCGCCAATATGCCCATCCCAGAGATCCTCAGAGATGGATGACAAGCAATCTATTTGACTATGGTGACATGCACGAAGTTATTTGAAAATCTACCTTATCTAGTATACTTTCGATGGCAGCCTACGATACTAGCGATTGAATGTGGAGAAGCAGAGTATCCTACCGACAGCCTTGCCATACTGAGTACAATCCCAGCTACTATTCAAGTTATCCAATCAAGTACCGTACAGCAGAGATTACAATCCCAAATACAATGACAATTTCAATACAGAATACAATGCCATTTCTGTTTCGAAGTTACATCACGGGGAATACTCCTGAATCAGATTCCGACTCAGGCTCGGCAATCCCGAGCTACACAACTACAATGACAATTGACCACTTCCAATCGACTTCGGAATCAACCACGGATCAAGCCTTTCTAATCGACGGTCCCTACGAAGCTATCTGAGATTACTCGTCAGAGGAGAAATGACGATTTCAACAGAGGGACGACCGTACCGGATTCTCAAACAACCCCGACCGCAACCAATTACCGTCCTGGATGTTCAGGAACGAAGCACCAGAAAGACGATAAGTCAACCAAGTCAAGTGATGTGATGGCAAGCACACCTACAGATTTATTGACTAGCGGACTCAAGAGAATGACGATAAGCACACGGAGTCAGATGATGGCAAACACACCTACAGATGAATCGAATAGCACCCCTGAGGAGAGTGAGGGCGCGCACCCCGCAATCTGAGACGATATGTCCACCTACCATACTACGGACGTCCAGTAGACCTGTAAATGCACCAGAGAGATGACACGTCAAACGAGCCTGATCCAGTCAGAACAAGATACGAATTGACTGCACTGTGGCAACCAAAGCAGTGCTGAACGAGATACAAAATGACTGCGAGATGGCTACCGAACGGGTTCCGAAGGTGATCGGAAATCACGACCGAGTGTACCAAATAGTCTACTGAATGGTCTCACAACACACTGTCAAGATAACTTGTTGAAAATGGTAGCGGGCGCTGTGAGAAAGTCCAAAAGCGATATCGTTCTCTCTACTCTAGCGGTCTCTCTATATACAGAATGACAAGGCCACATTGGCCGCTCTGCCATCGGGCGGACTCGGGCCCGGGGTTGAGCGGATTTCCAATACTCCCACTCCGTGAATACCCCGCCCATACAAAAGTCAAAGATAGAGAGAGCAAAAGCAGGAGAACAAAAGAAAGTAAGAAAGAAAGACTAAGTACAAAAGTCAAAAGAGACAGACTCGGCATCAAGCAGGATGCTTCCAAAGAAAAAAACAAAAAAAACTGACAGCCCCAGGTCCGTGCTGTGACCCCCTGCAACCCTAACCCTGCTCAACGTCACTTCAGTGACAACCGCCCGCGGTCAACAGCCATCAACGAGTAAAATCAACCACAACTCAACAAACAAACAAGACAAAGAAACACAGTTGCAGCTGAAACTAATAGATGCCCATACTGGCACGGTGCTGCACAAATTTCTCCCTAGCCAGAGCCTTTGTAAGACAGTCTGCTAGCATAACTCCAGTGGGAGTGTACAGCAGAGATACTTCTCCTCCATCAACCTTTTCCCTAACGAAGTGATGCTGAATATCAATATGCTTAGTGCGAGCATGGTACTCGGGATTGTGTGCAAGTGCAATGCATCCTTGGTTATCTGCGAAGAT
>Ga0307512_10001168_pt1 | contig 38196 bp, 36 predicted proteins | sample 14_EM_MG_FD_200267 | JGI IMG/M metagenome (GOLD analysis project Ga0307512, IMG submission 200267) | Populus trichocarpa ectomycorrhiza microbial communities from riparian zone in the Pacific Northwest, United States - 14_EM | ecosystem: Host-associated > Plants > Roots > Unclassified | place...
GCCCAGCAGAGTGCGAAGCCTGGGTGGATACAGAAGAGCGGCGGCTCACCACCGGACGTGCGCAACTCCAGGACGACACCGAGATCGTCGGTGCGGGTCGCCGTGCTCACCGTGCTGGTTCCGCGGCGAGCACTCTGCACGCCTGCTCGGCGAAGTCCTCGATCGTCTCGTCGGTCGTCGCCGCCGAGAGATACATCGGCTCCTCGATATCGGGCGCCAGGTGGTAGCCGGCCTTACGCATCCCTTGATAAAGCACGGTGTACGGCCGCTGGTCCTGCTTGCGGACGTCCTGCCGATCGCGGATCGGTGTGCCGTTCGGACGAAAGATGAACGCGAAGATGCTGCCCAGCCGGGCGAAGGTGAAGTCGAGGCCGAAGGCCGCCCGGTGGTGGTCGATCCGGCTCTCCAGCAGGGCGCCCTTACGCTCCAATTCCGCGTAGAAGCCGGGCCGGGCCAGTTCCTCAAGGGTGGCCAGGCCGGCCGCCATGGTCAGTGGGTTGCCGGCCAGTGTGCCACCCTGCAGGACCCGCTCCTCGTCGAGCAGCCGCATGATCTCCCGCCTGCCACCGAAGGCGCCGACCGGCGTGCCACCGCCGATGATCTTGCCGAATGCGGTCAGGTCCGGCGAAACTCCGAGCAGGTTGGCGGCCGGGCCGTTGGTGAGCCGGAATCCGGTGATCACCTCGTCGAAGACCAGCAACGCGCCGTGCCGGGTGCAGATCTCCCGGAGTTTGGCCAAGAAGTCGCCCTGCGGCAGCACCAGCGACATGTTGCAGGCGATCGGTTCCACGATGACCGCCGCGATCTCGTCACCGTGCTGGGCGAAGACCTGTTCGACACTCGCCGTGTCGTTGTAATTCGCCACCAGGTTCGACCGCATGGCGTCCGGGTCCAGTCCGGCGGCACGCATCCCGTTCTCGTCCCTGTTCTGCACCAGGTCGAAGTGACCGTGGTACCCGCCGGTCATCCGCACGATGCGGGTCCGCCCGGTGAACGCCCTGGCCAGCCGGAGCGTCGACATCACGGCCTCTGTGCCGCTGCAGACGAACCTCAGTTGGTCGAGGTGGTCGGCCGTCTTCACGATGCGCTCGGCCAGGCGGGTCTCCTGCCCGCAAAACGTGCCGAAGAGCGTGCCGCGTCGGGCCTGCCCGGCAATGGCGGCGGCCACCGACTCCGGCCCGTGGCCGAGGATCAGCGGGCCGAACCCGTACATGAAGTCCACGTATCTGGTTCCGTCCACGTCGTACAGGTACTGCCCGTGTGACTCCTCCACCACGAGCGGCTCCGCCTCGACGTTGCGGCAGGCCCGCAGCGGGGAACTGGCGCCGATCGGGATGACGTCCTTGGCGAGCTTGATCTCCGGCCTCATGACTGGGCCTCCATCTCCGTCTCGATCGTGCAATCGGTGAGCAGAATGTCCAGCAGCGCTTCGGCCTCCGTGCGGGTGTCACGGCCGAAGTAGGCGGTCAGAACGGTTTCGAAGTTGAGCGGGGGCGCGAGGACAAACTGACCGTCTTGGCGGTGCAGCAGTACGGTGGTCGCATCGTTCTTCTCACACACCGCGACGGCCGCGGCCGTGTTGCGAAGCGCGCCGCTACGGGTGATTGGCGCGTCGAATTCCAGCGCGACCCGGTTCCGGGTGGGACGCGGGTCGACGTCCTCGCGCCCGAGACGATGCAGCAGGTCATAGGCGTCGATACCAGAGCAGATCATCAACTGCTCATACGTCGTGGTCCCGCCCCCGCACAGCCGCGGAGCGAGCTCCAGGATGCGCAGCCGGCCACTGCCGTCGAACCGGAACTCGGCGTGGAACGGCGAGTTGTCCAGCCCCACGCCGGGAACGATCGCCGTCAGCATGCGTACGAAATCTGCGCCCTTCGCCGGATCGAACGGTTCCGTAAGGTAGGCGATCTCGTGGAAGAACGGCCCGGCCAAAGGCGGCAGCTTCCGGTGCAGCTGCAGAGGCAGGATCCGGCCGTTGCTCACCACGCCGTCGATCGCGTACTCGGCGCCGTCCAGATATTCCTCGACCAGCAGATGCGACTCCCCGGTCCGGTCTCGCAGCATCGTGCAGACCCGCCGCGCCTGTATGTATGCCTTGACGAAACTGTCGGCATCATCCGCCCGGGTCACCCCGGCGCTGTAGAACCCGTTCGACGGTTTCACCACCATCGGGAACTGCAACGTCTCCCGCGCCATGGCGAGGGCATCCGCCGCTTTCGTCGCCAGTGGAACCTCGATATGCCGGGTGATGTGCTCCCTGACCGTGCGGTGCGCCTTGAAGCGGGTCTTGTCGGCGAGGCACAGCAGGGCGTCGACGTCACGGGAGGGCAAACCCAGCTCCGAGCGGAGCAACTCGAGCTGGATCTGGAAGCTGTCATGGAAGCAGACGACGTCATCGACATCGACCAGCTCCACCGACGCGCGCGCCGCGTCGGCGACGGCGCGCTGCCACTGCGCCCGATCACCGCCGGGCAGTTTCGGCGGGTCGAGAAACCGCACGGTGTGCCCGTGCTCGGCGGCATAGTCCAGGTAGCTGAGGCAGTCTTCCCGCTGTCCGAGGACAAGGATGATCACGGACACTCCCACTCTCTTCGGGGCGGACGAACCAAGGACGCCGGTCAAACGGACTGCGAGACCGCCAGGTCATGCAACCGGTTCTCCCGGTTGGCGATGGCCCGGCGGATCCGCCGGTAGCAAATCGCCGCGATGATCGCCTCGTAGCCCGAGTAGACGGCCCAGACGAGAGGCAGGACACTGGGATCACCGCGATGGGTCAACGCGATCAGGCCGATGGTCGGCACGCTGAGCCCCCACATCACGACCACCCTGGTCACGAAGCCGTAGCGGGCAAGGCCGAGGCAGTCCAGTACCGCGGTGGCCACGATGGAGAACATGAAGGCGACGGCGTAGGTCCACAGCACCCGCGAGGTGGCGACGGCGGTGTGTACCGCTTCCGGTCCCACCTCGTTGATCCCGAACGGCGCCAGCAGCAGCGTCGGCGTCACAATCTGCAGGAACGCGATGACCCCGACGTAGAGCCCGGCCACGGTGAGCACGACCCGGATGATCGAGGGGATCCGCTCGTACTCGCCAGCACCGATGGCCCGGCCGCACAACACGCCGCAGCCCATCGCCAGGCCGATGGGCGGTATGACGGCCAGATAGTTCAGTGAGACCGCCACGTTGTTCGCGGTCAGTGCCACCGCGCCGAGCACCCCGGCCAGCCAGACGAACGAGGTGTTGCCCAGTTCGTCCAGGCCGGCCGCGCCACCGGACGGGGCGCCTCGCCGGAATCGCAACCAGAAATCCTTGATGACCGGCCCAGCACCCCGGCGCCACAGCCGGCCGAGGCCGGCTGAGAAGCCGCTCGGCAGGCAGATCACGTAGCCCGCGAACATGACTCCGGTCGCGGTCAGCGTGCCGAACGCTGAGCCGCGCATGCCCAGCTCCGGTAGCCCGAACAAGCCGAAGACGAGGCTCGGGGTGGCGACCACGCCGACCGCCTGCCCGATCAGGCCGATGGTCATCGGCACCCGGGTGCGGCCCTGCCCGTTGAAGAACGAGGCCAACGCCATGTTCAGCGTCATGACGGCGCCGAAGGTGGTGGCCAGGCCGAGGAACTGCGACTCCAGTGCCTGGATCGCCTCCGGCTGCCCGCTGAGCTTCGGCACCATGACCAGCAAGGGCGTGCAGAGGAGCAGGACCGCCGCGACCACGGCACCCAGCAGCAACCCGTTGGCGCCTTCGTTGATGATGCCGGCCCGGTCCTGCCTGCCATGAGCTTGCGCGACGTACGCCCGGGTGATGCCGACCGTGCCGGTGGCCAGCATGATCAGTGTTCCCGAGGTGAAGACCGCCGGACCGGACGCGGCCAGAGTCTCCGGCGAATACCGGGCCAGACAGATCCGATCGACCAACATCAGGATCAGATTGCCGGCCATACCCAGCATCAACGGCACCGAGACCCGAACGACCTCCCGGGTCGCCGCCAGGCTGAACCGGGCAGCGGGAATCGTCATCAGAGCCGTTCCGCCGCCGGCACGACTCCGGACTCCGTCAGCAGTTCCTGGACGCTGGCCAACAGCGCGCCGCGACTGGACAGATCGAACGGCATGGCGTCACCGACGTCGAGACTGGTGTCGAGCCGCTCCTCCAGCGCGACCAGGAAACGCATCCGGTCCAGGGAGCTGACGATGATCTCGCTGGGCGATGCGTCGACCGCGACCGAACGAGCCGCCGCGAGCTGCTGCAAAAGATCCTCGATGACGTCGCTGACCTGATCCATGTCCTCAATCAATCCTCTAGTTTCGGTGACAATCCATAGGATGTCAGGGCAAATGTGAGACGTTCAAGTCCAATTCCGGCGCAACAGGTCGCCTCGGTTCCATGTTCCGCCCGGAGTCCGAAGGCATCCGCGAAGACCGCGCCGTGTGAGTTGACGCTGGCCACCGACAACTCCCCAGCAAGCAGCGGGATCCGCACCTCGAACTTGCTTCCGCTCAGAAGCTGGGCGCTGCGCGTCACGGTCGGGTCCTCGCCGAAGAACGGGTCGGCGGCGGTGACGATCCGATACGGCACACCCAGCCCTGTGAAGAACCGGGTAAAGGCGTCGAGCAGCCGGTCGAACTCGCTAGTCACGTCGGCGGCGCTACCTAGCCTGACGATCTCGGTCATGTTGAACTCGGCCAGCCGGGTCGCATCGTGATTGTGCGACTCGTGTCGGAACACCGGTCCGTCGATCACAAACCGGCCCACGCCGTACCGGCTGAGCAGCGACGACGCGTTGGCGTAGATGTGATAGCAGGTCACCGGGTTCAGCACCATGTCGGACGGGAGGTAGAACGAGGACAGTGCCTCGGTCTGCCCGGGCCGCAACTGGGCCACCGCCACGCCGTCCCAATAGTCGGGCCGGATCCGCGAGATCGCGTTCACCAGATTCGGGAACTTGCGGTAATACCCGGCCCGGACGAGAACATCGCGAGCGATCTGAGCAGGGCCGCGCAAGGCCGGCGCGGGAAACTCGGGGAGGAGGCGCTTCCGGATCAGCGCGACGGTGCCCGCCATGGCCGCCGCCCAGTCCGGACCCTCCAGATACGTTCCCGCCGCAACCTCGATCCTGTCGTCCGCAGGCAGGTCGCAGTGGGCCTCCGGCGGCTCGCGCTCCGCCACCACCCGGGTCGGAATCTCCCGGTGCCCGCGGAGGAAGTGCTGGACTACCTCCGCGAGCTCCCGCTCCGACAGCTTGGCGGAGACCGCGACCACCGTCGCGTCGGCCTCCCGCCGGACCGCCACGTTCTCGTTGCCGTAAAAGAAGGCGAGCGCCTTCCTCAGTTCTTCGGCGGCCGCCGGATCCACCGGTCGCCCGTGCCGATAACTCGTGCCATCCATCCTGGCGTTCTCCTTCGGCCGGATTCAGATCCGGTGTCGCATCGGGACCCAGTCAGTGAGCACGATCGCCCGCTCGCCGGGCCCATCGTCGTCGCCTTTGTGGATCGGGCCGACGTAGTGGCTCACCAGATGATCGGTCACCGCGTACGACTCGAGCGGGTTCTCCAGGTCGAACTCGGACAGCCGGTCCTGCTGCGGCACGTCCTCAGGCTGTTTGCCCCGGTACTTGGGCGGCGCTATCAGGTTGCCACCGCCCTCAGCGTTGGTGCGGTAAACCAGGTGGGCGAAGACGAACGGCTCACCGTCCTGGTGCAGTTCGTTCGGCGAGGACACTGCCTCCCGTCCGGCCTCCTCGATATGAAGCTTGATCAGGTGCACCCCGACGAACAGCGGCCAGACTGAGTCGTCCTCGTCCCAGCGGGTCTGGTCGAAGTCGAACTGGATCATGTCGAGCAGCAACTGGTTGCGGCAGACGAAATCGCTGATGGCTGGCAGATCGCGGACCACGCCGACGTACTCAGGATTGTGGTCGCCCTGGTAGTAGCCGTGCATGCCGTTGCGGAGCTGACTCTCCGTCGCAGGCATCCACAGGAACTCCTTGGACCAGGGCAGAAACATTCCGCGCGCGTAACGCCGGTAGCGTCCCGAGCCGGGTGCGTACGGGTCCGGCGGCAGGTCGGCGTACGCATCGCGGAGAGCCAGGTAATTCTTGTCGTCCTGAACGTTGATGCCCAACTCGGCCGCAACGTCGTAGCGGGCGTGGCCGTCGATGGACAGCGGTGTTCCCGAGCGTGTCAATTCCTTGTCCTCCCGTGTCTTGTCACTGGTTGCAGCGAGCCGGCATCCGTCCGGCCGTCGGCCGTACTGAGCCAGAGTCCGAAGATGTGCACGTCGGGGTTGTTCGGCAGGGACAGCCGGTCACACCGGACCGGCGCCGGAAGCGGCGCCGCGAACGTCCACAGTCGGGGACGGGCCCGCCGCTCGGTGCGGCCGCCGATGTCGTAGAGGAACTCGGCGGCGGCGAAGAGGGTGTTGCCGGCCATCGGCTCGCGATGCAGGAAGTCGCCGAGCTCGACCTGAACCTCCGCCACGACCTCGGCGCTCAGCGACAGGCGGAGGACCTCACGCGCGGAACCGCCGGAGCAGGCACCCACGACGTACACGGTCGCCACCGACTCGGCCGAGCCGAGTTCGATGACCTGACCCTCGCAGACCACGTTGTCCGGAGCACCGTTCCCCCATTCCGCCGGCAGGCCCAGGAGCGATGCCGCTTCGGTCAGTCCCGCGGCAGGGAACGCCCGGCCGAAGCCGTCGAAGCCCTCGGCGGCGATCTGCGGACGGGCGTGACATCCGACGTTGTTACGGTGTACGGCCAGGTTCACGACGACCCCGTCGGGCCGGGCAGAGCCAGTCACGGCACCGCTCCGGCGAGCACTGCCACGTCGGCGGCGGCCTGCCCCAGATTGTGCTCGGCATCCGACAATCGGCGGTCGAGCTGGGTCCGGAACGAACGGGCCCGGCTCGCGCCGGCGTCGATGGCACCCAGCCGCATGATGAGATTGCGGATCACCAGCACGTCCTGGGCCGCCCGGCCGACAGCCTCGCCCGCAACGGCAGCCTTTCCGGAGGCCGCGGCGGCCGGCGATGACGCGAGGTATCGCGTGAACCAGCGCAGTGTGTGGTGGTACCACCAGAGGCCGAGGGGCAGGCGCTGCCCGAAGCCCCAGTTGCCGCGCGACCGCGCACCGACCTGGCTCAGGTGGGCGTCCATGCCGTCGCGCAGTGCCTGGATCAATTCGGTGCCGCTGAGCCAGTTCGTGCCCGGGCCCGCCAACTGGCCCGCGAACTCCGCCAGGACACCATCGGCGATGGCCCGGTCCGAAGCCGGAATCAATTCGTACCAGGCCTGACCGACCGCCGAGCCGTACATGGCGCCTTCCAGGACCGTCATCGGCACCCGGCCGTCGAAATAGATCACGTCTCCGAGGTCCTGCAGGCCCAGCGCTGCGGCGGTGGGATCCCAGCCGTGCAGCGCGACGATGTGGAGTCCATGCAGACGTCCCTGGCCCGGCCAGTAGTGCGGGAGATGGAAGTAGTCAGCAGCGACCGCGATCGACTGACCGTCGGCCAACGCAGCCACCGCGGGCTGCCAATCCTCCGCACCGCCGACCGGATGGCTCATCAGGTCGTAGCCCGCGCGGCGGGCCGCGGCCGCCAGCGGTTCGATGGGATCACCGAACACGAGAGTGCCGTCCGTCCCTCGCCGGACTGCGGTCGCCGCGTTCGCGCCCAGCACGACGGTCGGATCCGCCAGCGGCCGGCGCGCCGCCAACAACGCCGCGAACGACGAGTGATAGCAACTCGGATCGACCAATGAAGCCGTCGCAGACACGGTCATCCCCCAGGCCATAGTGACGATGGGCGGGCGCGTCACACTGCGCGCCGCGTGAGTGGACGGAACTCGCGGGCCCCAGTCGGCCGGGTAGCGATGCCGCCGTGCAAGACATTACGAGGCACGCGCGGACGCCAACAACCGGCCGATTCGGGTATGGCTACCTGACCGTCACCGTGCGGCGGTACCTGTTTCGGCAGGCCGATTTGTACGCAGGACAAGGCGCTCTCCACAGTGGATGATGAAGGATGATGCGATCGGCTCAGCAGCCGAGATAGGAAGTCCCGTGCTTCGGGCCGTCGGCAAGAAACCCCTGCACCGCGCGGCGGTGATCTTCCGTCGCGCTCAATTCCCCCGCTAGCGATGGCACCAGGGAGTCCGCGGCGGCGACGCCACCGGAGACGAACGCCTGGACCACTCTCTTGGTCGCCGCGTGGGCCCGGGTAGGGCCCGTCGCCAAGCCCATCGCGAAGGCGAACGCGTCCCGGTGGAAGGTCGGCTGCGCCAGGATCCGGTTGACCACTCCCCACTCGGCCAGCCGGTCCGCCCGGTACAGCCCGCCGGTCAGGACCAGTTCCTTGGCGCGGGCCGGTCCGGCCCGCTGAGCCAGCCGCTGGGTGCCGCCCATCGCCGGCGTGAACGCGACCTTCCGCTCCACCAGGCCAAACCGGGCTGCCGCGGGGGCGACGATAAGGTCGCAGGCCAACGCGAGTTCGAAGGCCGCTGTGAGCGTCAGGGAATGGGCGGCGAACACGGTCGGTCCCGGCAGCCGCTCCAGCAACTGGGTGATACGGAGCTGGGCGGCCCAGAACCGGGCCGAACCGTCGGGCGGCAAGTCGGCAAAGACCCGTACGTCGACCCCGGCGCTGACTACGCGGCCCTCGGCCCGGATCAGCAGGGCCCGGGGCGGATGGTCGGTGAGATGCTCGACCGCCGCTGTCCAGGCGGCCCACATCGGCTCGTCGAAGAGATTCGCCGGCGGGGCGTCCATGGTCAGTACGACGAGGGGCCCGTCCCGCGTCATCCGCAGCGGCGGCCGGTCACCGGGCTCGCCCGCTGATCGTTGAGCCGGCACAGGGGGCTCTTCCCCGGCCGTTCTCATTCTGGGCGCCGGAAGATGGCAATGGCGTTGTTACCGCCGAATCCGAAGGCGTTGCTCTGCACGTACCGCAGGCCGGGAAGTCTCCGGGGTGCCCCGACGACCAGGTTCACGTCCGGCTCGACGGCGTCCGCGTCGACGGCCGTCGGTGGCACCTGCCCGAATCGTAGGCAGAGGCACGCTGTCACGGCTCCGGCCGCGCCGGCGGCACCCATCAGGTGACCCACCGTTCCCTTGATGGCGGTGACCGCGGCGAGCGGATAATCCGCCCGGAAGATCGCGGCCTCGATCTCGTCGTTCATCCGGGTCCCGGTGCCGTGCGCCAGCACCGCCGAGATGTCGTCGGCGCCGACCTCCGCCTGCCGCAGCGCGAGCCGGTGGCAGGCGGCGACGCCGTTCATGTCGGGTGCGGTGGGATGGCGCGCGTCGTTGTTCACGGCCACCGCCAGCACCTCGGCGTACGGTTGCCGGTCGGAACGCAGCGATCGCTCGGTCTGGAGGACCAACACACCCGCGCCCTCGGACGGTGTGACATACCGCCGATCCACCGCGAAGGGACGGCAGGGCACCGGACCGACCGCGTGCAGGCTGCTGAAGCCGATAATGTTCTTCTCGGAGTAGGCGTCGCAACCACCGACCACCGCCGTGTCCGCGACTCCGGCCCGGAGCATTTCCAGCGCGCAGGACAGGGCGACGTTCGCCGACGCGCACGTGTTCTGCACGGTGAAGGCCGGTCCGGCCGCCCCGACCTGCCGGGCGACCCCGTCCGCGATGGAGTGCGCGGCGAACCGTGCGGCGGTGAGCTGCCCGCGCCCGGCGACCAGATCCTCCAGTGCGTCGGCCTGCCCATCACTGCTGCCGATACAGACCAGGGCGCCGGAAAGCACGTCGTCACCCGGGCGCAGGCCGGCATCCCGGACCGCGGCCAGCGCTGCGTACTCGGCGAAGACCGACGCGGCACGCGGCACGGCGCGGGTCTGTTCGTCCACTATGGCCAGAGCGTGCGCCCGGGCGCGCGGCGGGACCCTGCCGCCCAGCACGCCCGGCTTCATCCCGGCGTACAGCGGCGCCAGTTCGGCGAACCGGTTCCGTCCGGCGACCAGATCCGCCCAGAACGCGGCCAGATCGTCGCCCGCCGGCGAAATGATCCCCAGTCCGGTGACAAAGACCCGCGCCGGTTTTTGGTGCACTGCAACCTCCGCTGTCAACATCGCCGCACCACAACCCGGGCGCGTTGCCGTCCCGCGCCCCGGCACTCGAGATGGGTCTCTTCTCCAGGTGCCAGCGCGCCGGCACCATGTAGCAGCTCCAAGACCGCGAAGGCTCCGTTGCGCTCCGCGACTGGCTCTCCGGACGGCTCCACAGCCGGCCGAAAGTCGAACTCCGCCACGTAGTCGTCGCCCGGCTCGAAGATCGCGTGGCTAACCCCAGAGCGGCATCGGTGCGGGCCGGCCCGTCCGGCGTCCTGCCTGGCCTCGGCCGAGTAGACGTCACCGACGAGCAACCGGCTGGCCGGCGCTCCGATCGGCCCCAGCGCCACGAGCGCCTGCCACAGGGCGAGCACCGGCGTGTTCGCACCGGCATTCACCGTCATGTTGCGGCCGGTGGCGCCGAGCCGAATGTTCACGAAGGCGGACGCCGAACCGGATGTGGCGTTCGGAAAGTACTGCGCGGACAGTCGCCGACCCTGGACCGCGGCCTCACGCTGAAGGCGGGCCAGCGCCGCGGTGTTGCCGTATTCGGTGCCGATCACCACTGTCTCCCCCGGGCAGGACGTCTCCGTCCTCAGGACGAGATAGAGACAGACCCGAGTGAACCAGTCGCGAAAGTCATCGCCGACGGTGCCGATCACGTCGTAGAGATCCGGCGGCAACCCAGACGGGTCCGCCGCCGACTCATCGTGCGCCGGCACACATTCGGTGACATGGCCGAGATTGAAGTGGAACACGGTCCCTCCGAGACCACCAGGTCAGTTGCTGCGTACGCCACCGATGTGCCGTTGCAGGTCGCCGACGGTGATGATGTTTTCGGTGAAGTCGTCGCCGAGGTCGATGTCCAGGTCGGCCTCGAGCTGGACGACGACGTCGATCAGCATCAGCGAGTCGATGCCCAGGTCTGCCTTGAGTTTGTGTTCGCTGGTAACCGGGGCCGAGTTGGGCAGTTCGGCGATCCGCCGCAGCACCGCGGCAATGCGCTCGTCCGGTTGCTCCGGCATGGTGCCTCCAGGATCTGGATAGTGATCGGATGATGCGTGCGGTCCGGCGCTCAGCGGTCGTGCAACGCCCACCGATCGCCGTTGACCAAGGTCGCGCCGGGCAGCGCGACGAGTTCGGGCTTGAACAGGGGAGGGGCGTCCATCGCGGGCTCCCAGGTCGCCATGCGCTCGTCCTGGGGCACCTCGATTCGCCGACCGGCGGCGAGGTCTTCGACCACCCGGAGCAACAACCGCACGCCCAGCGGCGCAAGATGCTCACGCCACAGGCTTTGCGCGGTGGAGCCGGGCGGGACGAGGATGTGCTCCTGCGCGGCGATCGGGCCGGCGTCCGTACGCTGGCTGAGGTGGTAGACCGTCCCACCGGTCACCCGGTCACCGTCGCGAATGGTCCAGCGGATGGCGTCCCGGCCACGATGCAGCGGCAACAGGCTGGGGTGGTAGCCGATGGCCGCTACCCCGGCGCGTGCCCTGGTCGCCCGGCCAATGAAGGCATGGGAATGAGCGGCCACGACAGTGTCCACCTTCTCCGGGACGTTCGCCGCCCGCAGCACCGAGGCATCGATCCACGGCACATCTCGGGGCCACGCCCACGATCGGAGCCGGTCCCAGGACATCGCCTCGTTGTCGCCGGCGTGGCCGGTCCGGGTCGCCGGCGAGGCCACGCCGACGATCCGGTGGCCGGAATCGGTCAGCGCTTCCGCGACCTGCACGGCGAACTGTCCCCGGCCGGAGACGAAGACGTTCATCTCGGCTCCTACCTGCCGTCGACGTCCGGTGACCGCAGCACGGCACACGACCAGGTGAAGCCGGAGCCGGTGCCCAACACCAGAGCATGTTCGCCCGGCTTCAGGAGCTTCTGATCGAGCAGCTCGGCGATCCCGGCCGTCAGGTCTCCCGCGCCGAGGTGCCCGGTGGTCCGGCCCACATCGAGCATCTGGCCCGATGTCACCTCGCTCAGCAGTGGAACGTACGACGACTGCAGCGCGTCCACTCGCAGTCGAGGCACGACGCACCACCGCAACGTGGGATCGTGCCCGGACAGGTCTGCCTCGGCCAGCGCGGTGGTGACCACCGTACGCAGCCGCTCCTTCTCCGCAGCCCGGAAGCCGGCAACCCCGTGGTCGCGCAGGTACTGCTTCTTCGTCCGGCGCACGTCGATCTGTTCGTTGTTCCAGTGCGCAGCCGGCCCGAACGGCTCGTCGCCCCGATTCATCCGTTCCAGCTCCGGCGCTGCGGCCGACGTGATCGAGCAGAGTTCGAGGGCGCCGGCCCCGCCCGCACCGGTTTGCTGGAGCAGCACAGCGCTCGCCCCGTCGCCATACGCGACTCCAAGATCACCCCGCCATCGGTCGAAGCCGGGCCCGCAGAACCGGTCGGCCGTCGTGATCAGTGCCCGGCCCATCGAAGGATCGCCGAGAAGGTACGCCGCGGCGGTCTGCAGCGCGGCGCCGCCGCCGTTGCAGATTTGCTGGATACCGATCGGCAGTGCCCGCCGGGCCTCCAGTTGGTCGGCGATGTAGTGCGGTGCGGACCAGTAGTCCTGTCCTTGGTAATAGGCCCAGGCGTGCAGCAGAAGGTCGAGGTCGGCGCCGTCCCAGCCAGCGCCGTTCAGCGCGGCAGCGGCCGCCCGCACCGCCATGTCCGGCACCGTGGCCTCATCGGAGACGGTCACCGACGTGTAACCGGCCTTCTCCGCGGTGCTGCCGACGTCAGTCGCCGACTCCCGTCGCTCCGGCAGCCATACGGTCGCCGCCGCGACGGCAACGCGCGCATTGGTCCTCATACGTGAGCCTCCTGATATAACGTCGCCGGTGTCCGGTCCACCGCCGACAACGGGCCGATGGCGCCGCGCAGCAAAGCACCGGCGACAACCATCCGCTGGATGTTGCTGGTCCCTTCCATGCACTCCACCCCGCGGGCATCACGGGCCCACTTGTCCAGGAGCGGATGCTCCAGGCGAGCGCCGGGACCGAAGAAGGCGAGCGCGCCGAGCGTCACCTCCTCGGCCAGCCCGGCCGCGCGCAGTTTCACCGCCGAGGCCAGTGGTCCCGGCTCGGATCCGGCGTCGATAGCGGCCGCCGCGTGCCGAATGAGCGCCCGCAACGACTCGATCCGGGCGCTGAACAGGCCGAGTCGCTGCCGTTCGTCGGATCGCAGCATCGACCGGTGCGTCCGGACGTAGTCAAGGGCGGCCTGAGACAGCCCGACCGCCATCGCCGCGACGATGACCCGCAGCACGGTGAAGGCTCGCGTCCAGCCCAAGATGCCTCGTCGGCTGGCCGGCAGGTGGCGGCCGAGGAGCCGGTCGGCCGGAATCGGGACCGCGTCGAAGACGAGGGAACCGAGCACGCCGTCGAGTCCCACGGTGCGGATCGGCGCGGCCGAGAAGCCTCCTGCCGGACCGTCTACGAGGACCGAGCAGATGCCCAGCGGTCCCGGGGCGGTCCGGGCGACCGCCACCCCGATCCGGCCGCGGGTCGCGTTGCCCACGTACCGCTTCTCGCCGGTGAGCAGGTAGCCGTCGCCGGCCGGGTCTGTGCTGAGCGCGGTGCGCAGGCCGGCGCCGTCGGAGCCGTGCCCCGGCTCGGTCATTGCCAGGAAGGTCCAGGTGCGCTCGCGCAGCAACCGCTCGTAGAACCACTCTCGCTGCGTCTCGTCGGCCAATTCCTCCACCATGGCCCCGGCCAGCAGCGAGCCCGGCGCGGAGAGCACCAGGCCCAGATCGCCCCAGGCCGCTTCCTCGAGAAAGACGGCCCGCTCCAGGGCGCTGGCCAGGTTGTACTGCTCGCCGTCGATGATCAGCGGAACGCCGCCGAACGCCGCCGGAGCCGGGAGTCGTGCGAGCACAGACAGCAGGGGCAGGTCGGCGATCCGGGCCGCGGTGCTGGGATCGTGGCTCGCGGCGAACGCGTGGTCCCGCAGGTCGCCCGCCCACTCCCTGCCCTGTCGGCGTAGTGTGGCGAGGCGTGGGCTCAGCTCACTCATCGTCGCCCCGCCCGTCCGGCCGACAGTAGACGTCGTCCAGAAGCTCCGTCACGTATCCCAGGGCTCCGGCGCCGTCGATCGTGAATCCGGCCGCGCCTAGCAGACGGATGAGGGACCGGGCGGCAAGCGTGAGCCGGTCGTGCACCACACGCAGGTCGTCGTCGCCCGCCCGGCCACCGGTCAGCACCGCATCAACCTCCAGCCGGACGATCACGATGTCAGCCAGCTGGGCCTTGATCAGCGGTTGACGCAACATCGGCGCGCCGTCGAAGGTCCGTTCCCCGAGATGGGCCAGCGCCGCCTCGAGCAGGCGGTCGCACAGGCCGAGTCGCAACCAGGCCAACCCGCGGCACCAGCCCGGGTCCCCGTCATCGGGGCCGGACGGCGCGAGGTCGCCGAAGGGTGCGCACCGGACCGCCGCGAGGTCCAGCGTGCTGAGCACGGCGTTCGTGAACGTCGCGACGACGGCGCCGGGCTGGGCCGGATGACCGGCCACCCGGACCCGGCTGGCATCGGTGGCCAGCCGCACCGGCGCCACGGCGTGTCCACCGGGCCCACAGCCGAGCACGCCGGTGCCGAGACCCGCGTGCCACGCGGCCAATGCCGGAGCAGGTCCGTCCCGGCGCGCGACATCGCGAAGCCGTGGCCCGTACGGATCATCGCCGATCGCCGCCAAGGCACCGGCCCGGATCATTTCCGGTGGCCGCGTCATCGGCCCTCGAGATGTCCACTCAGGAACAGGACGAGGCTCGTCACCGTCTCGAAACCACTCGGCCCGAAGCTGTCCGGGTCGAATTCGATGTTGAGGTCGCCCTCGAGTCGCAGCAGGAGCTCCATGAAGCTGGTGGAGTCGAAGTCGAGATCCTGCACCAGTCGGGTGTCGAGGGAGAGACTTCCGGCTGGTCGGCCGATCATGGCTGCGATCGAGTTGATCACCACTTCGGCCAGCTCGGGATCGATCGCTCCCACGGTCGCCGGCTTCTCTGTCTCCATCGCGGCGCAACCCCTTCAGATCAGTGCGACTGCTCGACTGCTGTGTCCGGTACATCTCAGCGAAGCAGCGCGACCGCTCACAAGGCTCGGACGGACGTTCCACCGACCTGACGGGATAGGCATACCCCAAGGAGGACTGCCGGGCGCGACAGCGATCGTGAAGGCTGAGGGCCGCTGGCGGACCGGCCCGCGAGAGTTTTCACCGCGGCCGTGCGTGGTCCGGCTGGAGTCCGCCGATCCCTACAGTCGATGGTGGTGAGATGGAATCCGAGGTGCCTTCTCCGGTCTACCAATGCGTTGGCATCGGCGTCGGGCCAGCGAACCTCAGCCTGGCATCTCTGCTGCACGGTATCCCGGACGCGCCGAACCTCTTCCTGGACCGCAAGGAACACTTCAGTTGGCATGACGGGCAACTGCTGGCCGGCACCGAGCTCCAGGTCTCGATGTTCAAGGATCTCGTTACCCTGGCCGACCCGACCAACTCCTTCTCGTTCCTCAACTACCTGCACGAGAGCGGCCGCATCTACCACTTCATCAATGCCCGCTTCAGCGCCCTGCCGCGCCGGGAGTTCCGCAACTACCTCGAGTGGGCCTGCCGCCGGAACCCGAACGTGGTCTTCGGCGAACAGGTGCTGTCGGTCGATTTCCAGGACGTCTTCATCGTACGAACGGACAAGCGGGTGTTGCGGGCGGAGAACGTGGTCGTCGGGGTCGGTAGTCAGCCCTGGGTGCCGCAGGCGGCCTTGGGCAAGCTGGGCCCCACTCAATTCCACGTCGGTGAGCTCCACACTCGCGGCCAGGACGTCACCGGACGTGACGTCTGCGTGGTAGGCGGCGGCCAGTCCGGAGCGGAAGCCTTCCTGGATCTGCTGTCCCGGCCGCCCGGAGCCCGCCCCCGCCGGCTCACCTGGGTCTCGCGCCGCAGCGGTTTCCCGCCCATCGACGACTCGCCGTTCACCAACGACTTCTACATGCCCTGCTATTCGGACTACTTCGCCCGGCTGGAGCGCGGCGCCCGGGAAATGTTCAACGCCCGTCATGTGTTCACCAGCGACGGCATCTCAGAAATGACGCTCCAGAAGATCTACCAGGCGTTGTACCTGCATCACTTCGTCGACGGCGGCCGCGAGTCCGTGGGGCTCTATCCCAACCGCACCGTCACAGAGGTGACCGGTCACGACGCGGGGTGGCACATTCTCCTGGCCCACAACGACGACCCACGCCGCAACGAGACGATCACTGCGGAGTTGGTGGTCTGGGCCACCGGTCTACAGCCGGCAGCCACTGATTTTCTCGAACCGATCGCCGGCCGGCTGCAACGGGAAGACAAGGAGTACCTCATCGACCGTGACTTCGCGGTGCTGTGGGATGGCCCCCGGGAGAACAACATCTTCTTTCAGAACGCGGCGCGCCAGCAGCGCGGGCTGGCGGATGTCAACCTCAGCCTCAACGCCTGGCGCAGCCAGCGCATCGTCGACCGGCTACGCGGCACCCGCCGCCGCGATCAGTTGCCCTCGTTCATCCAATGGTCAGCCGCGGACGCGGGGCCCGGCACCGCAGAGGTGTGAAATTGTGCCGTACTTCGATGTAGCGGTGGTCGGCGCCGGGATCGCCGGCTGCCTGATCGCCCAGGAAATCACCGACCGGTCACCCGGGACCTCGATCGCCGTGCTCGACCGCGGTGCGGTAGGCGGCGGTGCGAGCCGCTTTTCGGCCGGACTGCACTTTCCCCGTGGCGCGACCGAGCGCGTTCGCCGGATGACGTCCTACAGCCAGGCATACTACGACGGGCTACGGGCACGGCGGGCGGAGCTACCGATCTGGCCGGCGCGAATGTACGTGATGGCCGCGACCGGGCACGCGGACCGGCTGGCGGAGGTGTACCTGCCCGACGCCGGATTGACCCGGCAGGATCGATCCCACCTGCGCCTCGGCGACGGTCTGGTTCGGGTACCGCCCGACGTGGGCCTCTGGCAGGGCAGCGGTTGTCAGTACGCGGACGTGCCGGCGCTGGCCCAGGCGCTCGCTGCCGGACTCCGCCCGGGCGTCGTGTTCCATGAGGGCCTGACCGTGACGTCCGTCCGGCCAGGACCGTCGGGGGTGACGCTGGGCCTCGGCTCCGGCCGCTCGCTCGAGGCGGGCCGGGTGGTCCTCGCACCCGGGCCCTGGCTCGCCGCGGATGCCTGGTCGGCGCTGCTCGCCCCGCTGCGGGCACGCGTGAAGAAGGTCGTCGCCCTGCACCTCGACATCCGCGCCGGGGTCGACGATCCGGTCATCGTCTTCCACGACGAGGACGCCTTCCTGCTGCCCATGCGCCACCGCGGCCATTGGTTGTTCAGCTACACCTGCACGGAATGGGACGTCGACCCCGACCAGCTCACCAACGGCCTACGCGCCGATGACCTCGACACAGCTCACGCGGTACTCGACCGGTACGCCCCCGGCCTGTCGAAGAGGTGCACCTCCGGCCGCGTCTTCTGCGACGCGTACAGCGCTACCGGTGAGCCCGAGATCCGCACGCTGGATCCGGACGGCCGGATCGTCTTCGCGGGCGCGGCCAACGGCTCCGGCTACCGGCTGGGCCCCGCGGTGGCCGCCGCGACAGGCGACCTGTTGAGCCTTCCCGCCCGGTCCGCAGCAAGGAGCGATAGTGATCATTGACCGGTATGAGCCCTCCGCCCTGCATGCCACCCTGGGCATCGACATGGCCCCAGCCGATTTCGGTACGTCGGGCCTGAAGAGACCGGACGGCACCGGCATCGGGTCGAGCTGGGGGCGGGTTGCACCGGGCGCGCGTACGCGGATCGACCGTCACGACGAGACGGAGGTGACTGTGTTCCTGGCCGGCCACGGTGAGATCGTGACCGGTGGTGAACGGCACCCGGCACCGACCGGCACCGTGGCGATGTTCGAGCCGTTCGACCCACATGTCATCGAGAACAACGGTCCCGACGACGTTGTCTTCATCACCTTCTACGGGCGCGACGCCGAATCGGCCGCGTCCGCCGCAGAGATCGGCCGTCGCGACGATCGGCCGGCCTTCGTGTTCTCCACTCCCCCGACGCCGAACGGCGATCTGCATCTCGGCCACCTCTCCGGCCCATACCTCGGCGCGGACGCCTACGTCCGGTTCCAGCGCATGAACGGCCACGCCGCCTGGCACATCACCGGCAGTGATGACTACCAGAGCTACGTAGTGGCGGCGGCGGAACGCGAAGGCCGCAGCCCCGCCGAGGCAGCGGCGCACCACAGCGCCGAGATCCGCGCCACTCTCGCGCTGATGGACATCCACCCGGACCAGTACACGGTCACCGGCACCGCGGACGGCTACGCGGGCGGGCTACGGGGATTCTTCTCCCGTCTGGCGGCTTCCGAACCCGTGCTGCCAAGGCAGGAGATCGCAGCCTTCGACGCCGAATCCGGCGCCTACCTCTACGAGGTCGACATACACGGCATCTGTCCGCACTGCGGGGCGGCGTCCGGCGGCAACATCTGTGAGGACTGCGGCGAGCCGAACACCTGCGCGGACCTGGTCGACCCCGTGTCCGCGCGGTCCGCGGCACGGCCGGACACCGGAACGGTCACGCGCTACTCTCTACCGCTACACGACCTGCGGACGGCTGTCCTGGATCACCAGCGGCTCGGACGCGTGCCAGCCCGGCTACACGAACTGGCCGACCGCTTGTTCCGGCGGGAGCGGCTGGACGTCCCGCTCACTCATCCCGCGGCTTGGGGCGTCAGCCCGGACGAGCCGACGGAGGGCGATCAGGTAATTTGGGTTTGGCCGGAGATGGCCTACGGATTCCTGTACGGCATCGAAGCCCTCGGCCAGCGCCTTGGCCGCGGCTGGAAGGCTGACGCGCCACGGCCGGACTGGAAGATCGTGCACTTCTTCGGGTACGACAACAGTTTCTATCACTCGGTGCTGTACCCGGCGCTGTACCGGCTGGCGTATCCGAACTGGCAGCCCGACATCGACTACCACGTCAACGAGTTCTACCTCCTCGACGGCGAGAAATTCTCGACCAGCCGCCGGCACGCCATCTGGGGCAAGCAAATCCTCGGGCCCGAAAGCGTCGACGCGGTGCGCTTCTACCTCTCCCGGACCCGGCCGGAGACCACTCGGACCAACTTCCGCCTGAGCGAGTACGCGACGGTGGTTCGCGACGAGCTCGCTGGCGCCTGGCAGGGATGGCTGGAAAACCTCGGCGAACGGGTGCAGAAACACTTCGCCGGCGTCGCGCCGGACGCCGGCTTCTGGACGCCGGTCCACCAGGCCTTCCTCGCGCGACTGGGCAGGCGCCGGGATGCCTTGACCGCGGCCCTCGGGCCGGACGGGTTCTCGCTGAATCAGGCGGCCGACGAGCTCAGCGGCATCGTGCGGGACACGACCCGCTTCGCTCGGGCCCAGGCGATCCTCGACTACAGCGACAGTTGGCACGATGAACTGCGTACCGCGATCGCACTGGAACTGGCCGCCGCGCGCCTGCTCGCATGCTGCGCGGCCCCGATGATGCCGCGTTTCGCAGCCCGGCTGGCGACGGCGCTGGGCGGCCTCGACACCGAACACTGGCCCCGAACCGTCAAGCTACTCACCCCCGGAGCCGAGGTAAGCCTGGCCGGACAGGTGTTCTTCGCCGCTCAACCGCACGCGGCAGAGCCGGAGCCGGCCCGATGACCGACGCCGTCATCAATCACATCGTCAACCAGGCACCTGCCCCCGGGCATCGGATCACCTTTCACCGTGGCAGTACCTCGCAATCCATCGACCTCGCGGAACTGCACGTCGCCGCCGGCCGGGTGGCCCGATGGCTGACCAGCCTCGGTATCCGGCCGGGCGATCGGATCGGCATCCTCGCCGACAACTGCCTCGAATGGGTGCTGCTCGACCTCGCCGCGTTGCGGCTCAAGGCCGTCACCGCCGGCTTCGAACCGGGCAAGTTCACCGCCGACGGCGACGTCGTCGCCCGCTATGACATCGCGCTGCTGTTCACCGACCGGCCGGGCTCCGGCTCCCGGGTCCGCCCCATCACCGAGGTGGCCGCGGCTTCAAGCGGCCCCGACGAGACCGCACTGCCGGACGCGGTCTACTCGCGCGACGACATCGTCACCATCAAGTTCACCTCGGGCAGCACCGGGACGCCGAAGGGCCTGGCAGCCCGGGTGGGCAGCATCGACAGCTCGATCGATGCGGTGCAGCAGGCGTTCCGGCACGGGCCGGGAGATGACGTGTTCGTCTTCCTGCCGCTGTCGTTGCTCCAGCAGCGCTACTGGGTCTATTCAGCCCTGCGGTACGGGCACGACGTCACAGTCAGCACGTACGAATCGGCGTTCGCCGCGCTGCGCCGGGCTCGCCCGACGGTGGTGATGGGGGTGCCCGCCTTCTTCGACATCGCGAGGCGAATCATCGAGAGCCGGGCCGAGCGGATCACCTCGGCCACGACGCGCGAGGCAGCTCTGCGGGACGTTGCCCGCCAGGTCTTCGGCGACCGGATCCGCTACCTCTGGACCGGCTCTGCGCCGGCTCCGGCGACGGTGTTGCGCTTCTTCACCGACGTCGCTCTGCCCATCTACGAGGGTTACGGGCTGAACGAGACCTGCATCGTCAGCAAAAATCATCCGGGCGCGCATCGAGAGGGCAGCGTGGGCCGGGTGCTGCCCGGCAAAGAGGTGCTGCTGGATCAAGACGGCGTGATCAGCGTACGGAGCGCCGAACCAGTCAACACGGGTTACGCCTACGCGCCACCGGGAGAGTCGGAACGGGTCTTCCCCGAGTACGGCGTCGTCCGTACGGGCGATCTGGGCTACATCGACCCGGACGGATACCTCTACATCCGCGGCCGGGTCGACGATGTCATCGTGCTGGACGACGCGCGCAAAATCATCGTGCGGCCGATAGAGGAGCTGATGCGGGAGAGCCCCGTGATCGGCGAGTGCGTCGTCTACTGCCCGGAGCGTACCCATCTGGTCGCGGTCGTGTCCCCGGCGACCGATCCGGCAGATGACGAGGCGATCTCGGCCCACCTGGAGCGAGCCAACGCCTTGCTGGCCCCCGACGAGCAGATCCGCCGGGTCGTGGTCGCCCGCGAGCCGTTCAGCATCGACAACGGATTGCTCACCTCCCAGTTCAAGCCGCAGCGAAAGCGGATCTTCGAAGCCTACCGACGCGAGATCCATGACCTGGAGGGGAAGACCCATGCCCGCTGACGGATCGGAACGGCCCCGGTGGGCCGAAGCCTCGGCGACGACGCTGGAGAATGAGCACGTCGCCCTGCGGCCGGTCAGTGCCGCGGATCGTGCCGCACTGCACGCCATCGCGATGGACCCGCAGATCTGGCAGTACTTCGTGAGCCGGGTCGACACCGACGAGCAATTCGAAGCATTCTTCGACGCGATGATCGCAGATCATGCGGAGCGGAGGCGCGCCGTCTTCTGCGTGCACGACAAGGCGAGCAGCCGCCTCTGCGGCAGCATGAGCTTCGGAAACATGTCCCCCGCAGATCAGCGCCTGGAGATCGGCTGGTCCTGGCTCGGCGCCGACTTCCGTGGCCACGGAATCAACCGGTGGGCGAAATACCTGCTGCTGGAGCATGCCTTCGAGGTCCTCGGGGCGGAGCGTGTGGAGTTTAAGACGGACGAGCTCAACGAACGCGCCCGCCGGGCGCTGCGTGCCATCGGCGCGACAGAGGAGGGAACGCTGCGCAGTTTCAACCCGATGCCGGGCGGGCGCCGCCGGAACGCCGTGTTCTACAGCGTGCTGCGCCAGGAATGGCCGGAAGTGAAGCGGCACCTGGCCGAGTCGGAACCGACGAGCGTCGCCCGATGACAGCACCTGACATCTGCTTTGTACCGGCTGACGGAAGACCCTTCGACATCGGACACCGGCACGGCGCGATCCGAGCGGCCGCCCTGCGGCGCTTCCTCGGCGACGGGCTCGCCCGGCTCGGCCCACTTCTCGGGCGCACAGTGTCGCTCGACGATGTCCGACCGGTCATCGCAGCCCATGACAGGGCGATCACCACTGCCCTGCCAGCCCTCGCCGCCGAGCTGGACGGTCTGGCCGAAGGCGCGGGCATCAGCCGCGAGGAGGCAGTGCTCCTCCAGATCCGCCGCGAGCTGATGGGCTACCGCACGCTGCGCCCCACCGGCGACTGCACCACCTACGCCCGCTCGGAGCCGTCGGCCGGCGGCCCGGCCGTGCTGGCGCAGACCGTCGACCTCAGCGGCAATCTGGACGACAACATTGCCGTCCTCGACATCTCCGGCGTCTCCGGTGGCCGTTCGCTCCTCCTCAGCTTCGCTGGACTCCTCGGCTATTTGGGCTTGAACAGCGCGGGGCTGGCAGTCGGGCTCAACCTCGTCCTCGGTGGCCGATGGCGGCCGGGCGTGCCGCCGTATCTGGCGATCCGCCACGTCTTGGACTTGGCGAACAGCGTCGATGAGGCCATCGAGGTCCTGGCCACGATGTCGCTCGCCAGTTCACGATCGTTCATGCTCTGCGACGAGACGAAGGCCGCCTGGGTGGAGACGCTGGAGGACCGCCAGCGGGTACACGTGGGGCCCCGGCTGGTGCACACTAATCACTATCTCCACCCGGACCTGACAGCTCACGACCGCATCAATCCATTCGCCCGGCGATCGTCACTTCGCCGGCTTGACGCCGGCGAGCGGCGGCTGACGATGCTGTCCCCCTCAGCGGAAGCCGCGGACCATTTCGGCGCGCTCGGTGCCGAACCGATCCGCGTGCCCGACCTCGGCGACATCCGCCGTGAGCGGACTGTGGCCACGGTCGTGATGTTCCCCGGCCGCCGGGAGCTCCACCTCAAGCCGGGCGGTTCCCGGAGTGCCGTCGCTCAGTGCTTCGCGCTGCCGGCCTGACGAGATGACAAACTCCGTCCATCAGCCCAGACCGGCCTTGAGTGCTGTGATCACTGCAGCCGTCCGATTCGACGCCCCCAGCTTGAGAAGCAGCGAACCCACCAGCCTCTTGGCGCCGTGGCCGGAGATGTTCATCGCCCGGGCGATCTGCTTGTTACTCATGCCCTTGACCAGAAGTGAAAGGGTCTCACGCTCGCGCGGGGTCAACGACACGGAACGGCCGTCACCCCCGGCCCGGACCGTCGAGTTGGCAGCCAGGAGTTGGCGGGCGAGCGATGCGGGCATCGGCATCTCACCGTCAATGACCCGGTCCAAGGCATCGCTCAGAGAACGCACGGACAGGTCCGAGAGCGACAGGAACCCGTCGACCGGCAAGGACGCGAACAAATGGCTGTGAGTGTCGTAGGAGTCGCCCAGCACGAGGACTGGCGGCAGGGTGCACTCGTGATCGGCCTGATAGTTGGCCAGCAGCACCCACTGCTCGAGAGCGACGATCAACACGCCCGGCTTGCTCTCGGCCAGGACGGCGGCGAGCGTATCCTCTCGACAGCTGTAGACCACTCGCACCCGTTTTAGGCTCTTGAGAGCCGCCTCGAGCCCAGCGAACACCACCTCGCTTTCCACCAACACGAGGACGTCGATTCTCGGCCAATCATTTTCCATCATGCCATCCCCCGTTTGACACGCAATTTGTTCGAAGGCGCCACCGGTCCATTCAGACATACCTCTGACACACTTCGGCATGCATTTGACAATTTTCCGTGAATTGAACGCGACACTCGATCAGCTAGTTTGAAGATATGCGATCAGTGCGCCACGCACGCCCGAAAGTCAAGGCGTCCGTCACGGGTCTGGGCAGCTCACCGATACTTTTCTTACCGCCGATAGAATCGGAAGGCAAAAGACATCTTTCCCGGAGCCCCGTTTGGTTGCCATGAAGCAAGAACCCCCGCTGCATCGAAGTTGCCCCACAAGCGATCTTTGGTCGTAGTGTACATCGACTAACATGATCGCGCGGTCCGTGCCAAGCCTAGCTCGGTCACCAGGGAAGCATGGCTGGTCAAGCGGTTCGGGACTGTCGAACCATCCAGTGGGGGCGCAGGACCGCGAGCACGAGCCGCAACTGTCCAGTGAGGACTGACCGCAGCCGCGGCCGACGAAGATCCCGCTAGACTTCGCTCCGAGAGCGTGGACACCGACCGCCCCGGCCATGCCCAGGCACAACCCGCCGTGGCAGCCCGGCCGACCGTTTGCCCACTGGATCATCGCGCCACGACGCTGCGAAGCCGATCACAATCGCGCACACCATCTCGCGGTGGTGTGGACGCTAATCCTGTGTTCGGGGGCGAAGGGGCACGGTCGCCTATCGCGGGTCGTCGGACCATCGCTAGAGTTGGTTGTCAATTTCAGAAGGCTTATCAACTTTACCTGGATAGCGATCGACAAGCTATTCAATAGCAGAACTGGCGCCGATCCGCCAAAGGTTGCAGGGCGGCCGCACTTCGTGACTTGATCTACGGAATGGCTGCTCACCGAACGTGGAGCGCGTCCATCGCGTGAGCATCCGGTGTGGTATCGACAACGAAACATCCCGAGATGGCCGTTGACATGGCGGCCCGCCCCCGCCCAGGACAGTCCGGTCGCTCCAGCTCTGCGCCAACCCGGCGACAAACTCGCCGCGAGGGCCGCAGTCATGGGGCCGCGTAGACCGCAACAATGGTCGACACACCAACGGCCGCGCACGTCGAAACCTGATCGCCCCAGGGCGTCATCGGAGGTTTCGGGGGACGGTTCCAAGCCATATCGACAAACATGCGGGCCCTGACCAGCGTTTCCGCTGGTCGGGGCCCGCATCCCTGGAGCCGCCTGACGGAATCGAACCGTCGACCTACGCATTACGAGTGCGTCGCTCTAGCCGACTGAGCTAAGGCGGCAACGGTAGACGAGTGTACGGCATCTCCCGGCACCACCCGAAACGGGTTGTCGCCTCGGCGCCCTGAACCGGACAGGAAGAGTCATACCCCCGTACTAGGCTCCGTGCCGTGGCTAAAGATCCCCCGACCGAGTGGTCGCGGCCCGTCGAGGCCGAAACCGTGCGCAAACGACGTCCCACCAGCATGGATCCGCAGGAGCTGGGCTTCACGCCCGAGCGGCCGGTCGGCTGGCTGGCTCCGCTGCTGCTGCTCAGCACCGGGCTGCGGACGCTGCTCGCCATCCTGTTCGGGGCCTATCTGGACAAGCGAGAGCTGCAGAACGCGCTCAGCGGTGACGTCTTCGAGCAGCCCGGCGCCGGCGGCGAACTCTGGCTGGACTACGTGGCCGACCTCGGCGACGGCTTCCACGCGACCTACTCGGTGGCCTATCTGTTGGCGCAGCCGCAACTCGAGGTCGATGGGCGGATCCTGCCGCGCGGTCAGGTCCTGTTGATGGGCGGGGATCAGGTCTATCCGCTGGCCAAGAGCGACGGATACGAGAATCGGACGAAGGGTCCGTATAGGGCGGCCTTGCCGGAGGCGCCGCCCGATGGCCCGACGCCGACCCTCTTCGCGCTGCCCGGAAACCATGATTGGTACGACGGCCTGACCGCGTTCCTGCGACTGTTCGCCCGCCGCAAGGACGGTCACCTGGGTGCCTGGCGGACCCAGCAGCGCCGCTCCTACTTCGCGGTGAAACTCCCGGCAGACTGGTGGCTGTTCGCGATCGACGAGCAGTTCGGGGCGTACATCGATGACCCGCAGTTGCTGTATTTCGAGCGCGCGGCCAAGGCGGTCGGGCCGCAGGACCGGATCATCCTGATGGCGCCCTCGCCGACCTGGGTCAAGGCGGCAGACAAACCCGAGGCGTACGACGCGGTCGACTATTTCATCCGCATGATCCTGGCGCCGACCGGAGCACACGTACGCCTGCTGGTGTCCGGGGATCTGCACCACTACGCGCGGTACACCGGGGAGGACCGGGAGCTGATCACCTGCGGTGGCGGCGGGGCCTATCTGCTGGGCACCCATCAGCTGCCCGAGCAGCTCACCGTGCCGCCCGAGGACACCCTGACCCGCAGCGCGAGCCGCAGCCGGAAATACGGCCTGGCCACGCGCTATCCCGACGCGGCGACGTCGCGGCGGCTGGGCAGGGGCGTGTTCCACCGGGTGCCGCGGCGTAATCCGGGCTTCGCGACGATGCTCGGCATCATCCACACGCTGACCATGCTGGCGATGGCCGGCGCGGCCAGCAGCGCGGGCGGCATCCAACGGCTGTTCAGCATCCCCCTGCTGCTGATGATCGTGTTGATCATGGCCGGAGCCATTCTCTTCGCCCAGCCGTCCAGCGCGAACGAGGACAAACACAACCGCCATTGGATCCTCGGCATCGTGCACGGGCTCGCCCACATCGCGCTGGTGGCCGCGGGCACCTGGGTCTGGCTCCGGCTGCCCGCGCACGACTGGGAGTGGCCGGGGCCGCTGGTGGTGGCCGCGGTCGTCTACGGGCCGATCATCGGGTTCGTGGCCACCCAGCTGTTCGCGCTTTATCTGCTGGTGGCGAGCCTCTTCGATGTCAACGTCAACGAGCTGTACGCCGGGCAGGGCATCGAGGACGCGAAGAGCTTCCTCCGCATGCACATCGGCACGGACGGCACGTTGACCATCCACGCGATCGGAATCGACCGGATCTGCCGACGCTGGATCGCCGACCCCGACGGCGATCCCCACTCATCCTGGCTCAAGCCGGAGGATCCGTTGCCCGTCCACCTGATCGAGGAGCCCATCGTCGTGGCCGGACCACACGCCACCCGGGCTTGACGCCCTCGAACTTCTGTGGAGCGGGTGTCTTCATTTGACCGGAGACAGGACCACTCCCTAGCCTAGTCGCGTGCCAAGTGCCCCGCGCATCAAGAGTGCGGCCAGACGCCGCGCTATGCAAGCCGCCGCGTCGACCACGACGGTCTTGCGCGCAGTGCTCTACCTCCGCAGGAGCATGGACAGGACTGGCGAGGGGGCAGGCCTGGAGCGCCAGGAACAAGCATGCCGCGCGCTCGCTTTGGCGAGGGGATGGCAAGTGGTCGCCTGATCGACTTGGCATTGGAACGGGACATCGGTCTCGCCACCGCCACCGGAGACATCGACCTGACCAACCGACGTCGGTCGCATGGTCGCCCGGATCCTGGCAGCCGTCGCATCGGCCGAGACCGAGCGAAATGCTGAGCGGCAGATCCTGGCGAACGATCTACGAGTGGCTGCCGGCAAGCCGCAGTGGATCCGGCGTCCGTTCGGCTACGAGATGGACGGCACGCTGCGCGAAGCGGAGGCGGCGGCCGTACTGAAGGCGTATCACGACGTGCTCGCGGGCAAGGCTCTGACCACGGTGGCACGGGAATGGAACGAGGCGGGCTTCAGGACGTCCGCGCCGGATGCAGCGACCGCCCGGCCGCGAGCGCCACGCAAGAATGACTACGACCCGTCCGGCCTCTGGAACAGACGTAGCTGTGCGGTTTGTCCTTCGGGCTCCGCGCAACATGGCGAAGTCGACGCTGTACGGGGAAATCATGGGCGAGGGGAACTGGACGCCAATCGTGGACGAGCCGACTTGGCGTGCGATGGACCGCTTCCTGGCTGACCGTGAGCGGCCAGACAGCACAGTCGGCAAGCTGGCCAACCTGTTGTCCCGGATCGCAACCTGCACGGTGTGTGGCGGGCAGATCGGGGCGAGCAAGCGGGGCGACGCGCCGATCTACGTGTGCCAGGGGCCAGAGGACGAGACCTCCTGGGCACTGCAACGCTCCGCGACGAGCTGGCCGGGATCAGGAAGTCCCTTGCCGAGGCCGGCGGGTGTGCGCCCGCCAGGATGATCGACGTTGACGCGGCATATGAGGAATTCAATCGGCTGGACCTGGGAGAACGGCGCGCCGTCCTGCGGGACGCGTTCGCCTCTATCCGGGTGACCCCGCGCGGGAAGGGGCGACCGAAGACGGGACAGCCGACCTGGCGGGCAGAACTGATCGAAACCGAGTTCACGCCCGCTTGGTCATAGGAGGCGTACCTATGCGGGAACGGTGCCCCCCGGATCCGACGGGCCCCGGCCTTCATAGGCCTGCCTCGGCCCACACACCGAAGCCCGCGAGCAAGAGCACCGGGAACCGTCGGCGTCCAAACGCACCACAACGGAATCCTTCGGGACGCTGTGTCCCACCACCCGGCCGTCACCCTCGGGCGTCGTCACCCTGCTGCCGACGGCTGGGGCAGATGCCTGAAATCTGGCGTATAAAGGGTGTTCGTACTTCAAGCAGCACATCAGCCGGCCGCATGCGCCCGAGATTCGCAGGGGGTTGAGTGGCAGGTCCTGGTCCTTGGCCATGCGGATGGTGACCGGCTCGAAGTCGGTGAGGAAGGTCGCGCAGCACAGGTCGCGGCCGCACGAGCCGATGCCGCCCTGGACCCGGGCCGAGTCGCGGGCCGACAGTTGGCGCAGCTCGACCCGGCAATGCAGGGTGGCGCCGAGGTCGCGCACCAGCGAGCGGAAGTCGACCCGGTGCGGCGCCGTGAAATAGATCGTGGTGCGTGCGCCGCCGGTGCCGCTCTGCTCCAGGACGTGGTCGACGGCGACGACCTTCATCGGCAGCTCGTGCGCCTTGATCAGCTTTTTGGCGGCGACCTTCGCCTCGGCTTTCCGCTTGCGCAGCAGCTCGTCGCGGCGCAGGTCCCGATCGTCGGCGATGCCGGCGACCTTGGGGAAGCCATCGGTATCCTCGGAAACCCACTGCGCCGCCCAGACGCACTCTGCCACCTCGGGTCCGTCGTCCGTGGGGACCAGCACGCGGTCACCCACCTGGGGCTTGAACTCGCCCGGGTCGAGGTAGTAGAGACGGCCGTACCGGTTGAAGCTGACCGCGCACAGCATGCCCATGAACACACCCTACGACGCGAAGTATCTCGGGCGAAATGCCCTGTTTGCACTACCCAGGCGGGTTGTCGCATTGATGCCGCGCAACTCGCTCGATCGACTGTCGTTGGGCAGTCCCGTAGACACCGCTCAGTGCGGCAATCTTCGGGGAGGAACTGCCATGACGCCCGTCCGACCACTGGCTGCCAGTGTCGTCGCGCTCAGCATCGCCGGAGCGTTCACGCCGATCCCGGCATCGGCGGCGCCCATGCCCTGCGAACGTGCCGAGAACTACGCCGCCCAGTCGGGCGCCGAACTGCTCCGGCTCAACAGACTCGATCTCCGCCCCGCCGGGCGGCACGCCGATCCCGTCACCCGTGTGGGCCTGGCCGACGCCAAGTCAGCGCTGATCGCCAACGGCAAGGTCAACTCAGCGGCGGTCAGCCGGATGCTCGACGCCCAGGGCGCCGGTAATCTCGCCAGCCCGCTCATCCAGCAGGCGCCGCCGACCCATGCGAAGGCCAGCACCCGCGACATCGGCGCCGGCGACGCTGGGCCGTTCACATTCGGCGACGGCACGCTGAACTCGCATGCGCAGTGGGCGCCCGGCCTGGCCTGCGCGGCCGAGGACGGCGAGGTCACCCGGGCGGCGGCCAGCCTCGCGACGGCGTCGATCGTGGGCGATCAAAAAAGTGCGCTTTTCACCGTACGCAGAAAGGTCTCGAGCCTGAGCACGACGGCGCTGGACGGTCGCGGCCCGGCGGCGCGCGCGGTCGCCTCGGCCACGATCAAGGCGGGCACGATCGACCTGCTCGACAACACGGTTCGAATCAAGATCAAGCGCGTACCCACGTTGACGGCGAGCATGGCCAGGAACGGCGACGGCGCGGTGCGGTACGTGCCGGCGGTCCTCGAGGTGTCCGGCCGGGGCATCGACACGGCCCGCCTCGACGCGGCCGGCGACAAGGTCGAGATCACCGTGGACGGCGTGGGTGCGAAGGGTCGACCGGGTGTGGGCGACTCGGCGGGCCACCGAAACGGCGATGACTCGGGCAGCCCTGCCAGCAGCGAGATTGACGCCGGCTCAACGGACCAACCGAGTGACGCGGGTCACGAAGATGGCGACGACTCGGCTGTCCAGCCGGACTCGGATTCTTCGGACGAAATCCCGCCGGGCTCGCCTACTGAGTCGGCGCTGGCCGGGCTGTTGGGGGGTCTGCTTGCCAAGACTCCTGTCGGCGGGTTGACCTCGGGTTCGCCGTTGCCGCTGCCCACGGTGCCTGGGGCGCCTCCGGTCGGCGGCGCCGAGGAGTCCGCGCGGGTTGCGCGGCCGGGTGTCACGCTGCTCATCTCGCTCGGCGACGTTCGGCAGGCGAGGTCGGGGCACGCGGTCGCGGCTCGGGCCAGCGCAATCAAGATCGCTCTGACGCAGGGCCGGGCGGCCGCGGACGGGTACGGGAGCGGTGCATCCGACCGCAGTGGCGTGGTCATGGATCTCGATGTCGGCGCGCTCGAGGTGGCCGCCGTGGCGCCGGAGCCGGCAACCGGCGGCGTGCAGGGCGCGGTTTCGGGTGCGGGCGGCGGGTTGCCGATCACCGGGCCGCGGGTCGACTACCTGGCGATCGCGGGGATCGCGCTGGTTGTGTTGGGCGCGGCGGCCACGGTGCTCGGGCGGCGGCGCGGGCGGGCGCGGCAGTAGGGCTTGCTCGCCGACGGTGGATCCGCTGTCGCTCGGTGCGGACGGAGCACGGGAGTACCGGAGCACGGGAGTAACGATCAGGAACGATAGGTCGGGACGCGGGTCCGCCGGCCCAGGCAGCACGACAGGTCGGCGGCCCGCTGGGAAGTAATAGCGCAACCTGACGACCTGGAGCGCCAAACCGAGGTGGGCGACGGCTCTCCGGCGTGATCGACCAGGCGAGCGGGATTCCGGATTGATGGCACAGCAAACCGACCGGATGTGGCTTGTGCGCTCGTCCGAGAGATTTATCGGCGTCTCCGTTTGGGCTGTCCTTCGTCGACCGAGCGGGCCAAACGGCGGGCAGGACCGCGACAAAGTTCGATCGGTGGCGTTGAGTGGTAACCAAGCCTGCGGGGGGTGCAGGAAGGCCACGGCGTCGCACTCGGAAACCGGTTGTCCGAGTGCGACGCCGTTGCCATGTTCGGCGGACGGCGACCGAAGCGCCGGCAACCAAGCCCGGCGTGGACAGCAGGGGCAGTGAACTGGCCAGTCACCAGCCGGGCGGGTCAGGCGCGTTGGGGCTGCACGTTTGCCAGGTCTGCCGAGCCGTCCAGCAGCTCCGTCGCCAGGTCGCAGCTGTCGGCCACCGACGCGAGCACCCGCGCCGCGATGTCCGCAGCGGCCCGCATTTCCTGGCCTGCCGCCGGGTCCACCGCGGAGTCGCTCGACAGGTCGAGCGCTTCGGCCGAGTTGAGGATCTCCGCGAGGATCGCGGCGAGTTCGGCGCGGGACTGGTCCATCCACTCGATCAGGGCGTCTGCCAGATCCGCCGTGGCCTCGAGGCGTTCGTCGAGGCTGTCCAAGCTGCCGCTCAAGTGATCGGCCGCGCGGCGGCGGGCGTTGTCATAGGCGTCCGCGGCGTCGCCGGTCCAGCCCGTGGGCGCGGGCAGAGACTCGGCGATGCCCGCGTAGGCCCGGGCGTCGCCACGCAGCTCCGGGGCCGCCTCGGTCAGCTCGGCGGGGCGCAGCGCGGCCACCGCATAGGCGGCGTCGCCCGGCAGCAGGTGGACGCGGCGAAGCTCGGCCCAGACCGGGTGTTCGGGTGGGGCGCCGACGGTCGAGAGGACCTCGTCGACGCGCCGCAGCAACGGGCCGGCCGCCTGGATGACTTGATCGAGCCGGTCCATCACACCATCCACCCGAAACCGGCGGGCCTCATCGCCCGGTCCGTTCGACCCGGCGGCCAACCGACTCGTCGGTCTCGGCGTATTGCCGCTCCGTTTCCCGGAGGGCCTCGGCCAGGTCGGTGAGGCGGGCGGCCGCGGCTGCCGCCTCGTGGGCTCTGGCCGTCAGCACGGCCGACCAGTGGGCGTGCAACTGCCGGCCCAGCCGGCCCGGCGTGCCCTCGTCGGCGGCGGCGAACACGCCCGCCGGGACCGTGAGCGCCGGCAGCGAACGGTCCACCGTGGCCAGGGCGTCGGCCGCAGCATGCAACCGGTCTGCCAACTGCTCCATGTCAGCGCTCCCTAAGCGACACGTGAGTGCTCCCAAATGGCAGGCGACAGATCACCGCTCCCCCAGCGACCGGAACGCGCCGAAGACCTCTTCGTGCAGTTTTTCGCGTGCCCAGCGGGCCGCCTCGGTGGCGCTGGTGACCACTGCTTGCACCTCCTGGGCCAACTCGGTGGCAGTCCGGTTTTGCAGGCTGCCGCGGATGCGCACGTCGGTGATGTCGCCGGCCGCGGTGACCAGGACCTCGACGGTGTCGTCGGGCGAATGGACCGAGACCACGTGGGCCGCCACCGCCTTGTCGAACTCGGCGCGTAGTGCCTCGATCCGGCGGTAGCGGTCGATGGCCTCGTCGATCCACGCCTCGTCGATCTCGCGGGCCATCCACAGGCTCCTAACCGGGAGTGCCGCCAGCGTTGCACTAGGCACCGAACCGTACCCGGTTGAGTGACGCCGCCGCGACCCTTAGCGACGTCCGATGTGGATAACTTCGGCCGCGCCGGTGGATAACCTCAGCCGCGCCAGAGCGTGACCATCATCGCCTCGACGGCGATTCGCGGCTTGACGTTCTGGTCGATCGAGTCCCGGCAGGCGAGCACCGCCTCGAGCCGGCGCAGCGTGCTCTCGGGGGTCCAGCGCTCGGCCGCGGCCGCCGACTGGGTCGCGGTGTCCGTGTTCACCACCGCGACCGGGGCGCGCAGGTTGGTGATCAGCACGTCGCGATAGAAGCCGGCCAGGTCGACCAGGGCGCGATCGAGCGCGTCGCGCTGGGAGCGGGTGGCCCGGGACTTCTGCCGGCGTTCCAGATCCTTGAGCTGCCCGGCCGCACCGCGCATCGCACCCGCGGCGCCGCGGCCCGTGCCGCCGGCGCCGAGCGCCTGCTCGAGGGCCGCCCGCTCGGTCGAGTCGCTCTGCTCCACCGCCGCGCCGGCCTCGGCCTCGGCGGCCTCGATCAGCGCGGACGCGGCGTCGAAACACGCGCCGATGCCGGTGAGCCGGCGCGGAACGGCCAGCACGGCCTCGCGCCGGCCACGGGCCTCCGCGTCGTTGGCCAGCCGCTTTGCCCGGCCGACGTGGCCCTGCGCGGCCGCCGCGGCCCAGGCCGCGACGTCGGGCGCGATGCCGTCCCGGCGGACCAGCACCTCGGCGACGGCCTCGGCGGGCGGCTGCCGCAGCGGCACGACGCGACACCGCGACCGGATCGTCACCGAGATGTCGTCCGGGTGGGTGGACGGGGTGCAGAGCAGGAAGACCGTCCGGGGCGGCGGCTCCTCGACGGCCTTGAGCAGCGCGTTGCCGGCCGCCTCGGTCAGCCGGTCGGCGTCCTCGATCACGACGGCCTGCCAGCGACCGCCCGAGGGGGCGGTGCCCGCCCGCAGCACCAGGGCGCGCATCTCGTTGACGCCGATGGACAGGCCCTCCGGCACCACGAAGCGGACGTCGGCGTGGGTGCCGCCCAGGACCGTGTGGCAGCCGTGGCACTCACCGCAGCCGGCGCCGTCCCGCTCGCACTCCAGCGCGGCGGCGAAGGCGCGCGCGGCGACCGACCGCCCCGAGCCCGGTGGGCCGGTGAAGATCCAGGCGTGGGTCATCGCCCCGTTGCTGGTGGCGGACCCGTCGACGATGCGCGCGGCGGAAGCGGCGGCCCGCCGCAGCGTCTCGACCGCCTGCTCCTGGCCGACGAGGTCGGCGAAGACGTCACTCACCCGACGATGGTATTGCGCGGGTCCGACAATTTACGCCGGGCGGGTCTGCGAAGTGCCCGTCGCATCGTCCGCCGGCCGGTCCTCGATCAACTCCGCCATCTCCTCGAGCGGCGTCTTGCTGCCGGTCGCCCCGTCGGCGTGGATGACCCGTTCATCGGTGGCGAGTCGATCAACCCCGGCACCGCGAGCCGGCGAGGCAACGGCGGAAACCGGCGCCAGATCCGGCGCATCGAGGTCCGGTCCGGGCGGCACCTTGATGGCCGTCGACCTCGGCTGGTCGTCGTCGTGGCCGAACAACTCGTCGACCCGCGCCGCCACCACGTCGCCGATCTCCGTTGCGGGCCGGGCCGCGTCCAGCACCAGATACCGCTTCGGATCGCCGGCCGCCAGGTCCAGGAACGCGTACCGGACGCGCTCGTGGAAGGCTCGGGACTCGCTCTCCAGCCGGTCGGCCCCGAGGCCGCGCGAGTCCACCCGGCCCAGCCCGACCGCCGGGTCCACGTCCAGCAGCACCACCAGGTCGGGCTTGAGCCCGCCGGTGGCCCAGGATGAGAGCCAGGAGATCTCCTGCACCGGCAGCGTACGGCCGGCCCCCTGGTAGGCCAGCGACGAGTCGACGTACCGATCGCTGATCACCACGGCACCACGGGCCAGCGCCGGCCGCACCACTGTGGCCACGTGATGGGCCCGGTCCGCCGCGTACAAAAGTGCCTCTGCTCGCGGCGAAGGCGCGTCTCCCTTGTCCAGCACCAGGCCGCGGATCCGGGCCCCGACGTCCGTCGCCCCCGGCTCCCGGGTCACGAGCACGTCCCGGCCGGCCGCCGTCAGCGCCTCGGACAGCCGCCGGACCTGCGTCGACTTGCCGGCCCCCTCGCCGCCCTCGAAGACCACGAACACCCCGTTGCGCAAGAACGGCTCGGCCGGCGACAGCGGGCGGCCACGCAGCGAGCCCCACAGGTCGGCCAGCACCGCCACGCCGTGCTTGTCGTCCATCTGCCGGAACGAGCCGATCCCGACCCAGACCCCGACCGCGCCCGCGACCAGCAGCAGCACCCGGGTGAACGAGATGTCGAAGGCCAGGCTGCCGAGCGTCACGTGCCGCGAACTGCCCAGGCCGACCAGGAAGCCGGAGAGCGTGATCGCCAGCAGCAGGACCATCCGGGTGCCGACCTGCACCACGGCGAAGACCCGGCCGCGGACCTCGTCGTTCACCTCGCCATAGAGCAGCGTCGTGCCGGCCAGGAACGCCATGCCGGCGCCGGCGCCGACCAGCAGCGCGCCGACCAGCGCCATGGAGAGGTGGAAGGAGACGCCCAGGAACATCACCGAAGCGCTGGCCAGCACGATGTTCATGCCGAACCAGCGCCGCCGGGACAGGTCCCGGACGATCATCGGGCCGAGGCCGATGCCGACCGCGAGGCCGATGAAGATGGTGCCGAAGAGTAGATAGAAGGCGGCTTCACCGGCGCCCAGCGAGGTGGCGAAGGTCTTCGCCGTGCCGATGACGATGCCGCCCGCCGCGAACGCGCCGAAGATCCCCAGGACCAGACCCCGGACCAGCGGCGTACGCCCGATGTACTTCCAGCCGTCGAGGAACTGCTTCGTAATGCTCTGCTGGGCGGCTTGCTCGCGTTGCGGCGTCTTGCCGCCGATCTCACGGATGCCGAAGAACACCACCAGCGCGGTGGCCAGCCGGGAGAACGCGTTCAGATAGAGGGCGATCTCGACGGGTTGCAGCCAGTGCGGCAGGACGACACCGGACTGCTGCACCCCCGCGGTGAGGGCGGAGAGCGCCAGCGCGGCCAGGATGGGCGTGATCCCGTACGTCGTGACCAGGGTCAACTGGTTGGAGATCTCGATCCGCGACTTCGGGATCAGGTTTGGCACCGCGGCTTCCTTGGCCGGGATCCAGATCAGCGTGATCGTCTCACCGACGAAGGTGGCGATGGTGGCCCAGGTGACCGTCACCGCGGCCGAACCGCCGAAGAGCGGCACGAGCGGGATCGAGCCGTAGAACACGAATCTGATCAGGTCGGTGATGACCATCGTGTAGCGGCGGTCGAACCGATCCGCGAAGACCCCGGCGATCGGGCCCAGGAGCAAAGCGGGCAGCAGGCGTACGGCGATCGTGCCGCCGAACGCGGCCCCCTGCGCCGCGCTGCTCTCGAACTGGGCCGACGCGAAAATGCCGGTGGCAAGCAACCCGATCCAGTCGCCGAACGAGGCCGCGCCGAGCACCAACCACAGCCGCCGGAACGGCCGGATGCGCAGTACCGAGCGCAACGCCGCGGCTCCGGAGAGATCTACCGGGCCGGCGTCCTTTCGCGCGGTTCCTGCTTCGGTATCGATGGTCCCTACCTCCCGTGATGACTACCCGCAGCACTCTAACTGGCCCGTGCAGGTTGCCCGCTCGTGCACGTTCGAGTGGCGAATAGATGAAGGTATTTCGCATTGGCCGCAACTTCGTTAGCGTGCTGGCGTGATGGACGAACGCCGTGCACTTAGGGAGCGCCTCGAACGCGCCACCGCGCATCTCGAGACCCCGCTCGCCGTGGTGGACGTGGCGGCGTTCGACGCCAACGCCGCCGCCCTCAGCTCCCGATCGAACGGCAAGCCGATCCGGGTCGCCAGCAAGTCGGTGCGCTGCCGGGTACTGCTCGAGCGGGTGCTCGCCCGGCCCGGCTGGCGCGGCGTCATGGCGTACACCCTGCCGGAGGCGATCTGGCTGGTCAGAGCCGGTGTGACCGACGACGTCCTGGTCGCGTACCCCAGTGTCGATCGCACCGCGATCGGCGAGCTGGCCAAGGACCCGCAGCTGGCGGCGGCCATCGCCATCGTGGTCGACAACCCCGCGCATCTCGACGTGGTCGACCAGGTCGTGGCCCCGAAAAACCGCGAAACGGTACGGGTGTGCCTGGAGCTGGACGCCGCGTGGCGCCCGGCCGGACCGCTGTACGTGGGCGTACGCCGCTCCCCGATCCACTCCGCCGCCCAGGCCGGCGCCCTGGCCCGGCGGATCGTCGCCCGGCCGGGATTCCAGCTGGTGGGAGTCATGTCGTACGAGGCACACATCGCCGGCCTCGGCGACGCGCCCCCCAACCAGGCCCTGCGCGCCCGCGCGATCCGGCTCATGCAACGCCGCTCGCTGGCCGAGTTGCTGGAGCGCCGCGGTGCCGCCGTCGCGGCCGTACGCGAACACGCCCAACTCGAATTCGTCAACGGCGGCGGCACCGGCAGCATGACGGTAACCGGCGCCGACCCGGCCGTGACCGAGGTCGCGGCCGGCTCCGGGCTGTACGGCCCGAGCCTCTTCGACAGCTACGCGACGTGGCGACCGACCCCGGCCGCGTTCTTCGCCCTCTCCGTGGTCCGCCGGCCGGCACCGCGCATCGCAACGGTGCACGGCGGCGGCTGGATCGCCTCGGGAACCGCCGAAGAGTCCCGGCTGCCGCTGCCCTGGCTGCCCGAAGGCTTGAAGCTGCGCGGCAGCGAGGGCGCCGGCGAGGTGCAGACCCCGCTGGTCGGCCCGGTCGCCGACTCGCTACGCCCGGGCGACCGGGTCTGGTTCCGCCACGCCAAGGCCGGCGAGCTGTGTGAACACGTCAACGAGCTGCAGCTCCTCGACGGCGACACCGTGACGCCGGCCCCGACGTACCGGGGCGAAGGTCATGCCTTTCTGGGGTGAGTCAGGCCGGGACGTGGCGGTGCAGATACTCCCGGATCAAGGCCTTCGCCTCGACCAGCACCGCCTCGTCGCCGGTCACCGAGTCGCGCCGGAACGCCAGCTTGATCAGCGCGTCCGCCGCCTCCACCGCGATCTGCAGCGCGAACCGCAGCCGCGCCTGATCCATCAGCTGGAACTGATCGACCAGCAACTCGGCCAGGCGCTCCGCGATGACCGCGTTGTTGTCCCGTTCCGCGTCGAGCAGATGCAGGTCCACCACGTCACCGAAGTGCAGCGTCCGGAAACCCGGCACGCTGCGGTGCATGGTGATGTACGCGTCTATCGCCGCGTCCACGCCGTCCCACCAGTGGGCGAACGTCTCGTTGGCGAAGCGGGCCGACAGAGATTGCAAGTACGCATCCATGTTGCGCATGGCAAGGGCCTGGACGATGGCACGCTTGTCCGGGAAGAACTGGTAGACCGAGCCGATGGCGACCTCGGCTCGCTCCGCAAGCAAGGTGGTGGTCAGGCCTTCGTACCCGACCTCGTCCACCAGCTCTGCGCAGGCGTCGAGCATGCGCTGTACCCGGGCAACGCTTCTGCCCTGCACCGGGACTCGCCGCAGCGGCCCGGTGGTGACGGTTGGTGTCGACACGCGTCGCCACTCCCTCTCAGCAGTGATAATCGGAACGTTACTCGGATCAACGAGCGAGAAGCATCGACGGGACGCCAGGACTGCACCGGCTTACCGGTTTTGTGCGACTGTCCGCTCGTCGGAGGGACAAGGCTGGAATGACCAGTAACATCGCGCC
>Ga0307512_10001169_pt1 | contig 38187 bp, 25 predicted proteins | sample 14_EM_MG_FD_200267 | JGI IMG/M metagenome (GOLD analysis project Ga0307512, IMG submission 200267) | Populus trichocarpa ectomycorrhiza microbial communities from riparian zone in the Pacific Northwest, United States - 14_EM | ecosystem: Host-associated > Plants > Roots > Unclassified | place...
GCGGCGGATCTCCTGAAAGCGAGTCTTGCCAAGGTAGGCAGCTGGTGGTAATCCATCCTTGGGAAGGTAAACTCCATCCTTCATGCAGTACCTCTCAGGAGGAACTCCAATCAGACCCATATGAATTTGAATTGCCAGCCAGAAATAAAGATCCTGAGCAGTAACTGGCTGCCAGGAACGCTGCCGCTCCTTCTCTGGCCCAAGAAGCTGCTGCTGGGCATAGAAATTGGTGTTGGCTACAAGCTGTCCCATAATGGAGTTGGTAAGAAAGAGATTGAAGATTTGAATTGGAGTAATGGCATCCAGCTCGGAGAATGAGATGGGCAATCGGTTCCATGCTTTGTGAGGAGGGACAACTGGTTGTAAATGGTCGAATGTGGGAAGCTTAGGAAGATCTGTCAAATTTTGAATCAGTTTTTTGAGTGTTTTCTTGCGCTGCTTGGCCAAGTGACAAGCTGTGATTGACCCGGCTGGCTCAATATATGCCTCATCTGAGGAGCTATAATTATCGTCGAGGTTGAGCATTGCAGGTGGAGCTTCAGTAGTGAGTGAAAACACATCAGGTATAATGACAGGTCGATGCTGTACCACTGTAGGTGGTGGTGGATGTTGGGAGGACGTGTACTTTGGACCAGAGTGATTGTCCATGATGCGACACTTGGCACTTTGTTTTTTGACATTTTTGGTGAGGATGGTGGAGATGAGAGTATGAGTGGTGGGGGTAGGTAGTTGACATTAAGGTTCCGAGGTCTGAGGGCTTCTCTGCTCATGGTTGTTGTGGTGTGGTAGATGGGAAGTGGGAAGGTGGTTGCCGCTGGGCTGAAGGATGGTACTCTCACAATCTCCAAATTACTGCTATTTATATGCAACTCAGCACCACAGAGCTTGTCACACTGCCACAAGAATTTGTAAATAGAAGCTTGTACTAGTTATCTTTCAATTCATAATATTCTAGGGGGGGGTTTAAGTGGGTGGCTGTGTTGTTATAAGCGACAAGGTGCAGCATATGCGAAGGTGGGCCCTTTCGTGGGCCCAATACCAGCGAAGGGATACCATTACGTTCAAGAATAATTATTAACATCTATGAGGATTGTGAGCAGTTCTCCCGCTGAATGGTCCTGCATAAGTTTGATAACGACTACGATGTGATTCTTTGGGCATTCTTAGTATTGATAGATTGATTTGCACAAGAGGATAATTTGTTTACGGCTCGGTGTATATGGCGGCTAGCGAGCAAGATCCAGTTCACAGAGATATTAACTTATTATGGACACTATAAGATATTCCCCTCGGACTACATCAGCAACTACTGTAGAGTCCATCCGAAACACTCCGGTGTTCTGGACGGCTCTAACGGTTCTGACAGAACCTCCTACCCTCTGACGGAGAATTACAGACTTCCCGTAGCCCAAGTGACGGATCCGAGTTTACTGGACTGATGTAGTGGTCTTCAGGTACACCTCGGAGCACCTGGGAGCACGTTGCATCACTGTAGAGCAATCTGGGAAAAACATCTTCTTTGGGAATGCTGCTGGTGCGCCTGGAGATCATAGCTGCTACTTATCGTTCGACGATTTTCAAAACTTATGCATTCAGTGTGTATTCTCATCTACACATCTATGTATCTATATAGCTACCTATCAAGACATGGTATTTCTGGACTGGCAGCACGTGGTGATTGACAGGATTTCAAGGTGCGCCTCAGGATGACAATCAAGTCAATATCAACCTCCATTACCCCTGTATCTCCATACACCTGCCGTCACTCATTGACAATGGACTTCAAGGCCGTGACCGAGCGAGTTGCGAGATGGACTTTGAGGTCGAGATCGAGTGAACTCACCCATGCACATCAGGGCCAGGATCGAGTGAACTCAGAGATACAATCTGAGACTGTGATCCAGCGAGTTTGGAGATGCACTTGGAGGCCGTGATGGAGCAAGTTGGGAGATCCACTTGGTGGCCGAGATCGAGTGGACTCAGAGATGCACTCCGAGATGTGATCAAGCAAGTTCAGAGATCCGCTTGCCGCAGGATATGGTCGAGGGAGATTAGACGATTACTTGGAGGTAGTCTATCCAGAGGCGGTAGATGGGACATGCGGCAGCTGCACAGACACTCTTCATCGGTTAATTGACTCGAAAACATGAGAATTTGATGAGGTGACTTTATCTTTGAAGCTCTTATGTAGAACTGGCTGGTGGCAGTCGAAGCTGAAGCTACATTCAGGGGTCAACTCAAAATCGAGACAATGAAGGGACTACAGACAATCTCAGGTGTATGCTGTACTCGGCGTATACTGCACTCGGCGTTAACTCATGATGACGGAATGGAAAGATAGAGAGGGATGACTTAACGCTGTGTTCTTGCAATGATGGTAGAGTTGTAGACGAGAAAGAGAGAGATGGGGGTTGAAGACGAGAAAGATATGGAGGATACGAGCGGACCTGTGAAATCAGGGATACATTTTGGCTGATTGGGTTTAGAAGTCCGCCAGATAGGGTTATTCCCCGCCGGATCGGGACTCATACCTGTCGTATCAGGGATGGTCTAGTGACATGCACACGAAATTCTTTAAGTCCCAGTTTCTTATGATGATTTTTCGTGGATCCCCACGGCCGGGTAGTATCAGATCATCTCACCTTCTTCGTACGCTCCTTGAGCTTAATGTAGATATAGTAACAGTTGTCCACAACACCAGAGGGTGTGTTTGAAATAGGAGACCGACAGAGCGAGAAGAATCATTGAAATTGCGATTGGGGGGCAATATTGAAAGCAATGCGTGGTATTGGCGCCAGGTGCGGAGTAATCTCCTACCAGGGTGTCTCTGACTGCTCTGATTGAGCACGTACACTGTGATTCCAGAATTACCAATAATCATCAGTATCAAGGAGGAAGTTTCTAGCGACACAATTAGGGGACAATCTGAACGAAGGAAGAATATTCCTGCATTACATTTTACATGCTCAGGGAACTCCTTCAAAGGAAAATGATAACCTACAAAGCAAAATACTAATGGAAGTAAGATTCAGACTACTGGAAATATTACAAATAGGAAACTCAGAGTACAATATCCAGGGATAACAAAAAGCAATTAAGAGAGATACAAGACAAGATCAAGACTATTGATGTGTAGACATAGTATCTACAATAGAGTCTATTGAGATGGGAGGATTTGGAAGATGATGTCATACATGATATTGCTGATAGTATCTGAACTCCAGTCCCATTCAGAATTCTTATAGTAAAGATATGTGCAAGGATAAGTGTCGATGGAGATTGCACTATTGATCAGGAAAATACATCACAATATTAGTTCATGACTTGGATCAATTATGAGAAAACACTGTATGGTAGTAATCAATCTTCGTGATTAATGTTGCAAGGATCCATGCCGATTGAGATGGCAATATTAACAAGAAAAATACGTCACAGTATGAAATAATCACTAAGATTAATTAAATGAATGCACATGACGATATCAATTAATCTTCACAGATGAATCTTGCAAACATCTGTCCAGATATTAATCAATCACCGAAATTAATTTTAAGAACATACATTGATATATCAATTAATCACCAACATTTATTTTTCAAACACATGTTACTATATTAATCCCTAAGATTAATTTTATGAAGATACAATACGATATTGATGAAGCACCAACATTAATTATACTAGGACATAATTTGTGTATTTTTTGTCAACATTGTCTTACTTTGAGGTTAGACATAGTTGCAATTCCACTTGAGGCATCAGACGCTGTTATTGTCATTTGTCCAATTTGTGTGTACGAAATTTATCTAGTTCCAGCCCCTACTGTGTGGACATACGTATAATTGAATAATGTTAATAACTACAGCAGACAACAAAACCGGAGGCTGTACTGAGTGAAGAAGTACTGTTATTTAGGAGGATACCATCCCATAGCAGTCGCCCCCGTCTACTTGCCCACTGCGTGCACTTCGCTGTACACCTCTCAAGAATCCTGACCAGCTGATTGACATCGATTCCAGTCGCCACCCAGTACTAGTCATCCACAAAAGACATCCGGTTGGGTGAGAGATATTCTTTGACCAAATTAACCAGTCCTGAGCTGGAGCTCGCAAACACGTTCAGTGACACTGGTGAGCATTGTGTGACCCCTGCTTCCACTAGGTGTCTGTTCATGGCTGTGCCCTCAATTATCATCTCGACCGTTCTTTCTGAGTGAATGAGTTCCATCAACTGTGTAAGATCTCTATCTATCTGATTGATCTTCATTGAACTGACCAGACTCTCTTTCGCCACTCTCTGCAAGGCAGCCGTACTGTCCATTTGAACCAGGCATGATATACAGCCACTTGTCCAGGCCGCTAGAGCTCTGTCAACCATGATGGCCACTGCATCGATGGCTGAATGTCTTTTCCTTCCCCCAAATGGCCTGTAGCTCAGTTGCCCTCTGCTTCCAGCCTCTTCTGACGATACCTCCACAACAACCTTTGTAGCCAAATTGCCCATACTCCTCTGCAGGGATATCACGAGATATGCCATGATCTGCACATAGTTGTCGTTACCTGTCTTCTGTATTACCACCCCAGTAGCCCACTTCGCTCAATCTCACTTTCTTTCCAAGTGCATTGCCACCATTGTCAGCCGCACTAAAGGTGTCTTTGTGGCACATCCAGAGTAACAGTATTACCCTCAAAGTCAGCTTGTCTGGCTCCGGTGTTTCTTTCTTGGACCTTTGATAGGGAGCTCGCTCCACTGCTTGTTCGGTGAAGCAAGTATTTGCACTTTATACTGATGGTTACTTGTGGCACTGGTGGTCTTCATTCTGGAGGGAGGAGTGGTGTCTTTGCATCCCTTGGTTCTCCAAGGCTTTGTTTGATAGCTTGCGTTGGCTATCGGTTAGGGCTTGGATGGTTGCACCCACCTGATGGAGGGCATATCATGCTGCACTCCACACCTCGGCTCCGTTGACATTGCGTAAATAGTCAATCCACATTTGCACTAGGACGGCCGAATTATGATCTGGAGCTCAGCCATGGCGTGGGCATCCTCATCTGACTTCTGTTTTATTGTTTCCTCACTTCAGACTCGTTTTCTTCCGTATTTAATGTCCGTGTTCCATCACCTCATTGATTTGGTGTAGATCCTGATTGTGTTTGCCGTGGCATTGAGAGTGCTGCTCATTGTTTGGTGGCACCATGCAGCCTCCAGCTCTTCCCAATGTTCTGTACACTCTGCATCCAGGTGAGTTCCTTGCTTCATTAATTTCATCCATAGCTTGTGTGTTGCCTGCATGTTCCTTACCATCATTGCCGCTAATTTCCGCCTACTACCCTTTTGTGGTCAACCTGCTCCTGCATATGTACTTACATCCCCAATTGAATCACTTTGTTGTCGTGTCCAACTGCAGGGACATCAGCCAGAATGGATGCTTTTGTGATTGTTAGATATGCTAAGGTCTAGTCACTGACTAACTCACTGACATTATCCTCTAACGTGCAGTGGTTTGTGGACAGATGATGGATTCCCATCTCGAGTCCATGTTCGTGACTCATTCCTTCCGAGTTGGCCGTATGCTGCTGGACCTGGCATCTCAGGTTCAATCATCAGCTGTCGGCGTTGAAGTCTCCTTCAAGCACTGTGCAACCCTGCCTGATGATTCTCTGCAAGTACAACTATTGTGCCGGTCGCTCTCCCGACTGCTTGTCACTTTCATCATGAATACTGATGATCCTTCATATCTTCTCCCCTCTCATTCTGACATCAGTTACAATATCATCATGTTTCGCAACTGTTCTTAAGTTTCTATGTTCGTCAACCTCCACACCCCACCACATATGTATGGCCTTGCAAACTCTCGTTTTGTTTCTTGTTTTGTATGCAGAATGACAGAGCCCGGTATTTTCTCTGTTTCTTGGTGGATCTTTGCAGCACACTACATCCTGTCTAGGTTTGACTGTCATCTCCAAGGCCGCAATGGTCAACTTGTAAGACATTGCCAATTTGTGCTGGATTTCACTTATCATTGGTATCCAGGACTTACGCTGCAGTCTCAGTCTGTGTGTTACTCCTAGTTGCATGTCATGGGTTCTCCTATAGTTGCAGTAATGATACATAATTGATCTGGTATCAGGTACTTAATTGCATATTGCCTAGATGAGAGAGCGACATTATATTTGTCAGTCAATTGAGCCTTAGCAGGATTACACTGGAGTTGTATATCGATCAATTAGCCACTGGTAAGCTTGCACTAGCGGATTCAATTATAATCACACAATTATGTCGCTATACCTGGAAAGTGCCACATCGTCAGCAGCGCCCATAATTATTGACCACACCTACTATATTTTATCTAGTGGGACAATACACAGTTAAGTTGCGGTTAATGCAAGATTATTTGTGAGGCAGATGATAAGCATTATGCTGGTACACAGTGATTTTCGGGCCTACTCACTTAGGGATGCAACAAGCCTGTAATGCTCCTTGGTGTACACATGTTCCAAGGCTTAATCGTGCTGTGTCTAAGGGATGAATGACATTGGCCCAAGACATGTGGCCCGAAAAAAATCGGTTTATTGGTTTAACACTATATGCAATGCAACATCATAGTTGGAACGAATACAAGGTTGATGTGTCATCATGGACATTGTTGGTGTATTGGTTGGATACCAAATAAATCTCTGATGCGTTGCTGAATAGCCAACTTAGAACGTGAGGCATTTAATAACCTTGGGTTATGAAAACAACCCGCTACGCACTACCAAGGCTAGGTGTCAGCAGTTGTTTTAACTGCCGAACTAATGGGATGAAAGATGTCTAAGTTGAAGTTATGAGTTGTCATTTGGTCTGTTTGATATCATGATGTAAAGATGGACCCACAGGGGAGGGTGACACTTTAAACCCAGTCATGCATGAACAAGATAACCTGATAAACACATGGCACAATTAGTGGAACACATAATAGGAATTCCTAAGATAAGCTATTATACCACGATTGTGGCATAGCATCTATGCCATGCCAAGACTGAGCAGAGCATTCGACTGTAAAGAACACAGATTGTTCCGGCAATGAGCAGAACCATGTTCAAGCAGCTATTCACAGTGAGAGATTACCCATGAAGCACATCGTATAATATTATTAAGATTTCTATCTTCAATGACTTTCAAGATAACTTCTTCATTCCACATACGTGAATATGCTTTATATGTCTGCGAACAAATTGATACAGTCTCAGTACCCACATCAAGAGGTCTTCAACAGTATCCTAGATGTTATCTTGAATTGCAACGTAGGGAATTTAATCCACATGTCACAGAAAGTTTCCGATTTTGCGATTACGCTCGGTATCGGACAGTAGGTTCTCAGGTACATCACTATCCTGTCCTTGCGTTTGGAACAGTGTTGCGAAGAGCATCTGTGGACCGATGAGGTGGATGCTTGCGAAGTATTAGTTTGAAATATCATTTCCATTCCCATGCGGGGAGCAACCGGTTCCGCAGTGACCGTCGCTCGTATGATGCTCAAGACCGGGTGTGGGAAATAATGATATGAGTAACTACCCAAGTGCAAAAGTTGCTGTTGAAACAGATTCACTGGATGTACTATGGCAATTGATGTAATAATCAGAATTAATATGTTGGCAAATGATTCCTACTGCTCAATTGCTTATCCCAACAAATTCATTGGGGAGAATACCCAAAAACATCGATGCGAATCAAACTCATGGTGCAATGACAATTCTCCCATTTGGAGAATTGACCTGAAATCCCCCCACCTGGCCATTTCTATGGTAACAGGTAACAGACAGATGATAGGATGTATCTAGTAAACTATTCTCCTGTGAGTGTAATGAAATCCTTTAAAAGTGCAACTCGGGAGTTGTTAGTCATGGAAATGCAACCAAAGTATACATGGCCTTAGAAAGCATAACCAGCTAACCGATGATCATGCAGCGCAATGTTTTGAATGTTTGTTATTCAAGATCACTGTAACCAAAGATATTGAGCCAAATAGTGATCAAAATGAACAGAAGCATGTGATAATTCCCACTGTCTCTCCCTGTTTTGGGGGTGCGAGTGGTGATGTTGTATGTTGTGTTGAACTTTAGTGACAGCTCTTATAAGTAGTCATTTCAGGGATACCAAGAAGTCATGTCAAGGGAAAAGTAACATATTAGCATAATTTCTGATTGCTGTTTTCATGTCCAACTCTCAGGTACAGCTAAGAAGAATAAATATATCATAAAGTGAGAAATTTTGCAACACATCCTTTAATTCTCGATTACTTTTTCTGTGTGACATGGTTAAGCTCAAAATTTTAAAATATGATCAACTGCACCGTTATTCTGGATAAACCCACAAAGAAGGGCTTTCCTACAGTCGAAAGGTATTGCTACGGACTATGCCCCTCTAAAATGCTACCCTCAATTGAAAATCCAATATTATAACTTTATCACAGCAACTGGCAGTGTGTTGCACTGTACCGGTCCTTTCTTATTCTTTCAAAAAGAAGTGGAAATTCGTCGGTATATAAGTTTTATTTAATGATGATGGATGGGAAAAAAAAATTTAGTTTTATACAAGAACATTGTGTACCTTATGCCTTACTAGATGTATTACAATCAACTAAGTTTGTCAGCCACAACACAAGTACCTAATTGTTGAATAAGTAATGTCCAACGTGTCATTGTATAGGCTGAGCGGGTATCTCAACATATCTAAATGCCTGACTAGGTATCGTGGAGGCTTCGCTACCCCCTTCGGTGAAAAAGAATACTAAACCCTCAAACGCATGATGTCCAGCCAGCTCTCAGCCAGTTTCCATTAAGCCCAAGCAGCCGAGATCCTGGGCAGAGCTTGCCCATCCAGATTACGTCCAGACAGCCGAGGGCCAGCCTGTACAGCCAGCCAAGAGCTAGCCTGTCCAGATCGCTTCCAGCCCGCTGAGATCTGGCGTGCGCAGATCGCATCCAGCTAGCCAAGGACAATCCCAGAATCGGTATGTCAGGGTCGTCTAGATCGTCTCCAGCTGGGCAAAAATCTGCCCATCCAAATCATATTCAGTTAACCAAGGTTGGCCCATCTACATCATATTGAATTGACCAAGAGTCAGCTCATCCAGATAATCGCAAGCTGGCTAAAATCAGGTTGTCTTGACCATGTCCAGCCAGCAGAGAGCTAGCCCGTCCAAATGGTATCCAGTGAGCCGAAAGTCAGCCCATCTCCGTTGTCTCTAGTCTGTGGGTAGCTCGCCTCTGTATTGCATGTCCTCCTATCTTGATCGTCTCCAGAAATTCGAGAGCCAGCCCGTCCAGATCACGTCCAGCCAGCCAAAACTGTCAAAGTTATATCCAGCCAGTAGATAGCAAGCCCGTCCTGATCGGCACCAGAATTTGGAGAGCCAGCCCGTCCAGATCACGTCCTGCCAGCCAAACCCATCCAACATGTATCCAGCTAGTAGAGAGCTAGCCCGTCTCTATCGGCTCAAGAAATTCAAAAGCCAGCCCATACAGATAACGCTCAGCCAGCGAAACGTGTCCAAATTGTATCCAGCCTGCAGAGAGCAAGCCCATCTCGAGTGGCTGCCGAAATTTGAGACCCATCTCGTACAGATCGTGTCCAACTACCATCGGCTCCAGAAATTCGAGAGCTATCCCATCCAGTTAATCTTGAGCCATCTGAACCTGTCTAAATTGTATCCAGCCAGTAGAGAGCAAGCCCGTCTCAATCGGTTCCAGAAATTTGTGAGCAAGCTTATCCAGCTCGCATCCAACTACCAGCGGGCCAGCCCGTCCAGATCATAGGTCACCAGCTGAGAGCCAGCCCGTCCAGATTGCATCCAGCCAACATGTCTAGATCATTTCCAGCAAGTTGGGAGCCAGCCCACCCAGATTGCGTCTAGCCAGCTCGGATTGTTGACCAATAGCAGTTGTGAGAGCCACACTCAAGCAATGCGCCACGCTTCAGTAATCATGATCGAAAAATACCATCTGCCAACCAATGACCATTCTGTAATTTGCCACAGTAAGATGGTACTTACCACCATCAACCAATGAGAATGCTTCGAGCCGACAAACCAAGTGTATAACTATTAGATATATGGTAGTTAGATTCCTGTCCCCCATGAGACTTTATACCAACTGTATACTTTGCGCTGATGCGCTGTGCTCACTACCACATCGGATGGCATAGAGATGTCGGTAGCCGGAAATAGGCTTCCCAAAGGTCCGGACAGCCACCGGTCTTTCGAGGCCTGCCAATGTCTAGGGCATGGCAGTTGTCGAGATATCTAGGGCTCTAAGCGGTAGGCTCTGGAAGAGGTTGCCGCTCCTATCTCAAGTTTTAAGGATTGAAAAACACTCATTGCATAGCGTATTACATAATATACTACTCTCGTGTCCCAATGCAAGCTTTGTAGTGGGTGTGCATGAGCACAAATCCCTGTGTAGGCTAGTCACGCTGAATCACTCGCTGCAGCAACCACCACTCAGTGACTATTGTACTTAGGGGAGAACCGTGTGTTGATTCTATGATACAGTGAAGAGAAGGAGAGAAGGAGAAAGACTCGATTTATATACAGAGGATCATCGGAGAAAACTGTGATGCTTCGCCTCTCCTGAGTCACTCGCCACTCTGAGTCACTTGCCACTGGATATGTCACAACTCTGTTGCATGTGTACCTGCATCGTGAACCTCAGGTTCGTTTGATATGCAGTTGGTGTATAAAAATATGCCTCAGGAGAGCGGCTCATATCAGTGTAGAGCGGCTCATATCAGTGCAAATGGATATGCCAACGGATTTAGATAGGGAGACGAATATGTATACGGATATGGGAGTCAAGTCTGCATATATACCGGCCTTTGGCCCTCGAGAGATCACTCAATTCAATCAACAAGTCTTTCTAGCATCCAAAGTAACATACTCAGCTTATATGCAAACCCAGTAGTCCCTAATGGAAAAATTCGCCTCAAAATTCGTCCGAAATAAAGTAGACACTACCCTCCCAAGGCAGACTGTTGGGAAGCTTGCCGGGAAGCAGATGGTAATATCTTCGGCAATGAAGAAACATGGAGTTTGGGGATTCAGCAGTGCTAAAGTTGATGATAAATTTATTATAAACATATATGCCATCTTATATACTGCACACACCGAGTACTCCATAAACCATTCGGGTGTCAGAATTTGTGGTGGTAAAAACGCCAGGAAATGCTCATCTCCAGAGTAATGGAGCTGTAGATGTCCGATGCAAGGTCGTTAACGCTATCGTTGATCTGACGACTCTGGATTGGTACCCACCGCACAGGACTGGGAAAAAATAAGCAACACACGATATTATCCTTAAAGTTCAGTCACCTCCGGGGTAATACAATGAAGCCGGACTTATAAAGATGAAACAAGGAACAGCGAATTGTCCACTCCCGACCACGGGCTAGCAGGCAACGAACATTCCGCATTTGGTCCTAGACATATTTTTGAAGTAACCCCAAATCATGCTTTCGCAGTGTTCCCAACGGGGCCGGCCCGCGGGCTTTCGTGGACTTTTGGGCCTGCTGGGCCGGGCCAGTAATTTCGAGTGTAGCTAGTGTCTTATATGTGATTAATGAAAAAACAGTGTTGCAGCTGCGGTAAAAGAGGGAGTGAAGCAAGAGTCAATTTTTCTATATAACACAAAAGCTTTCCCACAATGAGAACTTCATTACCTTTCTTTATTTCATCAAAGTTGACGCAGCATAGTTAGTATTATTATCATAATTCTGTAGTTTTATGTTCGTATCACGTAAATTGACTCGACCGGCCGAGCTTTTTCTGAAAAAGCCTTCGCAACCGGAGACCGCCCGGCCGTAAACATGTGACGCCAGGCCGGGCCGGCCCGTTGGGAACACTGGGCTTTCGCAACAAGCGACCCATCAGCATACTATAACCCATGTTGCGGGATTTTGCGGTAACCCTCGTTAGTGATTAGATTACCCCGATAAGATGACCCCCACAAGACTAGGCTATATTGAATAGTTATCCAACTATGATATCTAGTCACCAAACTTTTGATATGTTGCCAAGAGTGCTCATTGTTCTAGTCAGTTCGCGGAGAATGTCAGTCCGCGGAGTGACCAGTCAACCCACGGAGTACCACCGTCCGTGAAAGAACCAGTCAGATCAGCGCTCCATGAACTGACCGGTAGAAATATGTTCTAATTATGCTCAAACCAAAATTTCACATACTCCACACATCTTCATTGTGACCTCTACAATTGCCTATATCCCTTAACGCTGTGGTGAAACGGTGGGGCTAGAAGGCAGAGAGCTCATCATCAACACTCCGCCACACCTCTCACGGCATTCCAAAAGGATTTCCTGAGACAGCGCGGTTCTGGCTCAAGGAGCGTAAGAAGAGAATGAGAAGGTATGATACTACCCGGCTGTGAGGATCCACGCAATTGCGTGGATCCACACAGGGTCTCGGAACAAGTGAGTGAGATCAAAAGATACAAAAGATGGAGTGTATAATGCGTTGTATGATAAGAAGATATGATATGATAGGAGACACAAGATACGAGCTATCTACCCTGGGGTCTCCCGAATATATACTCCCCGTCACGCCGTCCATCTCCGCTACCCCTGTATCCACATATACCAGCCGTCGCCCAGTCCGTCTCCATCATCCCTGTGTCTCCGTCAGCCTGCCTTTTCTCAGTCCTCCGCCAAGCTGAGTGGCTGTGGTGGTTAGAAACGGATTTTCCCGCCACAGCTCCGTGGTGCAACAACAATTACACTGTGCTCGATGTCTTTGCTTGAAACAGTCTGTTCCTCACTGCCTTCATCCTCCTCTTCTTCAGTAACGTTGTCTGCCTCGTCAACCTCTCTCTCCTCAGTATCTAGTTCCGTCAAATCACTCCTGGTACTATCCTCCGCAACCGCCTGGGGGCCATTCTCTACACCATCTTTTGCACTATCCTCAACTGCGGCTGAATCAGTATTCTCCCATGAAACACCTCGTGTATTGGCTCGACGGAGTTCGGGATTTTGATGATGTCCAGGTGGACCAAATCTTGTTGTGTTCTGTGCAAGACTGAATGTTCCGGAGAGCGCTACAGAAGCCGCAGTATTTGTGCAGTGCATACTATCATTTCGGCCATGGCAATGACTCAGTGTGCAATCAACTTTCGCTGTGAAACATGAGCAGTGAATAATAGCGCAATTCCCTTTACATCCACAATGTACTTGAATGAGCTCAGCGGGGGACTGTAGTCGGGCAGCTTCAGGGAGAGTAAGTTCTCGATAACTTCCCTTTTCATATGCTGGAATTTGGTGTGGAAGTGTGCCACAAAGCCGGTCCAAATTTCTCGTTCAATAGAATCCGTGAAGAATACCATAGTGACACTGCAAAGTTTATCGATCGCCATGCTTGACGTTAACCACCCTGCCGAAGATGCGCTTGTTATCGGTTGTACATCCATCCTCAACTGGAATTTTCAGGCATGCAACATCACCCTCCTCAAAAACATCAACGTTGGTGATCTTATTGTACTATTTCTTCATGGCAATGACCTTTCATCATGTGTTTTCAATGACCTCCTGATTGAGTGTTTCAACAGCTGCAGCCCTCTGCTCTTCAGGTTTTTCCAAGCGACTTGGAACAGAATCATCTGTAATTACCTCAGGAACTGTGGCTGCCGGTAGAGTTGCAGTAACTGATGATTCTGGAATGAGAGATTCTGTTCTTTCTTGCATTAACCCCAGCAGTTGTGGATCGACGCATGATTCTGGAATTGTGTCCAGACCAGTTGATGTCATTGGAAGGCCTGGAATGTCATGGTACTTTTCAATTACAAGTGCTGTTGACCTTTCAGCTGTTGAGATACGTGGACGAGCAGGCATCAGCTGCTTGAAGAGAATCTCGTATGGGATCTTTACAGTGATTGAATGCACTTGTCGATTCATGGAGAGCATTGCCTCTGGTAGTGCCAGCCACCATTCAGTGGATTGCATTTCTGTCATCGAAGCGAGAATCTTAGATTTCAATACTCCATTTGCTTGTTGAATGAGGCCGCTTATCTGAGGGGCCCGAGGCATATTGTGAACAACAGGAATTCCGTGGTGTTTAACGAAAGAATTACATTATCCTTTGAATTCTCTTCCATTATCGCACTGAAGAATACCCAGTATTCCAAAGAGTCCAATGAACCCTCCTAAATGTAATGCCACATTCTCACTCTCTTTTGTTTCGATCAGATAGGTACCTCAGAATTTGCTGAAGTGGTCACGTACATGTAAGCACCATTTGAATCTCTGTCCCAGATGCCAAAAGTCAATAATATCAATCTGAAGATGCTCCCAGAGTTCCTTGACAATTATTGATTCCAGGGGAGCAACAGTTTTTCCTGTCCTGGCCTTGGCACAAGTGGCACAGTGCTTGAGTAAAAAGGCAACTTCCGTCTTCGTAATCCCGTAGTAATTGCGATCAATCTCAGCCCTGGCTTTGTAACGGCCAGCATGCATTAGCTCATGGGCATGCTGTTTGACAATTAGGTCAAAGACTTCATATTTGCGAAGGCAGAACCATGCTAGCTTGTATTTTCCTTCCGGTTGGGGGTAGAGTTGGCCATTGATGACTTGATAGTGCTGGCCGGCGGTGTATCTGGCTTGCTACTCATCAATTGTTTCAGCTGGGTGTTTCGGATTATCCACATAGAGCTATATTGGAGTGTGTGTGAGTAGCCTCATTCAATCCTAAACAACACACAAGATATGCCTCAGAGTATAACTTACATTCATTTGGATGTTTCTTGAATCCATCCAAGCGGAATCGATTTTTATGACCAGGTGTATTGATGTGACATATGAAGGCATCTCGAGCTTCTCTGCTGAACGGTTCTGGAGAGGTTATGGCTGATGGTGCAACTATTGTCTCTGCTGTGGATATAGTAGTGGAAGCAGCAGTGGATGCAGAGGAAGTACCAGTGGTGGAAGCAGCAGGGGAAGGAGCAGTAGAAGCGGTGGAAGCAGAGGCAGAGCCGGATGGTCCAGCTGTGGAAGCAGTAGTGCCAGAAACTGTGGCAGCAGTGGTGGAACCAGCGCCGGAACCAGCGCCGGAAGTGGATTTCGATGAGGTGGTGAACATAGTTGAATTTGGTTACCATGTGGAAGGTGAAGATCAGTATTTGGATGTGAGTTTTGGATTTTGGATGTGAATAGTGAAATGTGATGGTGATGAAGTTTTTTGAACAGGAGAACTGATGTTATATATACTACAAGAACTTGCGATTGAATGTTCATTTGATGTGATTACAATCTGGGTGGCAAGCGGGCATATGCGCTGAGATTATTTACAACACCAGTACCGCGGATAGGTGCATATGCCATTCAGCCGGGCTGAAGGTACATAGTTGCACTGATTAGGTTCAACTGGCGATGGTCAGCTGAATGCATATACATGTGCGCATGTATCTGCGCGCAAGACATTCATGCATGCAGTAACTGGGCTCCATGAAGTGACCGGTCAGCCAGCGGAGTGTATTGGCTCACAAGCTGACTAGTCAGCCCAGGGAGTGTGTAGGCTCCGTGATGTGACTGGTCAGTTCACGGAGCCCAGTTATTCCGTGGGTTGACTAGTCACTCCGCGGACTGACATTCTCCGTGAACTGACTAGAACACTCATAATGAGGTATCCCGAAGCTTGAAAATTTGACTCGTGCAGCACTCGATCTTGAATGTCTCACTAGATCAACCTTTCTCGGATTTCCGTCTTCCTTGTCCTGTTCATCTGAGTTTGCCACGCAGTAGATGGAGTGTCAATTTTTGTCGGTAATGCATACTGTATGACTAAGTGTCGGTGTGAAATAATGCTAAAAGCAGGAAGCGGTGAGAATCATGTTAAAGTTGGGGAGAGCACTAACTGGAGTCGCGGATGAAAGGTCTCATGGGGACGTTCTTCCGTTGAGCGATGTGAGATACAGTAGGCTTAGACTAATGATAATTTAGGACATTTCCAAGGTGCGTAGTCTCTCGCAGCACTCAGCAGTTAAAAGGTGCGCTAACGAGTGGTGAAGCAACAGAGTGGCTAGAAAATTGAAGACGCGGCTCATATCGGGAGCAAGGATGCCCATGCTCCGTTGCCGGAGTGATGCATTTCGCGAGCGAAGCAGCGACGGTGAAGTCAAATCGCGGTTCTACCCGACCGCTCGTTAAATCGAAATCTAAACCATGTGAATGACGCTAGTCTTACACTTTACTGCCCTACATGCTGCAGAGAGTACTACTTAAGGGTAGTTAGCTCTAACTCCACACAGCCACTATAAAAGATCTCACTATACTATCTGTCGGATTTTGGGCAAATTCTTGATTACATATATAAAGATTTGAATTCGGGTTAAACAGCAACCTCCAAAGATTTAGAACAACCTGATTATATTCTCCCCGCAGGAGACGTTAACCACCCATGTGAACCAGATTATTTCGAGTATATACATTAGACCAGAGCGTTGAGTTTGATTTTGTATTTAGGATGTGTTTTAATCAGATTATGCATCTGTTTGTCAGAAAGGTGGCTGTGAACGGATCTGGAGTAACTCAAAATGACATAACTTGTCAGGGATCTCAATAGTTCGTCTCACCTGGGCAACACTCCGCTATGCCCGGACTATAATTTCGGGCCCTGAAAGACCCCAGGGCCCTCGGACCGTTGAGAACCCCGGCTAGGAGGCCAGTAATCTATATTTCTTAAAATAAGATAATGCATGCGTTCTAGAACCGCAGTTTCCATTAATTACACCAATTCGGACCATCCCAGTCTAAAGTAGGGCTCAGTATAGTTCAGTCCAGCGCAAAGGGAAGACCGACCAAGCCACAGACTACCAGTCTTGCACTAGAGGATCTTGGTCCTAGTCCAGACCATCTACACTCGCAATTTCTGTCTAGATTCGGTCAAGTTTTCTCGTGAAGGACCATGGCCACCGAAAACAAATTTAATTCCCACTTTTTATGAACACTCTCACCAAAACACACAGTCTGAGATATACTATAGCAGTTCTACAGTCTTCTGAAAAGTAAGACCGTCAGCCTATAGTGCCCTGCAGGCCATCGAGTGATTCGTGACTGAGTACGAGTGATTGAATGGTGATCGGGAGTGATGAAGTAATGACCGAGAAACGACCATAATATGGCTGCAGCAACCACAAGATTGCGCGCTATCTCCCTGAGACAGAGTACAGTACTATTGTATGCACTACTGCCCGATTAGATCTAACAAAAGCTCTTACTGAAACCCGCTTGCATGAGATGTCATTTGGCAAGTATTACAGGACAGCCCACACTGCCCTAGTCTTAGAGATTGAGAACTGGGCGGCCTAGGCGACGAAAGCAGTGGCCTGGGCTGGACTTCACGCTAGTCCCTAGAAAGATTATAGTCTGGACGCACCGTTTCCATCCCTGGTGGCCATATCGCTCCAATTGGAACATTCTATATTACACAAAAAGCCAAAAGGACAGCCCCGCAGAGATCTCAACAAAAGGTAAAGCGCTGTCGGGCGAACTCGGAACACTAGAGGGGATTCAGCCAATAACTGAGATTACTATGCAGATGAGGATGAAGCACTCTGCCAAGAGACTAAGCAGCGCGAGAGCGAACATGACAGCGAGGAAGTTGAGGACAATGTGGAGGAACAGAACAACAACTTGTTAGTAGCTCAGGTACTGGATGACATCGAGCATAGTGTAATTGTAGTTGCGCTCCAGCGTTGAGAGATGGAGTGATAATTATTTTCATTATTAGTGTTAGTAAATAGCATTATTTTCCAATAAGTTTATGGAGCACTGGTCTGACTGGTTCATTCACGATAGGTGGGACCCCGTGAACTGAGTAGTTACTCCGAGAAGCAACAAACTCCACGAACAGACTAGAACATATAGTATATACCATTTCTTCTCAAAGTTTGCAATAAATCAACTTAAGAATCGAACAAAACGCAAAATCAGAGCTACTTATATTTCTTCATATTATTATTCAACTACAGCAGTGTAACTCGCCCAAAGATCACCTGTTCCAGAAACTATAGCATTTGTTAGCTAAACCCATGTAAGAAAGCACTAGTATCACGCCAACAGTTTAGCAAATTGCTATACCTATTGTATTGAGGAGCAAGCATAAGGAGGATGACAGTATCATTCTAACAGTTGGGCGACACCCTCATGGCCGTTTGCAACCGCCCAGCGGAGAGCCGTTAGCCCATTGGTGGATTTAATTTCCCTGGGGACGCCGTGCTCGAGCAGCAGCCGGGTCACCGTCTCGTGGCCATTCGCTGCCGCCCAGTGCAGAGCCGTCCGCCCGTCTGAAGAAGTCGCAGAGCGGTTAACGCCGTATTCGAGTACCAACAATCGAGTCACCACCTCATGACCGTTCGCAGCCGCCATGTGCAGCGCCATCCGCCCGTCTGAAGATGTTGCATAAAGGTCAACTCCGCGATCGAGTAACAGTCGGGTCACCGCCTCGTAGCCGTTCGCAGCCGCCATGTGGAGCAGCGTTCGCCCGTCTGATGTGGCATCATGGTCAGCACCGCGATCGAGTAACAGTCGGGTCACCGTCTCGTGGCCGTTCGCAGCCGCCATGCGGAGCGGCGTCCGCTCGTCTGAAGATATTATATCAGGGTAAGCGCCGCGATCGAGTAACAGTCGGGTCACCGCCTCGTGGCCGTTCGCAGCCGCCATGTGGAGCAGTGTTCGCCCGTCAGTATCTATTACAGCAGGGTAAGCGCCGCGATCGAGTAACAGTCGGGTCACCGCCTCGTGGCCGTTCGCAGCCGCCATGTGGAGCGGCGTCCGCCCGTCAGAATATTCCCCATAATGGTTAGCTCCGCGATCGAGTAACACTCGGGTCATCACCTCATGGCCGTTCGCAGCCGCCCAATGCAAAGCCATCAGCCCGTCTATAGATTTGGCATCCATTTCGATGTGATACTCGAGTAGCAACTGCATGGCAGCCTCGTATCCCTGAGTCTGTGCTAAGGCTAATGCCGTCATTTCAGTCTTATCGTTTGCCTCCTCGTCAGATCGTATCAACCGGCTAATGGTATCTATACTTCCGCCGATTAGTGCGAGGTGCAAGGCAGTCCGTCCTTGGTAATCTCGTTCCGTTGTCGATGCTCGTTTTGTAAGCAGGAATTCAACTACATCAGCATGTCCATTATATGCAGCCCAGTGGAGCGGTGTTCGTCGCGAATTATCTAGAACATCTAACTCGGTCCCTGCGCTGAGCAACGCAACCACATCGTCTTGATTACCGCGCGCCGCTGCACAGTGCAGTGGTGTCATTCCATCCCTTCCTTTGGCAGCCACATCTCTGCCATGCTTCAACAATAATTTCACACCAACATCACATCTTCTGGCATCATAATGCAAAGGTGTCCATTCCTCATCGTACTCATTTTCAATCAAAAGCAGGGCTTCCTCGGTGATCTGGGCATCGTGGATGTCTAATAAGACCTTGATTAACTCCGCCCTACTCGGTTCTCCTGCGGTGATAGTGAGTGCCTTGATTTGGCTATCGGGCCGTGTTCTAAGCAATAGCCGCATAAATTCATTCAATTTGCTGAAATTTGCAATTATTGCTAGTGCTCTCGCGGTGATCTCTATTTCAGGACATGTCGAAAGTAGCGCCTCCGCCACAATGGTGTTCGTTGCCGCGGCAATTGCAATAATTTTAGTTTTCTCAGAGTCCTGAGCGTCAAATTCCACGATTTTCTGGGAACTGGCTTTGCGCAGAAGAAAGGGCGGAAGGCATATTCTAACATCATCTGTCCCAATGTTCGCAACCGCTGTCAAAACATTGGGAGTGATTTCCAGCCGGGTATCAAGCTCCAAAAATAGTTCCAGGATACCCACGACGTTATCCGAGTTTTTGGTCGCGGCGAGTATGGCACATTCACTGATACCCTTGCTAGAACTCCTATCCACTACTTCCTCCATAGCATCCACCTCCATTGCCTCTGCTGCGAGGCCAAGGTGTATATCTCTTAACAAAAAGCCGTGCTCTTGCATGTAGCGGATCATTATTAATGGGATATTGCGGTACCTGTACCTACAGGCTGTTACAAGCAGTTGCTTTATTGTGTCATCCGAAGGTTCAAGAATGGGTAGTAGGAACTCGATAATATTCGCATCGCCTTTTCTCAACAGTGAGTCCATATTGACGGACTCGTGTACGTTGGCTCCATAAGTAATAAGGAGTTTTGCTATCCCCAATAGGTTCATTTCGACTGCTTTCCCGAGTATTACTCCAACATCTGCTTTATATGGATCGAGCGCTTGCTCTATAATCTGTTTACTCACAGAGAAACCGAAGAGTTCCCGAACACTGCGTATCCATGCTTCGCCAAAACCAAGACGGAATCCATCTTTCTTCATAATCTCAGCTAACTCAGACAGGTCCATAGCATGTGGGTAGTAATTTGCAATCCGATTTAGTAGAGCTAATAGCTTATCGTCCAACAGTGATTTTACTGCCCTCATATTTCCTGCCTCACAACCGGCCATAAGTGGTGTTTGAGAATTATCGTTAACGACATTTGTGTCTGCACCGTGACGTAGCAAAATTTCGGTCATTACTGAATCGCCATGCAATGCCGCAATATGCAATGCGGTATTTCCATCTTCACCCAGTAGATTAATCCCTTCTTTTGAATCTTTTCTCAATAGGATTACTGCGATATCATTCAATCCGGCCTGCACACTCATGTGCAGTGGGCTCGGTTCTTCGCTGCTGCAAGGAGCCGTAGATGCACCGTACTTAAGGAGCAGTTCCACCATTTTCGCATCGCCCCGAGATACAGCAACATCAATAGGGCGGAATTGGTCAGCGTCCATTACTTCTGTGTTCGCCGGCCTGGAGTGCGTCAATAGATATCGTGCCACTTCTGAGTTGCCCTTAGAAGCAGCCATAAAGAGAGGCGATCGATTTTGATCATCGGTAGCGTCAATGTCGAGATTAGGCTTAACTGAAAAGAGCATTTTGGCAAGTTTCTTCGACCCGCAAAAGCTGGCAATATGTAACGGTGAGAAACCCTTTGGGAACACGGGATTTTGTTCGTGGCGTTCCCAGTAGACCTGTAGCCAACTGTTGTGTATTGGAGAGTCGGTGTTGAAGAACTCGTGATCCCAATTGATATCCAGTTTCTTCGACCCAGATGCGTCAAAATGATCAATCCAATGGTGCATAGCGTACATCAGGAAAGGATCCTGGATGGCTTTTTCCGGTGACCAATTTTGGGCAGTTACTACAGGTGTGGGTATACGAAGAGATTCGCTATCTCTGATATCTGCCTTATTGGTTCGATTACGTGGAGTGCTACCTACGAAATGTTCCAATCTTGTGAAGAAATTGAAGCTTACTGACGCAAGTTTGGAGTGTGCAATCGTTTGGTCGACGCGAAACTCAACCCTACTTGCAGACGACAGGAGATATTGCGAGGCGGTAAAGTGAATAATCACGACTTTTCCGTCCTCTTCAGTGACCAGGGGCCGGCACCATCGAATATCCTGCTTGAACAGCTCTAGTCGGGTTTCCCATTGAACTGCCTTGTGGGTGTTGTGATGGAGAACACAGCGCGCAGTGGCCAATTCTAGGACAGACAATGGACGTACAGCTCCTATGACTAATTCCAAAATCTCGAGAACTGTATCCTTATGAATTGAGTCAATGCGCTGCAAGATAGTTTCGTAGAAGTCGAACATCTTCTCCAAAGGCTTATCAGTCTGGATCTTGTCCAGTATGTCGGATGCTGAATCATTGGCAAGCTGTTCAGCTGTCAAAGCAACCCACAAGAAAGAACCCTCTGCCTTCTCACTTAGTCGAGTAATCAGCGGTTCAAAATTTTCATTTCGAAGTTCTTTTCGATATGGTAGGCTAGATATTTTGTTCCGAATGAAGTTATCAACATCCGAGCGAATCTTCTCCTTGCCGATTGAAATTATGTCAAAGCACCCTTCCGGTCCTAATTCACCTTGCGTCACTTTGATTTCGGCGACTTCACGTGAGATAACGATGAGTTTAAATTGTATCGATTCTTTGGTGTCCGATCCAGAAGATTTAAATACGGTCCAGAACACCTCAAGCAGTTGTTTTGATGATTGGTCATCGCACTCGTCAAGGCCGTCAATTAGGCAATACGGTATGTTCATGTGCATATCATTCAGGATGTATTTGAACACTCGACCCATAACAGTGAAATCTGAAAACATGTCGTGTCCAAGCCTCTCATAATCCTCTTCGAGATGATTGATCAAGATTGGCTCAGCCTCGACAAACTGTGAAACTAACCGGCGCAGTATCGCACATGGCGTGTTTCGCTCTTTATGTTGATGTTCACAAAAATGGTATGCTACGATCATCGAGCCTGCAACTTTGGCCCGATCGAGCAAACTTTCAACCAAAAAGGTTGCAAGCATAGTCTTTCCCGTTCCTGGATGACCGTACAACCAGAGAAAGTCGGAGTGTTTGGACGAAAGCCAGGAGTTATACTCCGATTCTTCGAAAACCCACTTGCAGCTCCCAGGGTTTCGGCCGCCTTTCTGTGTGACAATCTTTCGCAGAACATCGCTCGACTTCTCTAGGCCGGAGATCAATCCCTGATATGGCAGCTTGGTTCGCAAATTCAGCATTGACTTGGCTTTTAGAAGTAAGTTTTCCCACATGTCATCCAATATGTTTATTATGCTTACATACTTTGGGTTTTAATTTCTTGCACATATCTCAAAAGCACTGCCACTAACTTCCGAAAACCAGCATCTTCAAGCGACGCAAACTTACACATGTCGCTATGGTTGGCACTAATACCCTCGACAATTTCATCTGCATCGCCAATCTCGGTTGACCCATCCCCAACAATCTGCATGACTCATTCATCATTACTAGCACTTGAACAAATAGTCCTCGGGCATACCTTTCCATTGATTCCCTTGATTCCACTCATGGCCTTTTCTTCTCGAAAAGAGTGTATTTTGAAGTGGTCTTCCTTTAGAAAAATGCTGAAGGAAGAGCTGATCTGTTGCAAAGTCTGACTATCGATTCCCAAGGAGCGAATCAGATCGGCATTTGATGACATGCCTGCCAGTTTAGTGATGTTTGCTCCGAATTCCCCCCATCCAGTGGCTTTGGAACCCCTATGTGGACAACCAAAGAACACGATTCCGTATGTGGAAGTGAAAATGGACTGTAAATGTTGATGCCGGGTTTCCTTCGACCGCCGCAAGACCTGTTTGGAACGGTCAGTTTGAAGTGATGCGAAGGGAGGTAGGACGTATCTTTCACTAGTATCCCACCCATCGAGTGACAGACAAAGATCAATTTCAAAGTCGATCCAAGCTGCATAAGTCTCTGACTTTAGAACATGAGATTGTTATAGTAATGCAAGAACGAACTCACTATAGAGCGCTCGCGTTCTAGTGCAGAGAGAAGGTTTTCTGCATGCCGATAAATTCCATTCATATTCACTTGTGCAGCATATCCGGTGACTTTGGACTCGTAACCGTAGGTAAGAACGCGTATGTTATTGATTTTCTGAGGTAGTAAATCCCTTGGCCATAATACAGGCCCGTCCTCTTCATTCTCTGCCATTGTTGGTACATCTCGCTGAATCTCAGGTTTCTTCGCAGACGAAACCCGGTGACGGACACGGTCAAGTATTCCCAACTTCTTGTCATCCGACGTAGGCTCAGTCCTAGGCTTAGACCATGTTCCGATCCGGTGTCCTTCAAGTCCGTGAACAAATACGACGCTAATATCCACCATTATTAGTAAGGGTACAAGTTGATGTAGGGAGCGTCTCCATAAAATACTGACTCCGCAACAAGTTCCCCCTCCCCCTGAAACAGTAATTTGAAGTCGTCATTGTCGGACATCCTGGCTACTAGAAGATTACGTTGATGATCTGGTTCTGGCCCCGGTAGCAATTATTGAAGATGAATGGCTCCCTAGCGGGGTTTGGATGCCTAAAATACGTCACAGTCCTAAAGCCTCAGAGGAGGCACGCTAGTTCTATCATGCATAAGATATAAAAAGTGGGACGTACATGACCAAGCGTCAAAACCCGACCAATGCACGGGCTGAAAATCGCTGATCGCGTTGGGCGCCCGCAGTTAAGAGCAATCTTTACGAAACTTTACTGGTCGCTGCATTACATATCTTAACACGTCAGCACTTGATACGAACAGAGATTGCAGCCATCCTTGTCTCCTGCCGTCTGGGTTTCAAGATGTCGTGGGGGCCAGGCCGCATTGTTCATGTAACCTTCAAGAAAAATTGTGATTAGGCCAATCCGAGCAGTCAATTTATCTGCTATTTTGGACACATGCAGAATTTGGCTCATAATGGTATTCACAACAGCGAATTAGGTTCTTTCGTTCATAAACTAACAAGGGTGCAGGATCACATGGATTATTTCCACATGTGAATGTCTGCATGGAAAACGTCATCCCTAGCGTCTCTTCGCCTTATCTCCGAGCCAATGTTCCCATGAAGTCAACGACTAGTACACCCTACTTTTGATCCATACCCCGCGCATGTGGAGCATTCAAACTTCTTAAACAAATGCAACTTCTGGACAGGATCAACGATCCTGTCCAGACATGAAGGCGTAAGAATCGTTGGAAGGTATATCTCCTCGGACGAGGCGACATTACCTCTTGAAGCTCTCATGGAGAGCTTGGCTGGAGGCGGTCGACCCAGATCTTATCGGAGTTCTGCGGATTCTCAATGCTGTACAAGCAAAAAAATCAGATCTGTGAGACATCCCCAATATTTCTGGACCTGGACTGAACCTAAAGAATCTAAAGAATCTAAAGAAATTGTAGAAGAAACAACAGAAAGTATTTGATTCGTATGGCGAGTTACCAATTATGTTGCCGGAATGCTGATTTCTCAGATTCGCTCGTATCCTTGATAACATTCCCATCTAGTTGAACAGTTGCAGACTAAGACCCGGAAATATGATATCAAGTCGATGATGATGTACTAAGCTTCAGATCGTCTTTAACATCGAACTCTCATCGACTTTGAAGTTGAGTGGGACGTTTGCACACTGCTTCAGACTGTTGAACTCGTCATTACCGCTCAGTGCACCAGTGAGTATATTTGAAAGTTTTGGTAGATTTTAACGCTACTCAAGTACTGTGAACCACGGGATACAATGGGCCAATAGATTTTATCAAAACATCACAAATATTCGTGGGGTTTGACATGGATGGACGGTCGGGGGAAGGATTCCATCAACCCTACCATCCATCCCATCATCCAACCATGCTAACTCCATGAATATTTGTCTGATAAAGATGATTGTGAGACGTCATATTCTCTACTCGATAATAGCCCATCGTGTCTGACCCTGAATCAGAGCAGCCGTTCTTAAACGGCGGCCATCTTGTGATTTGGGAGCAGGAGAGAGAACCCTGTCGAAATACTGTGATTTGACCGGGCTCGGGGGTATCCCGTGTTATCACAATCACGGCACGGTTTTTGCGCGGGATTCTCGTATTATTTTATTCCATGGTTGACACTATGCTCAATTCGTCGCGGTGATCTACCAGGAGGTTTCGTCGTAACATCAAGATACTGGAGCCTTAGAGTACATCAACTTGATGCAGCGGAGTTTAAACACAAAGATGTCGTTTGGAGCAGGTGTCCCAGATTTCTGTCCCGTCCGGGCAAGACTTTACCCGAGGCCGGACTATACTTTTCGGGGCAGAGAATTCGGAGCCGCTTGAGACCAAGGCAAAGTTGCTTTTATTCATATACATATGGAATGTGTATTTTACGATATTCATTGATCAGAAGATGTAATCTTCAATTTGAATGTCAAAAGAATCGCAAATGTTGGAGTTGTCGGTGGGTGACATCATACTTAATTTTAGACCTGTGGCTAACATACTAGCCACTAACCCTTCTTTCTTCACTCTCTACTACTCCACACACACCACTAACACCGATACTCTCACGACCACCACCCTCAAACTAAGCGGCTGAATACAGAATGATGACAAACAAACGAACCATCCTCAAACCTCTAGCTGTATCGCAAGCATGTCCTCTCTACCGTAGTCTTTACCAGGAGTCTCAAGTTAAGAGCCGTACTTTTAGGTGCCGTTACCAACCAGTTCGTCGCTTAAGTCCATCTGCGTGCTGTACTGACGATGCGACATGTGCATGTCGAACAAGGATGACAGAAGCGAGATCACTGATCGACGCGAAGACCCAGCGCTACGGGAGCGGTTCTCAAGAGGCTAGAAACTTTTGACAGTGGGGTTGCGGTTTCGAAGAGGATAAGAAGGAGCTAACAGTGTCGATGAACTAAACGACCTGGTCGCCGCCCTAACAACCGTCAGCGAACTCACCGAGACGGTCGCTGTTCTCACCACGACAACACCGGCCTCACCAAGCGCGAAAGGCGAGAAGCAGGACTTACCAGTCAAAAACTACGACGGTCGATGTTCACCACCGATCACATGTCTATGAATGCGGCAACAATTACCGGGATCCCTCCTACCACACCACCGGCACCACCTTAGCCCATCTGCGTAGTCTTCCATCAGGAACCATTGCACATCAAAGACAGGAAAATTTGCGGACTTTTCGATATTTGGAGCCGCCCACTGATCCGCCAGTCGGGGTCAGTTTTGGAGACCTACCTTAGCGCAGACCGGCACTGCTTCCTTGGTAGGGTCGCTAGGGTACACTGACTTCCTCTTCCATGACTATGCAGAAGCTGAGGTATACAGCGGAGTGACGATAGCGGAGGACGCAGCCGGGTCACCCACACAGCTAGGCCCGATAATATTCTGTGGTTCTTGTTATATGGCGTCTGGCGAATCGCAATCAGGGTGCTGGAGATGGTGTTTTAGGCACTGGCGGTGGAGGCTAAATACTGGGATGGGCTCGAAGAAGAGGTGAAGGAGAAGGTGAGGAAGATATTAATGGAGAATGGTGAGTCTCTAATATGTTCTGGGTCCATTGTTCTGAGACTAATGGGGGTAGCGACCGACGAGGAGACGGTGGAAATGCACGAGGTGGATGTTTAGGAGACATCCACTGCGAAAAGGGGAAGACGGGGAAATCGACAGTGGGGGAAAAGAAGGGGGAAGAGAAGGGGAATGATTTGCCCAGCATTGTTCCAAGCGATTCGTACGCTCTGCAGGTCATGTTGCATTATAGTGAATGCGGAGAATTAGTCATATTTCTTCTTGTGGGCGTAACCTTATGTTTAGTGGTACGGTTTCTTAATGATAACATTGCTTTCGACATTATGTATTCGACGTATGCCACCAAGGGTGCTATTGCCTGTCACTGAACAGCATGTAGTTACCGCAGCCCACCACAGCCTAAATACCACCACCTCCGCCGACCGCCCCGAGGTAATTTTGTCCATAGCCAGATGAAGAAAACTACTGGCATCATGAGTGTACCTATTATGGGAGGAGTCCTGAAATAGTATTCCAAAGTGGGCAAAATTCTAACACGTGTTTTCAGCCCCCAAGTGTATTAAATTTAGCATATATTTACTAACCTAAGGCAAAATCTGCATACATGGGCATATTTTGGTATATCAAGTAAATATTGACTATCCAGCTATTGTTTGATTTTCATGTTTTTCATTTTGGAAGGGTTTTTTATGCTATCTGATAAACTCGGGATTGCACCTACGCTATTTGACACGACTGACACACCGAGCATGTTACTAAAGCCTTGCGAACCGATCTTGATTAGCAACAAGATGATACTGGCATCGAAGGCGCACGGCTATGATCACATTGGCCGACATCAGTGCAACAATTAGAAGCTGGGGAGAGCGAGCAGTGCAGCAGACACAACGGGTACTGATGCGGGCCTAGTAAAGCGGGAAACCAGCGCCCAATCCCAATGAGAAATCAGAAGCCACTCGCCACGAGATACTACCAGCTCAAGTGTGGGTATGCACACACCGCAACTTACCTCAAGGGCTTCAGCCAGCGAGATGATGACCAGTGCTGGTGGTGCGAGAAGGCAGTCTGGACGGGGGAGCATCTCTTCCGACACTGCAGAAACGAGCAGCAGCAGTTGTGGAAAGCAGTTGGGCGGAAAACTGAGTATAAATCGGGAAGGTGCAGGTACGTTCAAACTTTGATACTATTTTCCCTGGAAATGTGTGATCAAACGGTGATGGACTTCCTGGCGGTCACAGAGGTCGGGAAGTTCCCGTACCGCTGAGTAGAGCAGAGTGTACTTAGCAGTCACTCGTTTCGTTTCGTTTCCTTCTATTTTCAGGCGCGACCATTGATTTGCTTACGCTTCATTTGTTCTAAGAGGAAGAAGAGAAATGTAGAGGGAGGAGAGCTCCTCCGGCTATCCGGAGGGGGAGGGGAATTAGGTACTGCCGTACTCTAGTTAGATTGAATGCAGAATGATTAAAACAAACACATTTAGTGAATAAAGATAATATTTTAGCTCCAGGTATTTTAAGCCTCAAAACTAGGTACTATATTATTTACATAAGTGCAGAATATATTTTAAATAGTTGGGGGGATGTAAGTGTTAGTGAATGTTTGATAAGATAATATGCGATTAGATAGAGTTCATGCAGCCTGTCTTGGCTTGTGGATATGTTGTACTTCTGCCTTCCACTCCAATTCTTACTGCAATTGGTTTTGTATAAGTGATCACTGCTAGGAAATTCCCCCCTTGGACGAGCAGTTGCTGCTGCGCACATGGTTGAATAAATAAACACTATAGAATAGTAAAAGGCGGAACATGACGTATACTGCGCAATAATCGATAAGAAAGAAACCAAGGGTGAACAGAAAGAACGAGAATAAAAGCGAAATAGAGGAGGAAACAACTAAAGAAACCAAAGACTTATGAAAAATTCCCCTGGTAGACCATTCCACCAGGTCGAGCCCTCGTCTGGTAATGCTATCCTATAAAAGCTGGAGTCGATCGTTCAGCCTTTCCGATGAGTCGGGAAGCCCGAGGGTGAGTTCAACCGGCCGCCGGTTTTCAGGATTTTTGCCGCTTGGCTTGGTTCTCGGTAGGAGCTGGGCTCCGCTGTTTGGGTAGATCCGCGCGCGAGTATCTAGAGCACCGGTAGCCCTTATGGTCTCCCGCGCACCGAGTGCATTTACCACTGGCCTTCCGAATGTCATAGATTTTGGAAGAAACCCAGGGTGCCGGCGGTAGAGTCGATGTTGATGAACCGCCATTCTTGCTGGCCTGAGCGGATACCTTAGGACTCAACGGCGTAGAATTGCGTTTATTTTTGCCTTTCTGCGGTTCGTTTGAATGTGACTCATACTCTTCCTCCTCTTCCCATGCATCTTCAAATTCCGACGGGTGCGCCTGAACATATGCCGCTATGTCGAACATCTCGTCGATGCTCTTGAATCTGCCGTCGCTGCCTGTGGTAAAGACCTTCACGCGACGCTTGACTTCCTCCCGCAATCCGAACCACGCTAGAGTGTACAGAGCATGCTCATCCTCTTCCGTCTCGTGCTTTATCCACTCCGAATCTCGCCAGTTTGTTCGTATGCGGCATTCATACTCGCGTACTGTCTCATCAGGGCCTTGCATACGCTCGTGCATTGAACGCGTACCCGCATTGAGCCTTCGATCCATGTCGCCGTATGACCTTATGATCTGCTTCTCAAAAAGACTGAAGTCGTTCATGCACGGGTGATCGCTTCTGAAGAGGCTATAGCCCCAGGTAATCGGATCCATCATCTTCGTTTGGCGTCGGTTCGGGTCAGTATGGCGTGCCCGTGTGCCGAGGAACTTCAATGCGTACAATACATGATCTCGTCCGCCACGGGGGAAAAGGTGCGCGTGGGATTCAAAGTTGCACCGCAGCTCGGCTAGAAACAAATCCAGTTCTTTCACTCCACCGCAGTAAAGCGTCGGGTTCACCATCTTGTATTTCTGGATCTCGGCTGGTGTCTGCTGGCATGGTGGTCGCTCCACAAGCGACTTTAGGATTTGCGTTTGTTGTTTCATGGCATCCAACAGGTACTCCACAGTTACCATGGAGATTTGTCGGCCGTCGCGATCGTTCCTGGGCGCACTTGAAGTTTCGCCGACGCGTTCAGGGGCACCGTTACTCTGCGGTTCCGGCCTTTCCGAGTTCTCGGATACCGCTTCCTGCTTAATTGGAACTGCCCGCAGCATGTCTTCGCCGTCTCGGTTTTCTGTAGTGGGTTGAACTTGGTGATTGCGCTTCGTTGACATCGTGGGTTTCAGTGACGTGTTTCGTTAAGTGCGGTAGACGCGTCGGGGATGTGAATCGTGTATTCTCCCTTAGCAAAACGTCTCATGCACCTGGAGCGGATAATTGTTAGATTTAAGAACGGTCATTGAGTTGGAAAAGGTACTCACGAAGGTGCGAGAGATGGGGGGTGAAGACTGGTAGTTGGGTTGTAAGACGATAAAGGTAGAGTACCGAACTATCGTTGTCTCACTCGTTACCCCTGTCGCAATGGGTTAAATCGTTGACAATCGGCTGGTGCCGAGCCGCATCAGCCTTATACTCTGTCCATAACACATCCCACAAAAAAAACGACAGAGAAACAAGATAAACTAGATTAAGTACATGGACAAAGAAAATTGTAGGCATTTTGGGGTGGCCACTTCAAATTGAAAATGGGTTTCCAGGGGGGTTTTGCACAGAATATTGCATCAACTTCATGTATTTTCGCTCTCTTCTACCATGTGTTACCAATACTTAGAATAATAGAACTAAACTACAGCCCCGCTATAAAAACGTACAGCAAATCAGTTTAAATAGTGGAGAAGTACAGACAAATTTTCCACCTATTTTAGGGATTTACAGTCCTTGAATGATTTGCTAGGGGATTGTTAAATATACTCGGATCTGGGGGTAAAGGATCTATTAAACTTTGCTGTGAGTTCAGGATCCCCAGCATTACCGTTTTTCAGACCACATTTCACCGGAAAGTACGTGTGGTACCCTCAATTTTACCGTTTGTATATTCTTTGCTAAAACAGGTGCGCACCGTCGGATCCTTTACTCGAGTGCCCCGCCAAGTTCCGGGACTAGACAAGAGGCTTATGCGGCTCGGTGTCAGCCGAGTTTCGACGGCAGATCTGATCCTTGCCTAACCCCACAACCTGTTGCAACAAGCTCTCTTACCCGCACCGTCGACGCCGCCTTGAACATCTTCTGCACCCAAACCAGCGACATCGTCCGTGTTGTCCACGACTTCATCAAGCTCCACATAACCAACTACTTCTCCAAAACCGGTTTCCTCTCACTCCTCAAATTCGCAGTCCGTCACGCCGCGCGCAACCCCGAATCCCCGCTACACCGGCTTCACCCTGCCCACTCCTTCGCCATCGGCGAATCTCTTCTGTCTCCTGGGAACGGAACCATGTCAAAGACTAGGAGATCGTCGTGCGCTTCCCACCCTTTCTCACCGTTACCGCATACTAATGCGCATTGTGGAACGCTGTCAGATGTGGTCATGTCGCATACACCACCCAGCCAGACAACATAATCAGTGTGATCAGACAGCCGCCGAAATAAAGGAACTGCAGAGCTTATGCCCCTAATGGCCCAGCTTGGCCGTCATCTTAAAATTCTATGCGGCTTAAATCCTACAGGTGTTAGATGTTGAGGCTACCGACAGATCCGGCTGGGGCGCTTCAGAACACTAACTCTATATCCTTGGAACTGTTTACCAATGAAGAGATGGGGCGACACTTGAGCTGGAAGAAATGGGGGATGTTTCAAAGTTGGTGTCCGCCGCGAATGGGGAAGAGAAGGAGAAGAGAGGAGAAGGAAATATGCAACTATTTGCCGGCTAACTGGGGCCGCAATATCGATCAACCGCTAGTAACAAGGCGAGAGCTTCCCCATGCTTGACTACCAGAATATGTTGCTGTATTTGGGTTATTTGTACCATAGTAGCTATTCACTTACAATACCAGAAAATAAAAATCTTCAGTGTAATTGCCTTTGAATGAGCTGTGATTGCCGGGGGTGCAGGGTGAGCTGGTAGCTTCATAAACTAATATTCGCCGGCTGTACCGCTGATTGACCGCATGAGAGATTCTAAGTGCCATGCTAAATCGCATGCGATCTCCTAAATCCGCTGTCGTGTCAGTATAGTGAGTTGTACTCGATAACCTCACCACACGTACCTAACATACTGTTCGGTACACCACAGTTGGCTCATTCGGAGTTTAAAGGCACTACGCCACACCAAAAAAAGCCCTACGGTTATGCCTAAGCTAATCGCAACATCAACTCGCCCTATAGAAAGAGTTGGGAAACTAATACCTTAGAATGGCTTGATGTATGGAGGGGCTGCTTTGGCCAAAGAGGTGGTCCTGAAGGTCGCAGATTAGGATATTGGTACAATTTGATATGGCCTATAGTGTTACGGTGTGGTAATTCAAGGACAGCGGATATGTATGAGAGTAACATCCCTGCCGGGCTTTGAACTCTTATGGTGATTCTTTTTGAGAATAGAGGATTCAATGACAGCAGTAAATAATAATTCCGTTTCCCCTCGAAATTCTCCTAGACTATAGTTGGCGCTTTGAGAGTAACACATACAGCTATCGCCGAAACTGATTTAACACCTTATATCGCCGTCTTTGGCTCAACCAGCCGGAAGAGGAATGCCACCAACTCTGATACCTGAGCGGGATTTGTGGCCATTGGAACCTAAGACAGTCGCATATCGCAGTTATTCAATGGTGCCAAAGTCTCCTCAGCCATACTGTTTCACAGGTTAGCGGCAGGCGTAAGTCGGGAAATGTAGAACCGGCAGCCAGTGTTGTAGATTTCCGAAACCAGTGGACAGTGTGCGCGTGGCCGCCGGGTACGAAATCCCTGATCGTTCTTTATATAGTGATTTTGACTCGGCATATAGTCAGATAATCTTTCGATATATCTTCTGGTGTGCCGATGCAACCATTTGCCACTTAGCACTGAATGTTCTATAGTTCTGAGTTGTAAAGAAGTCCCTCCATAACTGGTGCACCTAGATATGCATCAGGACTAACTATAAAACGTCTTGCGGACAACTTCAATAATCGAGGGCAATCATACATACGCTGCATATAGGTTGACGGGTGTCTCTGTAATATTCCAATCGTGATTGATGGACGCTAGCCACCTAACTCTTGCGTGCACTACCATCTGTTTAGTAGTCGATAATAGATGAGACGTGCTCGAATGAGATCTCGGGAATAAATCTAGGACTGGCGGGTTCTTCATACCCACAAGATAAACAATCCCAATCCGTTGCCAGTTTCTGTGGATGAAAACTGTATTTATGATACATCAGAGCTCCAGGTCACCATCTTCTGGTCGTTGCAACTGCCGCTATTACATCCATATGACTACCGCTTCGTTAATGTCGTAGAATTTGAATTCACTGGCTCAGAAATACAACCATGCCTACCGGTGACGTCTGACGTCGACAGGGGGGTGTCTCTGAGTTCGCAGTCCACAAGCTGGAAATGATGGTGCGGTGTGCGGCAGTGAATTCAACCGTCCCGTCCGTCCGGGAACTACTCAGGACGGGACGGGACGGTGTCGTGCCGTCCGTCCGAGGGTAGGACGGAAACGGTGTCGTCTTTTTGAGGCAGGACGGGGACGGACGGAAAGGACGGCCGGGGACGGAGAAGAGCCGTCCCCGGTGGTCATCCACCGATATCCATGGATCTTAGTGTACATAACAAAACTTATATGTAAAACGGAATGATTACTCTGACCATGATGCAAGATCCGTGAGCATCTTCTCCATGCGTACCATGTCAGACTCTGTTGCTCCAAAGATTAAGCCCTGCTGCACCCACGATGTCACGGGTAAAGATATACAGTAACCGCCTGATGACGGTGGATGACGGTCGATATTGCGTCCGTCTTGAGTAAGGACGGGACGGACGGCCTTGACGCCGTCTTGTCCGTCCGGCTATGATGTCGGACGGCACTACCGCCCCCGGCCGTCGGACGGGACGGTTGAGAACACTGGTGTGCGGTGGGATTTCCACATGGCGTCTTGTATCTTCTCATGTACAAAATTAACTGACATAGACGCTTAGAACATATAGAACTCCAAGCAAGCTGATTAGTTACTGTGGTGCAACCGCCACAGCCCGATTTTTGCGGTCTATTAACTATCGCAATCTCCTAAGTATAGGCCTGATTGTTACGACTTCGCACACCAAGTTCTTCCATTTTCGGAGTTATCGGCGCTGTCTATCTTCTCTTGACCGTATGAAACTACCAATGTGGTGATACTCTCCTAGGTACTGAGCCAATTTGAGTTGCAGTGGCCATCACCGAGAGCATGAAAATAATAGCCAGATCCTCAGCTAAATCCTTCCTTGGGCAAGGATATGTGTTCCAACAGACACTAGCCGACTAATATACTCTGTCGGATGATCACACTATCCGACTGTTGAAATAGTGATGCTAGAGAAGCTTGATTGTATATTATCTAAGAGTGCCACAAGGCCATATATATACGAGTACAAGTGTGAATGCGTGCGTACGCATCTATGTATAGACCCTTCAGGCCGACAGCAATCTCCGGTCATACGAGAGTCATCTCCGGCCATAAGATGGCAGAGACCTATCATGCAATACCGACATAACTCAACACTCTGAGTGACGGGACATGACTACATAGTAAGAACAAGTTGCAGCATGTCTATTACTGCCGAGACTCTATTACACCTTGCCTCACATCTGCAGTTGTATTGTGTTGAATTGGAACAACAATTAAATGAAAGACGTGGCACTACTTCTCCTCAGAGGAGTCGAAATTGATAATCTCTAGACGGCACACCCGACAATATGTACATTTATTGGAATGAAGTGTCTAAATGGAACATCGCTATGTGCTGACATCGGCATCTCGCAGCAGCTTTGGAATCAGCTAGTTTCGTCAACACTATGCATCAAGGGTTTCAATCGTCTAGGGCCCCGAATACCTAGACGGCCCATGGGAGGCCCTGGGCTAGGGCGTCTGGGGCTGAATGAGCAAGGTCTAGGGATCTATGTAGGGCCCTGCAGGGGACCTATATCTTTGGTGTGGCCTTGTTCCTGGTTATCGTGTGGTGACCGGGTATTTGGATATTTGGCTGTATAATTCATCGATTTCACAAGGGCTTAGATAAGCGAGAATTAGCCTGAAAAGGTGTATGAAACCTTCCCGCAGAATAGACTTGGAAAAATGACATCAAGGGTAGGTATCTTTATATTATTGATGCTTAGTCATTTAAGCTTCTAGTTCGCATACAACCTATGGGGCCCTGGCTGGCTGTAGTCCTAGTTACCCTTGCCCTAGGGCAAAACCAGGCAAAACCTTAATGCCCCGGTTTTGATAGTCCAGTCCCCGGCAAGTGCTGGCTCGGACGGACTTTTGAGACCCCTGCTATGCATCTCACTGCTTCTCCTCAAAGCTCAACCGCATTTTCATCTCCCTGTCTTTTACATTTCACCTCCTCTCACAGCTCATCATCCTCTGGGACTTCGGCGGGAGAAATAACGCTCACCATCGACGGCTCCATTAAACGCACGTGCCTAAGACCGCATGGGCGTAATCTAGCCATCAAGATGTTTTCTTGATTCATTAGGCGCTCCTCGGGTACTTAGCCTTTGCATGCACCTATGGCGAGGTGATATCAAATTAATGAAGCCGTGAGTAGTTCCTGATTCTAGCTAAACGTTGAAGTGGATAATTTATTTGTACGATCCAATCAACGGGAGGAATTTACTATTGCTGTGTCTGCTCGGTTTTAGGATATCTCGCTGACTAAAATGATCCCGGAGCTATACCCGAGTAGCCGGGGATTGTTGGCATTCCGAAGCTAAGTCGGCAGCATGCTCCCCATTTATCAGTGGATTGATAATTACACGATCTATTAGCAACGGTTAGATAGTTCAAGGCAGACAAAATCAAGCCGGTGTGTTTATCCTCCCTCTCCAGGCCGCAGGATGGAATGATGGCTGTAGCGCCATATGCAGCTGCAACAGTGTACGTACTTAATCAGGGAAAATGTAATGTACCAACGATACATTTTCTGGATTTGCTGCTGCAGGGCACAATTGAGAAAAACAACATATGAGCCTGCGTCTTTTTACCCTGCATGTGGTGTAATTGCACTAATGCGGAATGTTCTAGTCCATTCATGGAGGTGGTTCCTCCGCGGAGTACCTAGTCAGTTCGCGGAGGCTCACCTTCCGTGAACTGACTGGTTCGTTCGCGGAGTCCGTACCCCACCTTCGTGAACTGACCAGTTCGTTCACGGAGTCAATTAAAAATCACAAATACTCTACTCTGCACGCATATATGCGCACGCACTGGGATGCATGTACACCGAGCTGGCCCCATCAAACTGAATTCAATTAGCGCAACTGCGTATGTTTAGCGTAGCGAAGCTAAGCACATTTAGCGTAGCGCAACTGGTTCAAAGCGAAAGTCAAATGCACACTTGCTTGCTATGGCCTAGATGGTGGTGCATAGTGCACAAATCCTGGAGCTTCTGTAGCACCATCTGGTACGTTTAATCACGAACGAAACACAGGAACAGCTCCACCGCGCCAAGCCACAATGAAAAACGCCGCCGAGCAAATACACAAGGAGATGCTTGCGAGCGTGCTGATCCGACATGCGCGAAAGAAACTGCCAATTAGAGCAGCGATTTGGCAGGACTGGATACTGAGGATGGGGAGGTTCTCGAGGAGGAAGAGGCCACTTGGGAGGAAGATGAATTGGAAAACAGTAATGAGACGGAGAGAAATGAGGAATGAGACCGTTTCAAACGATGGCATGGAGCACGGTATAATTGTAGTTGCGCTAGGACGTCCAAGACGCAGCCGATCGTAAGGATCACGATGATGTATATAGTTTTTAGAATTGTTGATTGACTCCATGAGCGAACCGGTCAGTTCACGGAGGTGGGGTACGGACTCCGGGAACGAAGCAGTAAGTTCTCGGAAGGTGAGCCTCCGTGAACTGACTGGGTACTCCGCGGAGGGACCGCCTCCGTGAATGGACTAGAACGCGGAACAACGTTTGAGACTTACAGAGATAACACCTTTACGCAATCGAATGGCAGACTGGGGTGTTGGAAAAATGCTGATAGCACTGACGTAGGAGAAAACGGAATTTTGTAGCCCGATATCCTACAACTGGCTGCATTTAGGTGTGTTTGTATCTTGGTTAACTGATATCACTTAGCGCGGTTTCATTCCATTCCTCAACATCCTACAATACCCCACTTCTAGTGTTTAAATCAACCTTTCGCTTGTTTTGTGCGCTATTTCTATTTCTGTCTATATTCCCTACTATATATTACACGAGGACACAAAATTACCCAGCCAGGGGAGGTAGGGCGAGCTTGCGAGCAACACACTCCCGAAGGAGCCGGAGGCGAGTTCTGGCCAACTTTGAGAAACAACCAGCAGAAGTATGGAAGCATATTTTAGGTACCGTGTCCCCTTGTTGTCATATTATATGACTCACTGATTCTCGGGACGTACCGTGTACTGGGACGGGGTCGAAGAAATTCTATGTTCATAATGGACTCCTTATGAGCAATCATACCTGCTATAGAAGTTGGCAGCTGTCTGTCTGTAATTATCCTTGCAATGGACTCTCGGTGGTCTCGCGAGCGACATTAACTACTTATGATATGAGATAATCAACTGAGCTATAAGTCTAGTAGCTTAAGAGTGAATCTTGGACGAAGTTTCAAGCGAGGAAGAGACGTCGATGAAGCGGGTGAGATTGGTAGGCTGAGAGCACTAACAGCAATCGCGAGGAAATTATCAACTCGATTAGGTGCGAAACATGTTGGACTAGCTACACTGGATGCATGGCAATTGTTCGCTTGCCCGGCGGCGGCATTCAACAGCAGATCATGCACATTATCATCAGGCGTCAAAGACACAGCAGATTTTTAGAGTAATATTAATATCTAGCCACCTGAAATCTTGCTACCTGCGGAATTGTATACATTACCATATAACCTGCTTGATCAAGATATCTTCAGGTTGGTATGTATTACGCACTATAGCGTCAGGTTGTTGTTGTTGTTTTTTCATACTGTATGCACTCTTAATAGAGTATGACAGGACCTGATCTCCCCTCCGCCTCCGGGCTAGCCGGCTAGATGGCGGAGCTCCCCTCCGCTACCCTTCATCCCCGCT
>Ga0307512_10001170_pt1 | contig 38144 bp, 36 predicted proteins | sample 14_EM_MG_FD_200267 | JGI IMG/M metagenome (GOLD analysis project Ga0307512, IMG submission 200267) | Populus trichocarpa ectomycorrhiza microbial communities from riparian zone in the Pacific Northwest, United States - 14_EM | ecosystem: Host-associated > Plants > Roots > Unclassified | place...
TTTGTAGCCATAATGTGATGGTGCGCTTAAAAAATCGTCGATTTTTGATGGGGTAAGGCCGTTGCCACGCAGACCTATAAAACCGGCCGGGTACAAAACTGGAACCGTTGCTAACACTAGTCCTGTCCCCGCCCGCTGAAGACGGCATGTCGGCTGGCATCCACCGTCACCAGCCGACATCGGCCACTTACTATTAATACATATACTATAACTGTAAAGCGTGTGATACAAGATATAAATGGATTTATCTATATTTCTAGACTCAAAAGGAGTAGTAAACATTCAGGTTTAGTTTGAGCGTGCGGTTAGAGATATAAATACAGCTTGATTTGTACGCAGCTAAATGTTGAAGGATCCTGCTTCACAGTCATGATAGTGGAGAAATATATGGATTGTAACTAGTGTTAGCAACGGGTCCAAATTCCCGGGTCGGTTCCGGGTCCGGTTCCAACCCCGAACTGAACCGTTGCAACGGGTTCCCACACAATACCCGTTCCTCAAAAGTCAACATTTCTTGCTCCAATTAAGCATTTGAGTTCTGATCATATCACAACATGATCAATATGTAGATTGTGCAGTTTTAGTCGCTCTTTCACCTCCCGCTTTCAGCTTTGCGATATGACAAGTATTCGTTGAGTCGCGATCGAAAACCCGCCAATTTCGCTCGAATTCTGCAATTATTTCACAACCATTCAACGAATATCAGTCGGATTGCAAATTTGAATGCAGGAGGTGAAAGAGCGGCTAAAGCTGGACAGTTTACCTATTGACCATGTCATGATACGATAGAAACTCAAATACTTAATTGGAGCCCAAGTTGTATGAACCGTAAAATGGAACCGCGGTCCGGTTCGAAACCGTCCCCGAACCCTGGTGGGTACCCCTGTTTTCCGGGTAACAACCCGGACCGCAGCCGGGTAACCCGGAACCGTTGGTAACACTAATTGTAACTGAATATGTATTATGTATGCTGACTTGCAAATGATCAATGGATGACTGCCGGTGACGGCCGTCCTATCCATCCGTCCCCGGCCAGCCTCAAAAATGACCGCGCTGTTCCGTTCTGGCTCAGGACAAACAGGACGGTTGACAACACTGCCTCCGCATCCGTTCGAACCGGTTAGATGGCAGAGCTCCCACCCACTACCGTTAGTCCCCGCTGACAAATGAAAGACAAAGAGGAAGAGAAACGAAACACTGGCCACTCCAGCCTCCATGCCTCACCCTGGCGGGAACTTCCCAACATCCATGGCCGCCACGAAGTCCACACCACCATGTCACTTCTCTGCATGGAAAACAGCTCCGACATCTGTGCCCGCAGGCATCGGCCAGGTTTCCAGCCTGTTGCCAATGATTTTGCACTTGTCATTGGGATTGGTCTCCTGTTGCCTGCTTTGCACTTCAGTCTTTAGCCAAAGTGCTTACTGTGTTTGTCGGCCTGCCACTGGGCCTTGGCTGCTGATCTTCCTTCGGGTTGTGTCTGTGTTAGGGTTGCAGGGATTACTGTCTCACTTCTTTAGTTTTTCAGATCTACTTTGAAATTGACAAATATTATCCTGTTTGGACAGGTCCAGACCAAGCCCGTCCAGTCCAAGACTGCCAGTCTGGGGCCCGGTCCAGTCCGACCTTCCGGTGGGACCTGACCAGACTGAGCCCTACCCGAGACCGGGTCCATCCGGACTGGTGGAATCATTGCTCTATCCTCTCCAGCAAACTACTTCAAGTTTTATCCATCAGTGCAGTTAGACATCCTCTCTAGGCCTTTCCAATCGATCTTTAGCACTTACAGTCAAATCTGCAGATTTGAATGTTACTGGCAACACATTCTCCATGGTGAGCTTTATTTCCATTAAACAGAATCCCGAAAAGTTCTTGTTACACTTTTCATATACAGTTTACATATATTCTATGTTTCTTAGAGAAGAGAATGAAAATACTGGAAATATACAACAAAGTTGTGTACATTGTGCCTGACTGGGTATCTATCCATTGGCCCAGTTTATAGTCAGTTCACAGTTGTTTGTGTTATAAAAGTTAGTGTAGTTTTATGATTCCAATCCCTGTACGTGAATGAGGCTGTGTTGTCGGGTTCTCTCGTGCCCAGTGTGGTGGGGAAATAAATTCTGCCAACCTCTGCAATAAACCCTTCCCGAAAATGGGGGTTGAGTTTATAATTAATCCCAAGCCCTAATCAAAACTTCCCGAATCCCGAATCCCGACACACAACCCAAAAAATCGCCCAGAGAAACCCACAGTAGACAATGATCTCTGGAGAGCAAGTACAAGGTATGCTTTCTGTAGTAAAAACATGCTCAGCAATGTGGCCTGCCACTCTCTGATCAACCAGGCAGCCTAGGTCTCACGCTCATGATCTGAATCGAACAAGAAGCCATCGGGAAAATGGTTCGGGATTCGGGATTCGGTGTGTGGTACCGGGACTCGTAACGGGGAGGGTTAATTCCAGAGGCTAGCAGCGTGCGAGATTACCCGTGACTAGCCAACCTGGGAACGACAGATGTTTGCAGTCTTCACCGAAAATCATGCGCCAGTGTCGAAAGTCCCATCAATGCATGGACTATTCCATAAGATTATTTCGTCGGGTGCAGAAACTGCTGCATTGTAGTTCGCATTTGCGTACACCTTTGAGCAAAAAGCCAGCAAAAGCCTCCATAATTCACCATTTACTTTACTTAATGTCAAGTTAACGTTGTTTCAAGCTAGCTTCCGGCCAGCCGACATCGATCATCTTCGGTCTACTCCCCGATGCCCGCTCGTGATAGCGAATGACTCCGTCCTCAGCTGAGGTCGATTTGGTACTGTGCGGCAGCGGAGTAGCGATAGGATTGATTTACTGCACGGTGGAGAGAGTGCGGAGGGATGGCGGATAAAATCGGACGAAAAACGATGGAGAAAACCGACAGCATAGACAACGGCGTGGAGCAAGAGGAGTGGCGCTCAGTCATGAGGGCCGGAGACTAAGAGACTCGAAGTAAAGATGAGGGCGAACGCGAACGCGAGGGTAAAAATTAGTTCAGCTCGTTTGGCGTTACATGTCGTCGTACAATAATGGGCATGTCGGCCGGGTAACAATTTCGTATGTAGCCCCTGAGGTCGATTTTGCTCTAAGCTTCTAGCCAACTACAACTTGGTAGCAACACTTCAGCATCCTCTCTTGTCAGCGATCGGTAGTTAGGTAGATCGAGCAAGGTGCGTCCTCTTCCATTTTCTTATCCTAAATAATCCGTTCGAATTGATTGATGGGACTTACAGAGATCCGACGACACTGTAACCGAACAATGCTACTGAGCAATCGGGCCAGTTAGAACGATATAAACTCTCTTATCTCGATTCCGATGCTTTTGCAGTGCAACTCGGGAGTAGTTAAGCAGAATCAGAGGACCCATAGCGACACGAGACGAGAACATGGTAGCCAACCGACCCGTCCACGGGACTAGTTTGAGACGCATTTGGCACGAGTACAAGGCTATGGGGGACAAGTTCGAGTCGAGATTACGGGCAATCGGGCTACACTCTGAGATCGATAGATCGTGTTTGGGAAGACAACAACGACAGCACGATTGAAGCCACTCGTGAACGCGTACGGAGATAGACACTTCGGTAGAGACATCTGCCGGATGTACAGCGAGAAGTACATGGTAAGCGCCGCGGAGGTATCACCAGAGGAAAACGCTGGGTATGTGATCCGGGACAGTGACTATTAGAGTAGACTGAAGATGGCCATGCATGACACCGACACCGACACCGACAGCACCGAGTCAGGGAGCTGAGCCAAGAGGATGCAGTCATCCGGGAGCTCCAAGCTAAGCATGATGCTAGAGGATAAACTGTTACTACTGAGCGAAGATTGGGATAATTTTAGAGACGAGGGGCATCTGGGAAATTGGGAGATGCTTTTAGGCATATTTGGAGTTTTTTCTCGACGGGAAGCTATTTTATTGCCAGATCCGAGTAACTGTACTATGTATGATTACATTGAAAAAAACCAAAACTCCGATCCATGCATTAATTATACAATTGAACCACCATCTGTCACACCAAATCCAGCCACCATCTCTTGTATAGTGCGACCCTATTTCAAACCACAATCTCTAAGAGATTACGGGACGTCTCCTTAATCCGTCGAAGAGTCTGCCCAGCCGGCCCAAAAATTGGAGGGCTCTCTGAAGCGGGGCGGAGTGGTCACCGCTGTCCGCTGTGTGAACTGGGTCGCTGATCCCCGTCAGAGACGGCTCAACCTCTGCCTCCTGTCGGCTCCGGTTGACATTAGCGGCATGATGTGCATGTTGACTGCGTTTGAATATGAGAGCATACTGAGGATCTACCAACACATTAGCAATGTCCATTTGACAATCATCTCGCAGTCCAAACCTTCAGTTATCGGATGCTTGGGTTTCTTTTGCCTAAGGGTAATGAGGTTGAGGCTGCCATCCGAACTCGCTTCCTTAAGAAGGTGAGCATGATCAGAATACACGTGATTGTTGAAAACGAAGTCGTGTCCGAGTATGACGTCATGCGGACAGTGACGCATTATCTCGAAGAAGGTTGTGATAGGTGGTCGCTCGCGTCCGAAGGATAACTGCAGCTTTACCCGACCCAGAGATTTCTCTTCTGTTCCATCTGGAAAAACAAATACCGTATCCGAATCCCTTACTGTCAGACTATACACATGAACTGACGCTGCAGACATTATGTTTCCTTGTGCACCAGTATCCGGGAATGCCTGCATATGAGCCCAATAACTTCTACCCCAAGGACGGGCTAGTATTGGTAGTCGATGATGTACAATGCCGATTCTGTTCATTAGCAACCCATTTTCCCTAGAGAACTGCATCTCACGAAAGCGGGATTTCTTTTGCTCCTCAAATGATCCGGTTTTCTGAAGGAAGTCGTATCCCACTATAACATCTTGTATGCATTTTGAAACAACTTCGAAGTCGATATAATGGATGTAATCGGGACTGTCTCTGAAACTCCATTCCGCTACCGTTCTACCGATGATGTGAAGCGAATTTCCATTGGCAATAGGTATGGTGTCGGAGATGTCTCTCACGTTCATGTCGATCTGCATACAATGTTTCAAAGCATAAGATTTGGTAACGACGTTGAATCCAGACCCAGAGTCGGCAAGTAAGCAAGCAGGGGTCCCATTCAGCGTGCCGGGTAGTCCGGAGAGTCTATGTGAAATGCTTGGAGTCATATTGCGACCCTCATTGGTGACTTCTCTGTTCCGAGAGTTCTTGTTGATGGCGGTCACAGGAGCTGACTTTAGCTGATGAGATATCTGTAGTGACCTTCCAGAGCGAATAACCACGAGTGTACGATCTTCTTTCTACGGATACAATTATTATCAATCAGCAAGAATTTCAAACTACGCAGCAGTACCTTCTTGTTCAACTTGAAAAATTGCCGTTCCTTTTGCCAATCATTACCGGCACCGACTACAGCAGCAACTGCTACAACAATAGAAGCCTTTTCCACCCAATCTACCGAGGCATCTTTGTTGGGCTTGAGCTTAACGACAAATTTTTGGTCCAGCATAGACTTCGACTTCCTGTCAGGCAGTTGATTATCCTTGAAAATCCCTAGCTGTTTATTGAAAAAGTCACTATGTTAGACAATTTAACGGAGCCCCGAAGGACTGCGGTAGTTACTACTCGCAGCATAGTGTCCTACCATAATAAGGGCCTTAACGATATTTGGGCAAAGCAGTGAGATTCTCAATTAATAATAATCCGTGATTTTCTCCAATGCAAAGAATGGGGGGCGACAACGCGTGTCAGCAGAGGCTGCTTAGGTTTAGCACGGTGGAGTATGTGGGGTAGACGCTGATGATAGATAAGTCGGCCGGAAATCGCCACCGTCAGTGTCGAAGAGGCAGTGAGTTGAAAATGACAGGGGTAGTGTGGGTGTGTTGTTGTCTTTGATCGATCATTAAGATGTGATAGGGGAAGCCCGTTTGTTCGAAGCTCGTTCTTTACCTCAGGCAGCCCAGCTACAAGCACTTCCTTATAGGGACACTGCCTTGCACCTGACTATGGCCCAGCGTCTTCAAATCTGGGATTCTATTTTAGCTCCGACTCATTCCATTCCATTCCATCACTCAATTATCTCCTCCTTCAACGGCCGCTGGAATTCCTTGAGAACTCTCGCTCTTTTCAATAGAAGTAGAGACCATAACCCCCGCCCCAGCAAATCTAAAATTCATGTGATTATTGGGTAACGATCAGCCTGTCTTTGCCAGTTCAGACATGCTAAGGAAGCGAACAAAAAAATGAACTTCCCCTCGTATAACGTTCAAATCAGGAACTATTTGTGGTTGCTTTACCTCCGTCATGGACACCTCCGGCCACGCATAGGCTCAATTATTCGAAGCGGATGTACCTCCGCGAAGCTAGATTGCTGCCACGTGGATCCCAACCGTGGGTAAGGCGAACTAGTGGCTTGGTGCTGAAACTTGATCAATTGAATCCGTGTCCTTCGTCTTATGTACTCTACCTCGCCCACCAAAAGACCTACGCATCGTTCCACAGAATTTGCAAGTACCTAGTATGGCGTTCAGTCGAATGACACGAATACACAGCAATCCCGATAATAGCATTCTCAATTATTAATGAAGCATTTTCTGCTTGAAGTTTCCGACGCACCTTACTTACTTAGTGAAATTAACGATGCTCAAGTTTCCGGTCCTGGAGACGATCAAAAGTTTTTCAGCGATTTGTATATTTTGTATGGTGCTGATCCGACTGCCAAAACATTTTAAACAGTGCCTCCTTGATAAGTACCAGCTAGAATCGTGCAAGCAACATCCTTCTCGATTCACCTGTACTCTGCGAGCATCATAACGGCTAACATCGGCTTCGGTAAGTTACAAGTATCGATAATGTCCTCCACCTTTCCCAGCTCAACTAAGGTATGGAGTCATTAATATACAGAATAACATCATCATGGGTATCATGCACCTCCCTCAACACTGCCTTCGGTCGCTCTTCAAAGTCTCCTCTAAATTTTACTCCCGCAATGAGCCGTTCCAACGAAATGACCTCTTGCTTTTCATGCTCTCGGGCACATCGCTCCTCACTTCACTCTGTGCAAATCGCAGTCGTTCCAGGGTCTGGTGCATTAACAGGGAAAGGTTTGGATGCGCCCAATGTGAAGCTGTGAAGTAGCTCCTACGTAGATCTGGTGCAATAAAATTATCAGAAAAATCCCGAGTGCAGTTCGAAGTTATTGTGACCATCCTACTTTAATCTTGCAGTCCGACCGAAAGCACTCGGACACCGTCCAGAAACTATGGGGACGATGATAGAGATGTACTCTATCGGTCGCAGTGGGTCAGACGCTGGTGGCTGCTGCCTGGCACTTTTTGAATAATGGGACATTTTGATGGTAAAGCTTTGATCACCCGTGTCTGCTAATTGTAAACTACCGTCTGAACCACTATATGCTCTATTTCATCTTGGCTTGACACTCCCATTTCATTGCCTGCGAGTGTACTCTCGAGCTTCCATCCATTCACCATCACCAACCCGCCTAACCAATCACTGAAAGAATCTTAACAGGAGCTTGGAGGAGTAGGGGGAGGGTTGCAGGGGGAAGAGACACAGCAACGGTGTTGTGCATGTGGCAGAGATTAAAAAGTGCTACTAGGATTGGGAGTGGTAAAAGGTGGACCTGCTAGGAGAAGAAATAGTACCCTACGGCTTTTTAGATAGAACAAAATACCCTGCTGACAGATTGAACCCATGGCTTCCAGATGTTGATAATTACATTAATCATCCGGACGGATACCCCCTGACATCCGAACTACTGTGACTAGTACTTTACAGTATATAGAAAGTATACAAATGAAAGTACTGTGCCCTGAAGAGTGATTTACCATCACCAACATTCAGCGATTAATTGCGTCAGCATGTTCCAACGGTCTAGTTAGTGAGGCTCTGCATATACTTCTTCCTAATTGGTCATGTGATGAAGCGACCTTGCGCTCAATTCCTGTTTCATCATTTTTCCAGATCACAATTAAATATTATGAAACCAATGAACTCTGAACACGACATAATATCAAAATAAATGGGCATGACAGTCCGACTGGTGACGTTCCACAACCAAACATTCCTAACCTTGACACCTTTCACACCTACGTGTACGTTCACTGTTGGATGAATGAGGCTGGCACTTCATCACTTTCTCATTGGTAGTTGTTATCAGCTCCTAGAGTCTTAAGCGCTGGCCATCAGTGGGTGTGTAGTAGATATTCAGCTCGAACCCGGCAAGCCCTCCGTGCTCATAAGGTTAGGCGTTCTTGTTGAGCAGCGGGCAGTGCTTGACGTTGAGGTGGCATGATAGAGCTCCGTTGAGTTGGCAATTGCTATTGAGGCTGACAATAAAATGAACATGTTCAAGCGTTTATTGGAAGAGAAGATGGTAAACTGTACGCTTCGGAGGACACATCAGAGCTCTCGTTGTAGCTCACGTCGGGAGGTTTTGGAATGGTGCTAAGCTACAGAGTTTGCAATAAATTGATCAGGCATTATCCGATCAGCCCTCCCGGTTGGATCGAGCCTCGGCAAATATGTGATAGATTTAATACCAGAAAAAGCAACCAACATCCAATCATAAGTGTACAGATATGACGAATCTGCAGGCACAAGTATTCGACATTCTGCCAAGCTCCTGTACTGTGCGCAAAGGGCGCTTTGACAGGGTTTATATGTCAGACAGAGATACGTTAGCAGGCCTTGTTTTAGACCGAAACTTGATCAGGCCCGTGAAATTACCTAAAAGAGAGCCCTATCCGGAAATTTAGCGTTAACCAAGGATTTGGCCGCCCAGACGTATATTGATTCTGCATTAATCCATTGGTATTTAAAATTCAAGAATTTTCTGAACATGTGAGGGATTGCCGCTCATTGGTCCACAGCTGCAAGCAGGGAAAATAATTCGACCCTGCAGGTTGTAGGTGAAGCACCAATTAGAAGTTTTTTTAGACACTGAGGCTCAAAATACACTACTGTATAATCTGGTCCAAATCGTTACTTTTGTAGTACGTGCAAGTTGCATGCTCCGTCGCCAACAGCAAGTTTCATTCGCTTTAACTCTTTAAAACCAGATTGTAATCCGGCAGAGCTTGTAACCAGACGAATAGAGACAACGGATTAGGTATCCTATGCAATCTGCACGTACTACAAAAGTAACGAGTCGAAGTAGATTATACGGTAGGTGTCGCCAACCGCATCTCCTAAGTAATGCAAGAATCCATCGCTCACCACACCTCTTCTTAAGGCCAGCCGTCGGAGTCTAACATGGAGGTAATGTTAGAATCAGCAGCTACAAAACAGCAATACCCAAACGGATATCCATCAGTTGCAGCATTCATCGCGAGCGACCCAGAACTTTCGGTCTACCGGATATTTCGGCGCGTCAGTAGCCGCAACCTCCTATATCTTCAAAGTGAGCTTCGAATCCGAGAGCATGAGCTAGATAGGCTGGACCAAGAAGACCTCGACTCAGAAACTGGGACCATTAGGCATCTTGGATCCCAGTGTTTCGCAGAATTATTGAATGCAGATGACGCCGGATCCAAGGAAAGAAGGGAACTCATCGAAATCATTCGAAAATTGACGAAAGAATATCGTAATAAAACGACTCCACCTCAATTATTCACTTCTAACAGCATTAGATGAGGCGTTGATACTCGAGAGTCAAGTCCTGGCGCTTTCACCGCCTTCCAAGAGACTGATGGACGTGATTACGAGACACTTTCAGTTGATGCCATTGGTTGGATTGGACATCAACCTCCTAGAGGATGATAGGGACCTCGTCGCCCTTGCCCCTCCGGTGGGTAAAGACCGATTATCAGTGTTTCTCCGGGACTACTGCGGAAAATTATTTCAAGTATGTAGCTAGGCACTCCACCGCGACTTTATGCTACTAACATAGTTTCGCATCGCAAGAAACGAAAGCCTACCGAGCTACCGGGAAAGGAAAATATCTATTATGAAGAGAAGACCATCGAAACGGTTGCCAATATTATCAGCACCGTGGCTGCTGCAGCGCTGCTGGTCGGAGCCATAGCGATTCTTCAGAAGATAAAGTCTCATGTCAAACTACGATTAGGGCTTATAGCAGTGTTCACGACGTTGTTTGCAATCAGTGTTAGCATTTTCACGAATGCTCGCAGAGCGGAAGTATTTGCCGCTTCAGCTGGGTCAGCTTCCACGAGTGATACCGTCATCTGAATGTTAACTAATTCTTACTAGGTATGCCGCAGTTCTGGTAGTGTTTATCAGTGGAGACAACCCAGCTCCTCATTAAAACTCTATGCGGTTAGGCTCAATAGAATTTGAGATAAACAAAACCAGATATCGTGCAGGATTAGGTTTTAGATTGGCTGAGACGCGGAAGATCACAGTAGAGATTAAAAATGCCGCACTTCTTTTGAGAGTACTAGACAAGATATGCTGTTCGGTTGATATTTTCAACGACTTTGCACTGTCGGGTGGCACCACGGCTTTGATATAAACTCTTAGACAACAAATACATATATTTCTTCTTCGTCTTCATCTTTTTCATACCACTCTTCGCTTTGCACAGCACGGAATTGATACACCGATCGCCGTCTAATACGGAACAGCTTCGGATTCCAGAGCCTGCCAAGTTATTGTAGAGAAAGAGAGATGTACCCACGCGGCCAGACACTGTGTATAGTAGTGGCGATACCAATGAAGAACATCGTAGTACTGATACTACTGAATAACTATAGCTAATGTGATATTGGTAGTACATGGTATAATATATACTAGAATCAATACCTTTTATTGAATAGTTAACTTTATATACTACTGTACCAGCGGATGAGGTTGGAACACTGTTTTTTTGCTGACACTTTTTCAATCATTAGATGGTCAAAACCGGGCCAAATTTGTAATAAAATCTTTTTGGGACACTTATTCCTGACTGCTGACGTTCCAACTTCATCCGCTAGTACAGTATTCTCACGGATTATTTTGCGTCTTATTAGGTTACATTTCTCTTATAAACTGTTCCTCGGCTCTACATATACGGGACATGGGAAGTTGTGGGCAAATATTTTCCCATGTAAATAGTGCGATGTATATGCTTGATTACAATCTACATGTATTAAAACCCGTGGCCACGCATTATCATCTCATACCAATAAATATATTCCATGCATTTCCTCCGTAATTGCTATGTATTTCCCATACAAGTATTTCCCATGCTGACTTCCGCGTCACCTCATTCACAGCGAAGCCCCTCTCTAAGAATAGGCACTGATGCTAGGTAACTGGTGGAGGGGGTGTGTAGACTGCTATCGAAAGCACTAATGCTAGGTAACTAGTGGAGAGAGTGTGTAGACCGCTATCGAAAGTAGTGTCAAGGACAGAGTTGAACACCACTATAAGAGCTAGATGATTATAACGTCGGTATAACACCGAGATCTCAACTCAAGTCCAAGGGAGTAACTCAAAAATCAAACTGTAAATCAATAAACTGATGCTATCGGTTGCAGCTTACATAAAAACTAGTTTGGGAGTCTGTTTTCACTTATCCGAATATATTTGTGTGGGGAGGTTGTCTGGTACCTCACGAGGCCCTCCGCACCCAACAAGTCCGAAATAACACCAACATTCGCAATATCTCCACAAGTCATATTCAGGATCGGAATACTGTGGGATTATTTGTTGAGCTTGCATCAATGTGTCTCCCACAATTTTGAGGACTTGAAAGTTGCGCGTCAAAACCCAAAGTTAGCTGTAGGCCTCAAAACGGGCTTGCCCCATACTCTAGTCAGAGTTCATGCAGAATGACTAAAACAAACAAACAAACGGGCTTGCCGGGCCTCTCCGCATAGTAGCATCAGACAGGCAAGTGCAAACAAACTTAGTAGTTAATTTTATGTCGACTGCGACCAACGACTTCTTTTTTGGATTTGAGCAATTTAGAGTTCTGAATTTGGGTGCTCGCATGCTACTAGCGAAGGAATGGTTGGCTCAAGATCTAGAACGCCAAGCGAATTTTCAACCAATTACCGCTCCACCCTGTTCTCTCCCACCACAAATACAAGACGTTGCCATTACATCATCCCCCTCTCCTCCTGGGGTTACCATACCCGTACGAAAACTACATGAACAAATGGGATTTTTATAAAGCAGATTGTAGAAGTTTGAAGTTACTAACCATCAGGAAACCGTTCCCCAACCGTTCCCCAAATTTTCCAAATGTTTCTCAGACAATTTGACAACCATTCAGAATAAAAGAGATACTCACTGTCAACAAAACATCCCATTTTTTCAGCCAGAAGGAAATAGACGGAAACAATCGTCCCGCATCATTCGTACGAACACGTAAGTTTCACGACCGATCGGTAGTCTTTCGGTGCGTGGGAAACTCCGCCAATTGACTCGTCTCCGGGGGTAGTAGTGAACTCCGTGCCTACGCCATTTATACCGGATCGGTATCCAATAAGAAAAAAAGAAGACAAACAACAAGAACCAAACGTCCAATTGACTCTATATCTTCCGCCTCTCCATATCTCCATATCCAAGTATTGTCCTGTTTGTTTTGTTTTAATCATACTGTATCCATTCCATCTAGTTAGAGTAGGACAGTGTCCAATTCCCCTCTCTCTCTGAATGACCTAGCTAGGTGGGAGAGATCCCCATCCTCTACCCAGTTTTTCTCTGTGTGACTTTGTCGCACCGAATTGGAAGGTGCTCGTATACTCGTATCTCCGCGTTGTGTTATTGTAGGTCATCAGGATATCACGGTAAATGCCGTTGATCAGCTCTTGAGTGTTCTTCTTGAGGTTTTCCGCTAGCTCATAGCTTCGTCACCTAGGACTTTGACTATAGTCGGTCATCATCGATTGTATACGGCTTGTCGAGTGCGGTAGATACATACCAATTGTATCGTGCATACCGGTCAGGTAAACGGCATTGGTTAACATATCTAACTCGTAAACACTTCAATAAATGATCATACTTACCATGTATATCCCAGCGCGCTTACGCTCTCGGAAAACCACGCTATCTCTGCATGCCACCGCTGAGTACTTATGCGCGCTTGATGCTCGTTCCCGCGGAGATGTAGGGTGCATCTTATTATCTCCTATATATGGTCTCTCGATACCCGTCGGTAGTTATTGGTTCCTGGCGGCAGTGCCATTGAGTTGTCGATACTTCTCGATTCGGTAAATGTCAATCGGTGAACGTTAACCGGTAAAAATCTCTCGAACTTCTCGGTAGACCTCTCGGTAGGCCATTTGGTAACTCTCTCTTGACATTTCGGTTGCCCATTCGGTATGCGTCTTGGCACTTGCTGCTCGACTACTAGCATAAGACTCCCAGTAGTCCTCAGTTGATCTCTCGGCAGGCCATATAACTCCTTCGTTAAGACTCCCTTGGCCGTTGGTAGGCTTTTTGATTGGCCGTTCTTGATCTTTTCGGTAGGTCATTCAGTATACGGTTCGGTGGGTTTCTCTCAGTTGACCATCAGGTGGGTCACTAGACAGTTCCTTTATTAGGTCCTTTATTAGGTCTTTTATTAGGTCACTCTTGATTTTTCCGTAGTTCAATCAGTTCCGTCGGTAAGACTGCTTTATCTGACCATTCCGTAGGTCTTTGGGTGGCCATATTCACACCACAGTGTCTCTATGCAGTCCGTACGTAAGATCGCACTGCATCTAAAACTGTGTGTGGCGCCCTCAAGTTTACCATTTCTGTGTAGTTGTTGACTAGAACGGGAGTGTCCGATTTTCTACTCCCAGACCGAGAATACCAGTGCCGTCAAAGGAGGGGTGTAGAAAGGGTCCGCATACATCCGAATGTACCAGTTCAACAGCTTACTAGTGAATGAGCCTTTTCTTTACTTGCCTGGATGCATGCGGTGCGCGTGCATATATTCACTAAGAAGAGAATGTATGGTGGTGAGATGCATATGGGCTAGGCGTCAGTGCCACAATCTTGACTGATATGGTGAGAGACTTCCCGGTGGAGCCACAGTTGTGGTGGTAGGTGCGCTATCTCTCTTTCTCTCTCTCTATAAGTGAGCTTGATGATTGCGGGCGTCCGTGGGTGCACTTAGAAGTGCGTTTTTCCTTTTACGTACCTTTCTCCTTCTTTCCCTTTCTCTTAGCAGTCAATGATAATGTGGACGCTGCAGACGTGAGTGCGGTCGCTGGAGTTATATAAAATCCATTAACACCGTTTCCGGTAATGGTAATTAACGGTTAGGATAATGTTGTGCAGCATTTACTACTCCCAAATGTGACCCTATATCTGGTCGACTCTAATTGTTGATGGAGAAGAGATACATGGATAGTGGGTGTGTATAGATTGAGGTGTGGATAGAGCCTTAAAGTTCGTGGCTGCTCTTTTAGACTTCACACTTTACTCTTCTCTTCCCTACGCGTCTTGGACCTTTAGACCTGTACCTTGACAGTCATCGTACCATGACCAATACACAAGGTTCTCCCCTTCATAGTCGCAACATGAGGAGCGATGTTAAACGAGCTCTCTCCTGTAGCGTCATTCGATCGACGTCAAACATTGCCTACCACGGCAAAAATAAAGAAACTATCAGGGTACCTGTTGATACTCTGAAAAACTAGGTACCAGGAAAGATGGCCGATAAATCTAGGGCATGATTTTGGAAGCTCCCTGTTGGCAGTAGAGCACTGTCCGAAGAAACTGCTTGGAATACGAGGCGGTAAATGTTATCAGAATTAGGAACCCGTTAATTCTATCTAGGTGGGTTAAATGGGTTTCGTTGAGCGCTTGGAGAGCTTTCTAAACTATATCTCGGAACCTCAATTGAGTCTGCAGAACTTAGTACAGACTGCATTGAATTCTTGAGCGTGAAGTTTAATCATGTTGAGAAGATTCTCCCTCGCTAGTTGATGGTGCAATATGGGGAGAATCGTGTGCGTATGTTCTACAAGGTACGGTGGCGGCTTCGCCGCCCTTTGGAGGCGCCCAGATTGATCTCCAGCCCAGCCAACTCAGAGATGCCATTTTTAGCAGCTCCTATGCTTCCAGATGTATATGGCTCTAACATACTCCTAGAATTCAAAATTTGTTAGATCATCTCTTGGCCAGCTCCCAGTGAGCATATCTCTCCAAGTCTGGGTGAGTCTCTATCATTTCTGTGGCCAGAGCAAGCATATTGGCAACTGGGAAGATGCCTTCTGCTGGGTAACTTCAATCAATTCAAGTTCATTTAAGTCCATGAGTTTTGCTCTGATCACAAAGTGTTCTGTACATGAACTATGCATAAACAGGTCCTCTTTCACTTTCTGGTCTCCAATTTACTATATCACTAATATTCATAGTGCAGCTGTAAAAAATGCACCAAAATGCTGCTGATTCACAATTTCTGACTCAATATAAGAGATATCATAAATCTAAGACTTGGAGGAGAGACGACATAGTTATCCACCTATTTTGATTAGGACACTTTGTAATCAGAGCCAAACTCATAGAATTAAAAGGGCAGGTCATTTGGGATCTGAGTTTAAGTGGTAGGTACTTGTCACAATCAGCCACTCAGCCACAGAATTACGACCAATCAGAATCGAAAAAGACACATGTCGTGTCCTTATATGAATAATAGTACAGAGAGAAGTGAAGGAGAAAAACTCGAGATATATACAACAGTTGTGTATCTTCCGGGTACCTTACATTACCGGGCATCTTACCTTCAACTCAGCTTATGGTCAGCTCAAATTGCTACTGTAAGGTCTAGAGTGAGGCCTAGAGAAGTCTCTAGAGGACGCCGATACACTGGAGTCACCAGATAGACTCATACACGATTTCTCACTCTCTTCATCTGCCACTGCCTCTGTTGCATGTATATATAAAGTTGACCGCTAGCTAGCGGGGCTGGTAGTAAAGGGCACGCTTCTCTCTCATATAAATCACGTCTCTCTCCTTCGCTCTTCTCTCTTTATCTAAGTCCATACATGCACATGGTTCTCTCCATATTTCAACAGCCTCCACTCGCTAATCCAAACGCCACTCCATATTCTCCGTGGGATTTCCAGACTCTCCATATATATAAGGCATAGACTATACCTTAGATAATCAATAGACTTCGTCTTTCCAAACAATAGTTGATTGTATTATTAAAACGAGTGCGGTTTGACGATTACAATCCCTGGCCCCTGTACCTTAATGAGGCGGGATTGTTTTCGCGATCCACAAACCGGGGTATTTTCGAGCTTCACCTAAACCTTGCTTAAATGTCAAAAGTCCCCATCAATCCACCGACCATTCTGAATAACGAAATCAACCATTAGTTCTAAACAGTTGTTTTGCCCAACTGATCTCCCCCAAAACTAAGGGTGCTTGCAGGGGAGTGCTCTGGGACGGTATGTGATGGGGCGAGTAGACTGCCCGTCTGGCTGAGGCCGCCAGTGCTGGAGTCGATTATTCAGTATTAAGATCAATCGAGTACGAATAGAGATATTGAATTGACTATCGTACAAAAGTGATTGTCTAAAGAGCAAAGAGAGAGAAAGACAGGCAAATATATGGGAAAGAAGAGACCATACTCGGCGAAACCGAGTATCACATCCGGAGACCGATGTCGGGCATCACTCCCGGGGCTAGACCTCCTCCTCGGCATGGGGGCCGCAAGCCATCGAGCCAAATCCCGTGCCAACATTCAGCGGTAGAGCGGGGTATACACACAGTTAGACGGTATAAACAGTTGCTTGTCGGAGGTTGATGAATGTTCGGTCGGCTGTACTTTTTAACTACTAATAATACCCGATACTAGCTGAGAGCCTCTACTATGAACGTTAAATCTTGCGCAGTTTCTTACCTACACCGTCGTATTCTCGATGCAAATAGTATCCAGTAAGACACCCATGGCCTACTTCCAATAGTCGTGATTTACCATTGCCATAACAGGATGCGGCTTCGGCGCATTTGGAATCCAATTGTGGGTTCAGGCGTATACCGATGATCCCAGTGTGTTGATCCGTAATCGTCTGGAGGTAGAATGGTGGATACTATGATACCAGCGAGAAAGCAATTCCTCGACCGTTTAACCGATTTTCACCCCTTCACCAGATAATTATGCCGACGTAGAAATAGGTTGCTTGACTGGAGCTCACTTTTCGATTAAAGCTTTGCCGGCAATCTGCGGGTTTCCATGTCATACCCTTTGGCACGAGTGGTAGTTACATCTCTGATCGAGTGAGCGGCACCAGAAGCCCTCCATGTTTGGTTGGGGGCCTCATTCCGTCGGCGTTCGGGTGCGCGTGGTGCACTTATCGGTTCCGACAGTTTCCGATTGCATGTTGAAATCGGGTGCACTTGATGTCACTAATTTCTCAGAGGTACAAGGCAGTGAATGAACATTGGAACTGCAGGGCGAGCTCTAGGGTAAGTAAGTAACTTGGTTTTGGCAGCTCAAAAGTGTTTATAGCCTCGGAAGGATTAAGAACATACACTGTTACCCCAGAACGGCACACATTATAGCTGGGGCACTTCAGCGGGTTATTGAACATTTTAAAATCTAAATACCATGTCTTGAAGAAACTTATATGGAAAGACCCCAGAAATCAGGGTATAATGCAGATGTGACACGCAGTCCATCCATGTGATATATTGAATAAACCGAAATAGACCCCACCTATCCACACTAAAAGATTTTGATCGACACTTATAACAATCATGTATGGTATACAAAATGTAAGCATTGTAGTTATGTACCTGTTCGTTGTCTCTGACAACCTCCAGCGTCCGATAAAGGAGTGTCGCACATTCTCGTTGCAACTTTTTATTCTCCGCACTTAGCGTTTGAAATTTCTTGACTCTCATCTGTTCGTCTTTTCTAGCTATTCCTACTTTGTCCCACCAGTCAACCACAAAATCCCCTCTGGCATGAATTAGAGCGTTGAATTCGGGTTGCTCCTGTAGCGCAAGCGACTGACTGGCGCAAAATGTGCTGATAATCCGCCGCAGTGGCTCCTCCGAGTTCATAAGGGTTTTGATGTTGCATACACATACTCGACCAGCCTGACGATCCCTTCAATAACTCTCGAGTTCTTGCTTAACGGTTTAATGGAAAGTAATAAGTTTCGCAACCGCTTAAGGGCAACATGTTCGAGCGCCTCGGTGTTCGTGTATTGAGCGAGAATATAGACCTTTGCATGAGCCATCACGATGGCAGAGAGACTGTCACTATCGATATGTATAGGATTTCCTTGCGCCTTGGACTCTGACCTGGAGGGGGTGCGAGCATCACGCCGCGGAAATTGGTGACAGGAGGCTGTCTGGCCACTTGGTGGCGGTGTCTTCCCGATACTCTGCTCCGTCACCGGCTCCGCTGTCGAGTATCTGCCATTGTGTATCCACTGCAAAAACCGCTCTACTGTAGCTTCCTCCCATTCACTCCAGTCAATCTCCCGGCTCTGGGTCTCGGCCCAACTCCCGGCACATAGCGCACGCAAGGATCCGGAGTGTTTCGTAAGCATATCGGAGTGCACCGTATACGGTTGCCGTTCGGGACCGACAAGAATAGTCATTATGGTGGAGGAGTCTGAATCGACCTGACTGAAGATAACATACGTCAGTCGACTTGCAAGGGACTGAAAGGCTGATAGGACCGACGTACGAGGGGACTGCGGTACTACCCATTGCAATCTGTAGGTTGATAAATCCGTGTGCTTGATAATCTGATGTGATAATTTCAGAAGACAGCTTAACGTTGGGTTGAACAGTTGGTATCTTAGAAGTTAAAATGTGCATCAGCACCATCCGCTACCCCGCAGCGAATATTGACCCCTCATAATCACGTGTTGTGCAGCTGTAACGTTAAACGTGGCTACATTTGGAATGTTTTGTCACCAACAAATCGGATGTGCTCCGTAGAGTGAATGCGAGATGTCATCAATTGGTGTTTATGTTACACAGATCTCGCGAAAGTGCTGCCTGATGAATTCTTCGAGAATCTTACCATTGACGAAAGAGCCTTGTCACTTCACGAAGACATTGACTACTCCTAGAGGCGGGAGGCGTAAGTGGCAGATGTATTAGGTAACCGCTGAACCCCTCGAAACCTCAAGCTACCTAATAAAATGGCTGAAAATGATATCCCACGCCGTCTATTTGATGACGGAATGAAATAATTTATGTTGGTTTGGGCGGATTATATTCCATCACTCAAAGACAACGCCATCTTCTCTGTTGCATATCTGGTGGTGCAAAAGGTGGCAAAAGGCCGCGCAACAGTCGCTACTCTCCTGTACTATATATCTCGAGCTTTTTTCCTTCACTCTTTTCTCTGCACTATAATCTATACACACGCACACAGTTTCTTCCTCCTTATTCGCAACAATCCCAGGGCATGGTTATGCTTGCTACCGGTTAGCATTAGAGCACGGTCCGAGATAAATTACTTGGAATACTTAGCGGGAATGCTATCGGGATCAGAAACTCACGCATTCTTCGTTGGGTGGACTAAGCGGGGTTCATTGAGTGCTTATGGGGCGTTCCAAACCGTATCTCAAGATCACAGTTGAGCCAATAGAACTGGATATAGGCCAGAGGGCGAGGTTTATGCATCGCGAGAATATCCCTCCAGAGTTGATGTTGCACAATGGAGAGAACCGTAACCATATACTCTTTGGTTCTAAGAGGAGGAAAGGAGAAGACTCGAGATATGTACAGCAGAGTTGTATACATTGTGCCTGACCGGGTATATTACTACCGGCTCCGTTAATGGTCAGCTCACAGCGTGCGTTATTAGAAGGTGTGCAGTTTGATGATTCCAACCCCTGATCCCTGTACCTTAATGAGGCGGGGTTGCTTTAGCGTTATGAATGCGGGGTGCTTTTGGGCTTCACCGAGAATCATACTCCAATGTCGAAAGTCTCCATCAATCCACAGGCCGTTCCATACTTCCTACCATCATATATTGAAGCAAACCATCAATCTCCGAACAGTAGCTCCCCAAGAGGTCCGCCCCTAAACTAAGGGTGCTTTGAGGGGGAGTGTCCGGGGACGTATGTGAGGGGGCGAGTGGACGCCTGTCTGGGTGAGGCCGCTGTTGCTGGAGTCAATTGTTTAGCGGTAGGAGAGGGTATACACATAGTCAGAAGGTATAAGGGGTCGCTTGTCGGAGATTGATGATGTTCGGTCAACTGATCGTTTATAATAACCCCGACAACACCGATACGACCTAACAACCTAACTGTATCATGGACGTCAAAACTTGCGCTGTTTGTTACTAACACCGTAAAAAATTCAATGCATATAGTATCCAGTGAGAAACTTACACAGACCCCATGGCCACTCCTGACAGTCATAATTTACCACTGTCGTACCAAGATGCGGCTTCGGCACGTTCGGTATCCATTTGTGGTTCCAGGCCTATACCGATGATACCGGTATCTTGATCCGTAACCGTCTGGAGGCAGAGTGGTAGGTACCAAAATACCGGCGACAAGCAAACCCTCAGCCGTCTAGCCGATTTTCAACCTTTTCCGGACAACTATTCCTAACGTAAAGCAGGAAGCTACTTGACAAGAGCTCACTTTTCGATTAAGGTCTTGCGTAGTCTCCGGGTTTCCATGTGGTACATACTATTTGGCACGAGTGATACACCTCTGGTCGAGTGAGCTGCACCCGAAGCTCTCATATAATTTAGTTGTCGGCCTTCATTCGCACGGCATCCAAGTGCACGTGCCTTTGGTTGCCTTGCGGGTGCACTTATCGGTTCCGACGGTTCCCGAGTGTACCTGACACTAGGTGCACTTGACGTCATTTGCCACTCTTGCCGGTGAGTGCTACCCTCAATTGGCCCGGAACAACCTCCGCGTAAACGTCTCACCTCCTGCTTCTTTCAAGGTACATTGCTATTCGAAAGCCTATTCATCGGGTCATTCTCTCTCTTGCTCTCTCTGTGTCGCAAGCTCTCACCCTCTAACACATTGTTGTTGCGGCCATCCGGCCTGAGATCATAGCTAGCTCTTGTAGCCTCAAGTCTCAAACTAGACACGTGAGCAGATAGATCCAATCGCTTTACATATATCTAATCACTCCTACCTCATTATTGTAACTTATGAACTGTAAGTGAAGTATAAACCATTTATTTAGACCACAATGTGGCAGGTCTATGTAATCGGTCCAAGATGTACAGTACGGCATACAACAAGAAAGCGCATAATCTAGTCCAACTCGTTACTTCTGTAGTAAGTGTAGGTTGCATCCTCCGTCGCCAACAGCAAGTTTCATCCACCTTAAGTTAACTCTTGAAGCCAGATTGTAATCTGGCAGAGCATGTAACCGGACGAATAGAGACAAGGATTAGGACTCCTTTGCAATCTACACGCACTACAAAGTAACGGGCTGGATCAGATTATATGGTATATCGAGAGCTGGACAGGATTTTGACAACGAGTTGGATACACTTCCAGGTTCAAATTCTATACCTTTTTGGTTAGCAAGATTTCTTAGCGTCTGCTGGTGAAGCTAGTAGCAAGCTGTAACATAGTATCCAAGATCCCTCTATCCCTTCTTCGGTGATGTTTATTCTGTGTAACGCAAGATCGCTGCGTATCCCAATTTGGATCCACCATCTCTAAAAACAGACGTGATACGAATTAACTGTGGTACGAGCTCGATGCTTCTCTAAAATTTTCTAGTCTAGATTATCGGTAGACGCTCACTTAACTACCGCGCAGCGGGGAAAGAGTCTGATCGAGATAATCTTTTTCGTATTCTGTACCTACTCTAGTAAGAAGTTTCAACGATTCCATCGCACCGGAAATCCTCACCAGACGCCTATGCAGGGATCTTCGGCTATGTTGGCACGTTAGAGTATGAGCGCAGGTCCATTCTGGGAAACTCTTTGCGTTCGCTTACCGTTTCCAGCGGTTGCCGACAGTCTGGAGTCGTTTAGTTTGGACTTGGCGGTGCGATGATCGCACCTGCCATGTTTAGTCTCACGGTATATCCGAGATTACTGTGGTACACTTGAGCACGACCCATGTAATCTCAGAATTCCTTAAGTTTTTCGACTCCGTATCAACCACATCCCATCCACTCCATCTCAAACTCCACTCCATCCAGCGTCAACGTCAAAGTCAATATCGCTCTCCTCTACTGCTCTCTCGATCGTCCTCGCCTCCGCACTCGTCGCCGCCTGTTATCGTCACACCCACGCGTCCGTATCCATCGTCCATGCCTACGTCCCTGTTCATATCCATACTCTGCACCACATCTACGCGTTGTCTACATCATTCTATGCCTCCTGTCAGGCCTGAGCGGACGCTAAAGCCACTAGCACCCGCCCAGACTTGACATAAGCACCGACCGATTTTTGTTTCTCACGGAGTGTAGCAATAGACGGCCATAAGGCATTTCATCATTTCAAACCTCCGACCTCCGACGCTGCCTTCTTGTCTTCGACCTCGTCTCACTTTGGTCGTCGTCTACTCTGCCGCCGTCTATCTACGTCGTCGTCTCCTAGGTGTCTCCTCCGCCCCCGTCTACTGCACGTCATCGACCATGCCCTCCTCCAGTATCATCTGCCATCCCGCGTTGTCTACCTAGCCGCTGTCATATACGCGGCACGCCGCTCCCTTCGTCGTATCTCATCGGCCGTCCTCTTTCCTCCCCGCGTCGTCTATGTCTACCGAGGTGGCGGCGGTCCAGCTGGCACTCAGCAGTAGGGGTGGAGGTAGTATATCTGGTGGGATTGAGGATAGAGTCGAGTTGATCCATCTCCGGCCAGCCCCGTGTACATAGTTTATATAGCTGGATGGATGGATAGATATATAGATAGAGAATGGAAACTGTATACTTGACTTTCAACGGCTTGACAGGGGTTGGAGACTTCACTTCTCGCTCAAGTTGAAGACAGTCTTTCGGCCGCAGAAATGAGTGGAGAGCTCACATTGGACAGATCTTCGAATATCACACTTAGGAGATTCAGTGCGACCCGAACCTCCAAAACCCAACCGCCGCCCAGGGCTCCGAGCAACCTGTTCACACCCGATCGCCATCCACATTTAAGCCTCCGATTTCAGACTACTTGATTTTATGCATAGTAAGTGCATAAGGCAACATCCCGAATTTCAATTCAATTTCTTTAGCATACACTCCCAACGCTAACTACAGGAACACCCAACCCCTCCCCAAATAGAAATTCACCACATGTCCTCCATGCTCTCCAGTAATCCCAAATATGTCTGCCCGTTGCCAAAACCTTGAACTGTAGCCCTATTACTCTATTCTCTCACTAGCCCATCAAACAGCATTTCTTTCTGACAATTCACTTCACTCCTTCGGTCCTCTCTGCATTTCCGCCATTGCATTTCTTAGCTTTACAACATCGTTGCGGTTCGCAATCTGGTAACACATCTTAACAATCTATCAAAAAACATTAACAATAACTAGAATTAGCGTACCTCAGCCGAATCTTCTCTTTGGAAGCAACCAATTACCTCATCGTCATGATCATCTTGCATCGACATATCCAGTGCACGCTGATGCCGCTCCTCTTTTTTATCACTATCCTTATCCGCTTCTGTTGACATAGATAGCGCGCTTTGAAGCCGTTCCTCATTTGTCTCGTCATCCTCATCCGCTTCTATTGACATAGCTAGCGCACGTTGAAGCATTTCTTCATCTGAATTACTGTCGTCATCTACCTCTAGGGATATAGTAAGTGCACATTGAATCCTTTCCTCATCTGTCTCTAGATCATTATCCTCGTCACTTTTTTGCAATATCTTAGAGGTACGCTGCAACCTTTCTTGGCCCAGATTGCCCTCATTCAAAGACCTGGAGGGCACAAACTGCTGGAGCTTATCTGGAAGGCAGTCCTTCGATCCGCGTACATCCGAAAAGTGCTGTGGTGCCGTGTGTTTCGTACGCATTGAAGCCAAGTTAGTGATTGCAACTACAGTGCAGGGATGATCCTCGCCCAATGTCGTCCGGAGTCTATTGACCGCTTGAGTCTGTAGTTCTTTGGCTTCCTTCCACCGCCCCTGGTGCTTGTATGTGATTGCGAGGTTGGCCATGCTGGCCAAGGTATCTGGATGCTCTTGGCCGAGTATCCTCTTTCTCATCTCCATGACCTGCACCTCCAGCACTTCGGTCTCCTTCCATCGCCCCTGGTACTTGTATGTCGATGCGAGGTTGCCCATGCTGGTCAAGGTGTCTGGATGATCTTGGCCAAGTACCCTCTTACTCGTTTCCAATACCTGCACCTCCAGCACTTCGGCCTCCTTCCATCGCCCCTGGTTCCTGTATGTCGATGCGAGGTTGGCCATGCTGGTCAAGGTGTCTGGATGCTCTTGGCCGAGTACCCTCTTACTCGTTTCCAATACCTGGACCTCCAGCTCCTCGGTCTCCTTCCATCGCCCCTGGTCGTTGTATGTCGATGCGAGGTTGGCCATGCTGGTCAAGGTGTCTGGATGCTCTTGGCCGAATACCCTCTTTCTTGTCTCCATGACCTGCACCTCTAGCACCTCGGCCTCAGTCCATCGCCTCTGGTTACTGTATGTCAATGCGAGGTTGCCCATGCTGGTCAATGTACCTGGATGATCTTGGCCGAGTACCCTCTTTCTCGTTTCTAAGACTTGCAACTCCAGCACCTCGGTCTCTTTCAATCGCCCCTGGTTCCTGTATATTGATGCAAGGTTGCTCATACTAGTCAAGGTATTTGGATGCTCTTGGCCGAGTACCCTCTTTCTCGTCTCCATGACCTGCACCTCTAGCTCCTCGGCCTTCGTCCATCGCCCTAGGTTGCTGTATGTCAATGCAAGGTTGCCCATGCTTGTCAAGGTATTTGGATGCTCTTGGCCGAATACCCTCGTTCTCGTCTCCATGGCCTGCACCAACAGCTCCTCGGCCTCCTTCCAGCGCCCCTGGTACTTGTATGTCGTTGCGAGGTTGCCCATGCTGGTCAAGGTGTCTGGATGCTCTTGGCCGAGTACCCTCTTTGTCGTCTCCATGACCTGCACCTCTAGTACCTCGGTCTCCTTCCATCGCCCCTGGTATTTGTATGTCGATGCGAGGTTTCCCATGCTGATTAAGGTATTTGGATGCTCTTCACCGAGTACCCTCTTTCCTGTCTCCATAACCTGCACCAACAGCTCTTCCGCCTCTGTCCATCGTCCTTGGTTCCTGTATGTTGATGCGAGGTTGCCCATGCTAGTCAAGGTATATGGATGCTCTTGGCCGAGTATCCTCTTTCTCGTTTCTATGACCTGCGCCTCTAGCACCTCGGTCTCCTTCCATCGCCCCTGGTTGCCGTATATCGATGCGAGGTTGGTCATGCTGATCAAGGTATCTGGATGCTCTTGGCCGAATACCCTCTTTCTCGTCTCCATAACCTTCACAAGCAGCTCTGTGACCTCCTTCCATCGCCCCTGGTTCCTGTATGTTGATGCGAGGTTGGCCATGCTGGCCAAAGTAGAGGGATGATTAATGCCGCTTGTTTTCTCTGTTTGGTCTCTGATCCGCGTTCGCAACGCTTCTGATATCCCAAACTCCCCAAACTCATCCAGGAGATCTCCAAATATGCTGCATAAGGCGATTGGTATGAAATGGAGCTCCCCAAACCCTCGCGTCATATCATCAATCTCTCTTTCGTACTGTTTCCGGGCTTCCTTCAGTTTGTTCAACCCCCACGATCGATATTCGTGAATAAGGTTGACCGGAATAAGTCCGTGCTCGGTTATCCTCTCACTCTTCAATCTCGCAGGTCGCACTGTTTCTCTTTCAGTTTCCAAATATTCGGGTAGTTTGTCGCATTTTTGTAGCCATGTATGACAATTTCCAGCATCTGACTTGACCCCAAATCCAATCTGGTAGCAAAACGCAACCTGGAATGCGATATTGGCCGCAAATGGTTGATTTCGATTTCTAATATAGTTCTTTTCAAGGCAATCTTTAATCTGGGTCCGTACTCGATAGTCGGCTAACACAAAGTCGCCAAGATTTTTGGAAATCTTGAATGATAGCATTCAGTATAGTGTTTGAGAGATTTGAAAATTGATTCACACTTACCTTAAAATCTATGTAGCATGAAAACTCGCTTGTTGTCTCTAACAGTCTCGTAGGAAGGAGTTGGTTCTCGGTTCTAATTCTCTCAGCAACAACTTTGGCATGAGTTTTAGGTATAATTCACCTTTCTTGGCTCAAGAGACAAATTAATCGTTCAAGATCAGTCGTACGTTTCTCAGGATCAAGCGGAATCATTAAGCTAAAAAGTTTTTTTAGACGAACTATACGTTCGGTACTCAAGCCTTGTATCGATTCGATGAGCTGATTGGCAATGGTTTCCATTTTATCATCATCTTTTAACCGTTCAAGCAATGTGCGGCGACCAAGGGGGGCATTGAACGAAAGCAACTCCATCTCTCCTTCGGCAGTGGTTTCTCGAATATCTGACAGGCTGTTTCTAAACAGAATCCACAGACACAGCATGCCAAAGGAGTACACATCTGTCTTTCTGGCTTCGAGGGCTTTGAATTCCCCAAAATGATGCTCAGGAGCGTTCCAAGGCCTTGACTTTGGCAGAAAAACCCTACCTTCTTCACCAGTAGCAATTGTGGAATACCCGAAGTCAGTGACTTTTGCTGTCGTCTTGCCGGTAGTATCCTTGAAAACTAGCACATTTTGTGGTTTAATATCGCCATGAATCACACCTAAGTCCATGTTAGTCTTCCAAAGACCAAATTCAATTTGGAATGACGAACCATAAGCATGAAGAGCCATGATGGCACTTCCAATATCCGCACATAGTTTGAACCGGTCATCGATGGACATGTTCATACCCTCACTAACATTCATGAACTGATGTAGATCCCACGCCGCTTTCTCGAAAACCAGTACGGGGACTGCTATCTCTGTGTTGCGGTTGATTTCCCAGCAAATTCCCTCTAGGTTGACTATATTTGAATTACTTTGAATAGGGGGCTGACTTAAGATTAGTACTTCTGACATCAATGGCAAAAAGTTCATTTTTGAATTGTCCTTATGGTGAAACCTCTTGAATGCAAGGGGCATGTCGGGAATTAATGTAGACTGGCTTATCGTCCCAGAACCACCCACACCGAGCGTACTGAGTGCAGGTTGCCAAGTAATGGGGAGGTAGCCAACATCGCATTTTTGAACGATTGAGAGAAATGTGATCAGATCGTTTTGGAGGTTAACGTTGGTTCGATTCGGCGAAGCGGAGTAGCGGGTGATTACTCCGTCGGAATGTGTTACCAGTGTGGAGTTCGTTGAAAATATGGAGTTACCATCGGAATGTGAGGCTGAAAACATGGTGTATGTTTGAGCAGTGGGGTATAAAAGTTGCAACTAGTCAAGTGCAGAGATGGCGAAATGGGTATACAGCTTCGCCGTCCTGTTAGTTCAGTTAATGCCATCGCTTAGACCCCACAAAGATCGCACGCATGGAGAAAGGGAAATTGAACGCACTTAGTACCGAATGATCCTGGTGTATGGCGACACTTTGTTAACTGCTACTCGACCGTAGTATTAATGTAAATAGTGGATGAGGCTGCACAACCAAACGCTAACGGAGACTAGGCAGCACGGTGTGGGCTTGCACGTCATGCATATGCACAGTCTAGCTGAATGCAAAACACGACTTCATTTGAGTGAATTAGTTCGGGTAGCTTGTTTGATTTTATTTATTTTAATCACGCTATCTAGGGTATGATAGTGCCCGATTCCCCTCTCCCTCCGTATGACTGGCGAGGTCGTGGAGATCCACTTCTACATAGGTCACGTGCTTTAATATACTCAACCTACGTCTATAATATAATTAACTACTGCCATTGCAAAAGAGACAGTCAATAACCGCAAACAAAAGAAAGTGAAGAAAACGACAAAAGCTAGCCCTAGCGTAGTTCGGGTAGCTCGTGTACTTGACTATTAACAGCAGCTTCTACTCACTATGAACGCTATTAGTGTCCCGACTGAAAGACAGGAAGTCAATTAGACGAAGAGAAGCCGCATCATGCACACAAAACACAATCCGCGAGCTCACCCAAATAATACGATACATATATACCGTTGTCCAGCAGGCGTAAAACAACTTAGCGCGACCATTCCGAAACTAAGTACATTCGCGGTTAGCTATTAGAACCTTAATCAAACAGGCAAAATGCAGGCTGTAATGATTGGAGAGCTTGAGGCAGAGTGATAAGGCGCTTTACTATACCCGGAAACATCTGCTCCGAGAAACACAGCCTACATAGTGGAGTAACTATGCGCGTGACACTCTCTGGCATGAGACGTCCGCGCCCCCACTATAAATTATCACAAATCGCAAAATATCCACCATGCTCACTGGTCTCCGCTCATGGATGTATCACTGTCATCCAATAATCTCGTTTCTATTTGCAGGGAAGTGCGGCGCACGGTGGAGGCGCAAAACATGTGGCCTGAAAATGCTGCTCGTATGTCGTAACACGACCGAAAACACTAACTGCAAATGCAGAGCAGCGATCTCATACGTCGGGTGTACCACACTCTGGTAGTTTCCAAACTCGAGTAAATGACAACCAATCAATTACACATATCATTATCAAATTGCATTAGTGCAATTGTTTGTTGCTCCCTAAACAAAAGAGCTAGTCGCTGCATGTTCATAGCACTGTTCGAACTTCGAAGGGAATATGTCCAATAAGGAATTTCCTTTCATAACCCTATATCCTAAGGCATTCGATAATCTCATTAATTTCAATACCGAATCGCTGTATGTGGTGAAGAGGTGCATTGTATATTATCTTGCCTCTATGATCATCATGGGTTGGTTTCCCGAACGTATGCAGCGTCCCATAACTTCTCATATGGTGCGTGATTGCCATTACGGTCATCACTCTTTGTTTGGTCTTCAGTTGGTAATCTTTGATGAAGGTAAACTGCGGTGTTGACTACTTCTCTTCAGAACCAAATGGGTGCTTGAGAGTCTTTCATCATTGCTCTCGCATTCTCGGTAGTCGTCCCGATTATCCGCATGGCAACACCATTCTTATGGTGAGCATTTGGAGGGCAGGGTTTGTATGTGTATCACGGACAGCAACATCCTGAAGAGCTGATTGTCATACTCTCCTCGGCCATTATCGCACCGGAATCGCTTAATCTGAGATCTCGGGCCTGAAACGGCTGGAATGCGGGGGTGCAAGTTTCCTACTTGTCCTATGCAAGCAGCCATACAGATGTGTACCGTGTGTAGTCATCGATGAATATTATATAGTACCGTGTCCACTAATGGAGGGTGTAGAGAATAAACCGCATACGTTAAAATGTACGAGTTGAAATGCTTTTTGTAGTCCCTCGACTTTAACCCTACTGAACTTATGCTTGTGCTTGTCTTGGATGCATAGGTGCACGTCGAGTCATTGTGTGTAGTCATTATTAATAAATAAAAGTATGGCACTAGGATGCATATGAGTAAGGCGTTTGTTAGTTTGTAATCATATTGCATTCGGCCGCTTGCGGCCATGGCATATACCTAACACATTTCCTCCCCGCTTCCCATGTAACACAAGGAAACAAAAGCTAAGTTGCGAGCCCATGAGTAAGGTGTTGGTGCCATAATCTAGATGCTGGGATGGTGAGCGACTGCTGGGTGGACTAAGAAGTCGGCGTGGTAGGTGGACTTGTAAATGCGGTTATAAGTACGCTTTCAAGTGACTTTTACTCTTTCTCTTCCCCCTCCATTAGGAGTCAATGAAGCTCTGAAGTGTTCAGTGTAAGCCAGAGTGGACGTTGATGTCAGCATAAAAATTCAAAGTCAAATTCACGTCTAGAGTATAGAATACAACTTCGTTAAAATTAAGTTTGCACATCGCCAGGCGCAGATTCGACATTGGTGCACAGTACTGTCATAAGTTGCATAGCACCGTGCACAATATTCAAAATTGAGATATTGTGCACTCTGTTCCTGGCTCCCAGCGGCGCTCAACCGTATGCTCCCAACTCGACTCGCAGCAGGCGGCACTATTCACGCGCAGACGAGGCCACAGGAAACACCTCCGGCCAAAACTGACAGCAAAGATAAGAGTCGGAAACAAGTCCGTATGGTTCAACGCACAGGCGACGCGCTGGCTGGGAGTGCGGATGGACGCACATCTGACGTTCAAGGAGCACCACAACCGATGCATGAAGAAAGCCAGGGCAGCAGAGGCCAGGCTCCGAACCCTTACCAAGACATACAGCGTTGTTCCTGAGAGTGTAAGGGCCATCCAAGTGGCATGAGTCCAAGCAGTCGCACTATATGGGAGCGAGCTCTGGTGGGATCCCAGGGAAGTAGGCAGGGGAGACGACCTCCAACTCCTCCTCAATCGACAAGCCAGATCCATCCTGGGCGCGCTGCCCACGACCCCGGGGGGTGCACTAATGAGAGAGTCAGGGCTTACACCGGTGCCAGTAATCTTGGACTCCAGACAGCAGCGATTCGCAGCGAGAATAGAAAACGGATGCAGTAGGAAACTAAAGGAGCAACACAAAAACCCCTCTTCCGGAGCACCGATATGCAGAGCAGTCAGGAAAGAGCATGAGCATGGCCGGACAACCGAAGGCATGAACTGGCCGGCCCCGGGCGAAGAACCAGTGGTCAGGACCACCATACCGGACGACACCACCGCAGCCAAAAGCGCCGCGCCGCGCTGGGCAAGAGAGAAAGAAGCCAAGATCGGAGCAGGGGTCTGGATGTGGTGGACAGATGGATTGCGCTCAGATGATGGCCGAGTGGGAGCCGCAGCAGTGTGTGAACATGGAAATGAATGGAGGTCTCGCCGCAGCTTTCTGGGCACCGGACTCATGGAGGTATTCGACGCCGAACTGTGGGCGATCGGACTTGCACTTGACGTGGCGATCGAGAAGAGAAAATCATTTCAGAAGCATGGAGTGAAGACGGTGGCAGTTTTCAGTGACTCGCAGGCCGCAATCCGACGAGTGGCACACCTGGAGCCGGGCCCATGGCCGCGACTGGCGAGGCGGATCAACAGAAGAGCGTGGAGTCTCCTCGCCCCTGGGATCGCAACCGAGATCCAGTGGGTCCCGGGGCACTCCGGCATTCCCGGAAACGAAGATGCATACCGTCAGGCGAACTTAGCCCGAGATGCAAGCGGAAGCATAGTGATAGAGCGGCCATACTCCTCGGCCTCAAATAGGGCTAGACGAATCTGCGAAGGAAGATCGGCAGCTAAGGCGCAGTGGGAGGCTAACAAGTACAGCAAGCACTTCAGCTATAGACTCAATGGCAGGGCGGGGACCAAGAGACCTATCCCGATGACAAGCATAAAGCCGCTGGCCGCCAGGTTCTACTGACTAAAGTCCGGGCAGGCGCCCACAGGGGTCTACCTAAAACAGTCCGGCCACCGAGATGACGACAAATGCTGGTGGTGTGGAGGGACAGTGTCCCTGACGCAGGAGCACCTATTCCGCTGCTGCAGCCGGTGGAGAGTCCACTAGAGAGAACGATGGAAGGCGGTGAGAAAGGCGACGGGCTGGAGAGCGGGCAGATGCCGGCACGTGCAGATCTCTGAGCTCTTTTCCATAGAGGAGTGCGACCAAGCGGTGATGGACTTCCTGGCGGCCACTGAGGTCGGGAAGTTCCCGCCCAATTGAGGTAGCGGGATGGAGCGGGCTCACGGCTTGGTGCTCAGGAGCGGCATTGGAGGCAGCGGGGTTATACCATTTCTTCTTTCTTTCTTTCTTTCTTTCCGTTTTGCTTTCTGTCATTCTCTTATCTTTCATTTGTCAGCGGGGACGAAGGGTTGCGGGGGGGGGAGCTCCGCCATCTAGCCGGCTCGCCCGGAGGCGGAGGGGATATCAGGGTCCTGTCATACTCTAATTAGAGTCAATACAGTATGATTAAACAACAACAACAACTCGACTCGCAGCAGAGCTTGACTGTTCTCTCCTAGCCGCAGTCGATTCCGTGCACCTGGGAGTGTCCCCCCGCTCAAAAAACACAAACTCGAGAATGTTCGGCAGATTTACGAACTGATGACGGGAACATTTAGAGCACGTTAAGTATACCACTGACTTCAAACAACGTCTCAATCGGAAGAATTCATGGAGTTGCCATGGGTGAATGTTGGGGCGTACTAGGGGGATTCTATCATCACATGCATCCACCTTTGCTAACTATGAATATTCCACCCATTCAGATAGTTGTGACCGTAGCCCACCCGAGTTTAGCATCTGTAGACAGCATCCCGTTCTCCACCTTCTCTAGCAGCGTCTCAAAAAACTTACCTCATTCTAGCGATCGCTTTCCAAGTTTCCGGCGGAAACGTAATCCAAATCTTGAAACTTGTCGTGCCAGGCGATGAGGCCATAGTCCTCCTCAACATGGAAGTCTATGATGGTGTGGTGTGGTGTGGCGTTGCAGGGGAATCGATGGATGGTAGCTGTCTCGCCAGCCGGAGGTGTAAAGGGATGGATGGAAATAGCCCCTCCTCTCGCCATTCCCTACAAAGCCCCACTTAATCATCATATCCATGGCTTCAAATGATATAGACTAAGGTGTGCAGTCTTTGGCTCCCAAAGACCGTAGCCCCACCAGAGAGACTGGAGGTACCTAATTGAACTTTTCATTACATTCAGTTTAGGATTATCAGATGCATTACAGGTTCGGCACCAATATAGAGGAATCCATCTACATACGTGTATATCCGCAGCGTCTACAGGGCAACTACGGCAGCTACTGGGCTGTTGCAACCTCTGTCGGTGAGGTGATACTCCAATCACTCGATCATGTAATATCATTCGATCATCGTTGCATCACTCGACTGACTTCACGGCCACTTGTTACATTGAGATGATGATTGTACTAAGTAAAGAGCTAGTCGTGTGAGAAGATATGAATAACTTTAGAAAGTAGTTAGTTATGCACTTAAACAAGATCTTTGTTCCATGCAACACCGCCTGTTGCGACATGAAGGGTAGGACCGTGGGCATAGACCAAGGTACAGAAAGAAAAGATGCGGAAAGACTCCGCATATATATAAAGAGTCTCGGGAATATCTTCAGGTATGCTGGTGCAACTACCTGCCACTTGCCACTTACCGGATATTCAACACGGCTACTTTGCCCGTTCAAGGTTTTTTCGACTTCGTAGAATGTGGTCAGGTCCTATTTCTACTACGAATCGTGATCAGACGCTATACGCTTGTCCATCAACTGTTTTATCCGTCCTATGGCTTGCTTGCATAGTCGTCAATTTGTTCCGTATGGTTCTGCCCTTGGTCCGCACATCTCGAATCGAACGCGAAAGGGAGAATATATGTGGCATCAGAAGCCTGCTGGTGTCTCATCCACAAAAGGTACGACTTGTAGACGATAGGCGCGGCCTTGGAGTGCGGCAGCACATTTACTACACATCGACTCTGTGTGCTGCTGAACCCGCCAAGAAATTATAGATGTCGTGATAGATGGTCCTGCGCAGTTCTAGGTTTTCTAATGTTTACACACAAGTCCTGCTCACCAATCCTGCATCCATAGACGGTGCCCTAGTAGTCGCAGCGGGGTCTGTTACGGCGTTGGCTGGTGTCGGTGGTGTTGGGTTCCGCAGGTATAAATGCTAGGCCGGAGGAGAGCCGGCGTGGAGCTGGCTTGTTGACCGACAAATTTCAGTTGATTAGAGAAGAGATATGACTAACGAGTGAACGCTGAGCGATGCAGCGGGAGTGTAGAAGAAAAGAATGGCAGTGGTTCGCTGCGACTGGCGAGTGTCGAAGTTAATTACAACAAGCAACGCCTGTAGGGGAATAATGAAGGGAAGTTACAACTTCGGCCGATTTCCTTGGTCGGATATTGGGAGTAGCGGGGATAGTTGGGAATTTGTATGTCATAGCCGCTGGTGGCTGAATACAGTATGGTCGGGCGCACTTACATATTATGCATCTAAGGCTGTGGAAATGATTGTAAACCGAGTCGATGCGCTCGCTTCTCGGATGACGACGTTGGCGAGCGGAATAGTTAACTTTAACAGTAGCTACCGTAGGCGTGCTCCAAACTTATCTACAATCAGCCGACGGTTAACTGGTGCGACGGCACAGCTACCGAGTACAGATCGAGCGTTTGAGTGAGCCTTGTGCGAGTAAGTACTTCAACTCGCTTAGCACCATGCGAACAAACTATGCACAGTGTCTGTTAAATCGGAGAAGGAAGCGATCTGAATTGGTTTCCAAACCTGCTGCCTTAAACTCTGGTTCCGAAACTCAGGCAACCCCGATTTCATCTTCCCAGTACTCATCGGGATTGGAACACGAAAGTCTGCGATGTTTCCATTTCCACACCCGCAAGAACGTTTCCCAACCTAACTGGTTAATCCGGAGAGGAATCAGGCACTGTCATACTCTTGAAAGAGTGCATACAGTATAATTAAAAACAACAAACGTTTCTCCACCCTCTTCCACTCGCAAACTTCCGAGTTCAGACCGCGACAGCCACCCAGCGTCCATTCACACAACTACCCTAATTGCCAAACACAAACACTGGCAAGATTCTTATCGAAACCTGCACCCAACACCGCATTCATCTCGCCGATCGTATCCCTCACTTCAGCATGCACATCAACGGGAATATCCAGCCGGTCCACGGCATACACCGCATCGATTGCAGCTGGAGTACCGTATCCATGCCGAGAGATATCGCTATGTGTATCGTATCTACCATGTCGACTGCTGCACCCAACACCGCTTGTCACGGACGCATGATGCACATAAATGGGCGGTCAAACAATTAGCGGGCGGTAATCTGGCAATATGTTCAAAGGTGAACGAAGTAATTTTGAATTGGTCATGTACATCCCGGGTAAAGTCTCAAATTCATAGGGTCATGAGATTGCGACGGGGGAGTGTAGCGGAAATCGGAAATATACTAAGATATATGTACAGGAATTGTAAGAACGCACGTCAGCGATTGATGATTGATATAATAGTTAGAGTAGGACAAATCTCGTAGAGGAATAAATGGAAAAGGGGCTATATTTGCGGGCCGCCACAGTGATGACCGTGGCAATGGTGTTGGTCGGAAATGCGGCCAGGGGCGGCACACAAAGTGGCTCAATATCAAAATGAATAACCAAACACTTTCTGCTTCTCAAATTCATTATTTCTAGTCGAGATTGAATTTGTGCTGTTCTGAAGTACTCTCTTACCCCATAGGTTCATATGTAGGACAGTTCCCGATTCCACTTCCCCGCCGGATGGCCAGCTAGGTGGCGCTTCATACAGTCCGTACTAAGCGGTCTACAGTACGTATGGACTGCATGCAAACATTCCAGTAGACATAGCGCTAGGGTATATGACGCCGAAGTGATAGATGATGCTGGAGGACGGTGTACACGGCGCCGCACAGTAGAGCTGAACACGGAGTAGAAGTAGGCGACGGCATGGAAGGTGGAGGAGAGACGAGGGCTCAGGGGTAAACGAGGGCTGAGGGGTAGACAACGGCAAAGGGTACTCCACTCATGAAAAAGATATGTTGCACGTAGTAGATGGAGACATTGTAGAACGTAGAGTCAAAGGTTCACGCTAAGTTGCTCACACAGCCTGCTGTATTTTATCCGTGTGTGGCTCAGCTTGCTTCTTATTGGAAGGAATTTGCACCCTTGCTTTCTTTTCCAATAAAAAGAGAATTTTGTGCGCATAGAGTGGGTGATAGTACTAAACTCTAAGTTGCAGCATCACATCCTTGTTTCTACTCGCCGCTATCCCTTTTGCCGATTGAGAATCCTTACCAAAAATCAGCTACAGCTAAAATTTCTACTTTACTACAGAAGTGTTACCTACTCGGCTCTAGTAGTCGCTATCGAGATTATGGTCATTCATGATAGTTGACCATGCAAGTGACGAAAATATAACTAAGTGAGGATTCCCAACATAACCCTTCCACTTGTTTGCACCGGGTATTTCTGCCATGAACAACCCTATGGTTCTCACCCCGCATGTGTTAGCACGCAGACAAGTATAATTGAGATCGAGGGGGCGATTCACGTACTGAGCTTGCGTCATATCCCATATCCTTCAGGCTGCATACGCTGAAAGAATGTAATAACTATAATAACTGGGTCGTGGGTTAGGGTTAAATATATCCACCAGTTGAATGGCTGTGCGAGTCTATACCCCGCACTGAAGTGGGGTACGACTTTCTCTCTTTCAATCACAGCTTTGCTTCCCGGCGCCTCGATACGATTTCAACAGTGTAACGCCACCTCCTCGACCAACACTCCGCGCGCCTTCAACATGCCCGTTCCGTTCGGGTTTTCAGTCGGCGACTTCCTCGCAGTTACTGAGCTGACCTGGAAGGTAGTGCAGGCTTTGCGAGAGACTGCTGGCTCCGTTCCCGAGGTTCGGTTACTCCTTGAGACTCTTACTTCCTTTCAGCGGGCCATTTCTACCTGCCAAACACTTGCGCTAGAGTGGGCACAACTTCGGGATGGAGAAATCACCATAGCCGAGCGGTCGGTAGAGAATGGAGTTAATCACCAGTTGCGGCTCTGCCGCGAAAAGTTGGATCGACTCGCAAAGACAATGGAACCCTACACGCGGTCATTAATGAAGCAGAAAGGGACGAGGACAACCCGTGACCAAATGACAAAGATAAAATGGATATTTAGGAAGGAGGAGGCGGAAAATCTGCAGCGAGATCTTCTTACACACGTCTATGCTTTGGAGGCTTTTACTTCGGCTTTGGGGGTGTGAGTGCTCACTTTTGACAACGATTCCTCACAATTTGAGCTGACTTGATATAGGCAAGTAATGATGCGTACCGTGAAGAACTTCGAGTCGTGCGCTGTTGCGATCAAGTCTACCGAGAGAAAGGTTTCCGAAATACACACAAAGTTCAATACTCTTTACAAGGAGGTCCCCAAGCTTCTCGGCTATGCCTGGGAAGGCGGAATGTCGGCCCATGACAAACCTATAATCCTTATGGACGCTCTCGGCAGAACGGTGCCAATTCCGTACCTGTTCTGCACTTCTCCAACGGTTGGGCTCCATGCAAAGCTTGAAGTACTGTATCGATTAGCCTAATTATACGCAGATGTTTCACGAAATCCTTGAGCTGATGTTTCGTCAGCTTCCTGGCCATGACCGAGTGAGAAAGGAACAGTACAGCCTTGCAGTACAAGATACCGGTGCATTAGTGAAATCGTCAGAATGGTCGTCTGCGGTGTCACCAGGCTCCATCATCCTTATGAGTATTTTGGTTCGGGTTTCTGTGTTTGCCAAAAGTGACGACGATCTGCCCGCAATTACATGTCCCCGTTGCCACGAAAAAATTAAATCTCGGCTAGGCGGGAAAACTTTTTCACGATGGTTAGTGACAAATCCAATCCGCAATGCTATATACTGACTGCTAGGCGAGAGAAGCTCTCGCTGCTACCGGGATTTTGGATTGGTCGAGACTAAAAGAGTGGTTAATCAAGCGCTTCAACCTGTTCCGCCGCCTAAACATCTCGCCAGCTCCAAGCAAAGCTCGCGGCAGTCTGCCGGAGTTGATTTGACTGCAGTACTACAACGAGTAGATCGTGAAACCGAATTAGCTCATTTCCAAAGAGTCGGTGTCTTACGAGAGCAATTAATGCCGTCCTGGGGCTTGGAAATCAGGATTCCGATGCCAACCAACGATGGGTCACTTCCCTGCAACGACTATCCGTCTGCTTTGAACTTGGCAGTGGAAAGTGGTTTACCGTCGGAGGTAGAGCGTGTTCTGGAGGAGAATAGCGATCCCAATGTGCGGGGTTGTTCGCGTGAGAATTCGATCGGATTTGAACACGACTTTGGATGGACTCCACTTCAACGAGCCGCCTATCTCGGTTATTACCAAATTATGAATTTGTTGCTTCATGCTGGTGCAGACGTCAATGCAGATGCAGCCCATTGTGGCGGCCGGACGGCGTTGCAGGCAGCAGCAGGGTCTGGAAATATGGACATTGTAGAACGACTTCTCGAAGTTGGAGCAGAAGTCAACGCTGGTCCGGCTGAGGACTATGGACTTACGGCTCTACAGGCTGCAGCGAATTCAGGAAACTTGGCCATTGTAGAACGACTTCTCGAAGTTGGAGCAGAAGTCAACGCTGGTCCGACTAAGGACGGTGGACTTACG
>Ga0307512_10001171_pt1 | contig 38128 bp, 51 predicted proteins | sample 14_EM_MG_FD_200267 | JGI IMG/M metagenome (GOLD analysis project Ga0307512, IMG submission 200267) | Populus trichocarpa ectomycorrhiza microbial communities from riparian zone in the Pacific Northwest, United States - 14_EM | ecosystem: Host-associated > Plants > Roots > Unclassified | place...
CTCCCTTCTCGACATGGCGCAATGTAACCCACCACGTGTGCCTTCGTCCCGAGATAGGCAACCGAGGACATTTCGCCTAACGATAACCGCCTTGCTCACCTTACCGGTCAGTACAAAGAGAATCTTCGTCAACCCGCTCTCGAATCCTGATGCCTTGGCCATAGTACCGTCTTTGCAATCCTCCTCCTGCCGTCGGCAAAGTTCGGTCCTGTAAAGGTCGGTTCATATCGAATCTTGCTAATATCGCCGCGATCGAATCTAAAGAGCGCCCGCACATAGTCACCCCAATGTTCAAGGTCAAGTTGGATGATGTTCTCAATAAAAAACATCTCCCACCACTTGGTAGCTATCTTCGCTCATTTGCTTCTGCAAGTTGTCGCGGTTAATCTTTGTTTTTTTCCTCTCAGGCCTCAAAGACTTTGAGGAATGGCTGTTGTTTGTTGAGGGTTGTCCAGAGAATCTGTTCGTCTCTTCCCACCCTTCCATTCTCTTCCACCGACTGGCACATACTCATGCCTTTTACAGTTACTTCATTCTTTGGCTAAAGGAATATACTTCACGTTACGATCAATGGGTTCAACAGACCCGTCCGGCCAAGAACGACTCGAACGCTAAGGAGCAATATCGGTTCTCAAACCAGATCCAGCATTCCACTGGCCTCTCTCTCTTTTACCTCCGCGCCAAGCAAACCTTCTTCACCCCCGGGGCTGACTACGAGCTCAACATCCCGTCTGATGTCCTTTCCCCGTTCCACACCGGTCACTTCGTCTCTCCGCATCCAGATCCTATAGTCTTTTCGGATGTCGCATGGCAGGTCCACAACATGCTCAAGGACAGCCTCGATCGGTTTGTTCTTGCCTCGTACTATAACGTTGGTACCAATCGTGCCCTCTGTGGCATGATTGGTGGTTCTGTCATTGCGTTGGCGGGGTTTGTTCCACCAATGGCTGTTAACTTTGCGAATGACCGCTCAAGATGGCTCCGTCTACTTGCCCTCCCGGGATTATGGCTCGGACTCACCGTCCTAGTTGCGAGCCTGAACGGGGTTAGTCTCATATCCATTCATATCTTGATGTCCACGTAGGTGCTAATCCTACTCACCAGGTTTGTATGATGATCTATCTCTTCGGGGACCTTCGTCAGTTACGAAAGGTTGAACTCTCTCGCCCGCGCATCTCGGCGCCCAAGCCTCTCGATGCATCTTCTACCCGCCCACTGATTTCTGCACCGATTCCCATGTACAAATCTGATTCTCATTCTTCCTCTTCTTTCTTGCCTTCGTACCCCTTCAAGCGTTCTCGTTCTACCCCTGTCCTCAACAAGCCGTCTGTCCCTCCTCTGACCATCGCCATACCCGAACGTCCTGCTGCCGCTCATCCACCGAGGGTTCGGGATTCGTTAGCCAACTCTATCGCCACCACGCCCTATGACTCGGACTCGCAGTACTCGTCTTCAACATCCTCCTACAATGGCGCCCTCGTCAATGGTGTTGAACCCGAGATTACTGTTTCTCCTGCGTACTTTGACCCGGATCCAGCCCCAGAAGGTCCTGCCACCTTTACCGGTCCGGATGCTCACCCATTCATTATAGATGGTATTGCTCTACCCAGCCCATCGTATCGTTTTGGAACGGCTACTGTGCATACCGAAGAGTGTCGCTTTCACCGGGCATGTTATAACAGTGCCACCGCTGGTTTCATCGGATACGATGATGATGACCTCTATGATCGTCCAACGGGAAAGGCTGCTGAGGAAGGTCGAAGTGGCACGTTTGACTTCGATTCCCTGCCAGTGCGTGACGCTGAAGATATACCGTGCATATGCACGGCAGTCCCCGCCGCGCCATCATCCGTTGCTCTTCCTTTGAACCCTTCTCATGAGGAAAAGCGACCAGAGCCACGACCAGAGCCAAGTCAATCATCGCCACCACTGCCAACTCCCTTGGTTTCGGCCATTTCTGAAGATGATACGCATATCTCTCGATGCCAAGAGCTGCTGACGATATCTGGATTCCTCGGTCGTGCGCAAAACAATTGTACCCGCAACTCCATCGTTGGTTCCACTCCGGTCATTCCGGCGAATCAAAAGTACAAGAGTCAGGCTACCCAGCCCCGCGTTGCGCCGCACGCAATCGACGACCAGCATACTCGCATGCGTCGCGTACCCGCATTCGGCCCTCTCACCAGGGTACTTAGCCCCGTCGTTTCTCGGGCGCAATGGGAGATTGTCGTGCGCAGCGGTTTTCTTGCAATGCTCTTAAGTTTGGCCATAGTCGGTTCATTGCTCGCCGTACCAGTGCGACATTGATCACCCTGTATGACTGTGTGTACGAACTTAGGCTGACATTTTGATGACCATTGTCTTGTTCCCAATACCTCTTCGCCCTCCTCAGGGCCACCGCTGTTCTCTCTAGATGTAATACCTGTTGGACGTTGCTCCCTTAACGTCGTAGTAATACTCTTACCAACCCACCTTCACTGATTCATGCGATACACGCGTCCGCTCCTTAATCTTCTTGTAACGTTACTGAGAATAGTTTACCCCCCCGTGACATGTATGTACCCAGTTGCGGTGATTCCTGACAGCCCTCCTGAACGGCTGCTTTGATAAATCGGATGGGCGCCTCGCGAGAACTCAGCGGCGCGCCCCACTCGTCACTTCATTCAGGCCATTCGTTTCTCGATTTCGTAAACCTCGCATGGCAAACAAACATCCAAAATCGTCCAATGTCTGGCATAAGAACCTAGGTGGCTGCCAACTTGGGAATGACGTCCCTTCTAATGAGGAGAGAATGCGGAGGCAGGTGTCACAGAATTTTCTGTTGTTTCAAGTGGTCGATTTGGGAAATGACAATATGAGACCCTGCCGAACCGCCGAATCTTGGAGCAACTGTCGCACGTCCCCAACCCGCTCTGGACGCGGCTCCCATGCACCCCCTTGCCCGCCCGGCTCGCCCCAGTGAAACGTGTGGAACGTGTCAACTTCTCGGCCTTGGGCCCACTGCCCGCGCACGAACTCCGTGTCGAACGGTGGCTGCCATATCCAATACTGTCGGTATACAAAAAAGAAAGAAGAGAACGTGTCAGCCCATGTCAAATTTTTTTTTTAACACGTACACAACACACGCAAACCACCCGCCCCAAAATGGAAACGAAGAAGTTTGTGAAAGCGAAGAAGGGCGGGGGAAGAAATAAAAAATAAAGCTTACATGGTCTACGTAGAGGATTTCTTCGTCCGGCGGTAGTGCCAAGTGCAGCGCGGTGGGCGCGGCGATCTCGAGGAAGCAGTCCGTTTGTAGGAACAAGCCTAGGACGGACATGAACGTCTCGCGGTGCCGTCCGGGGATGTACATCGTATCGGCGGAACCGCCTACGAGGCGATCGCGTTCTCCCGTCAGTGCGGCGAGACGATCGCGCTGCGCCTTGGGGACCTTGTCAAACGCCCTCATGCAAACCGGCAGTCCGACATGAGGCGACCTGGCGAGGGTTACAGCAAAAAGATAAAAGGTGAGCGTTCACGCGGTTGCCGAAGAGCGCGTGTGAGTGCAATGCTTACCCCCACCTGTACGTATCCCAAAAAAAAAAAGCACCGGTGAGTGAGACGAGCCGAAGGAAAAGAACAAGGGAAAAAAAGTTACGTACCACCAGTCATCACCCCAGCCCTTCCAAGGCGTGGTCATATTGTGAGGATCAGGCGAAATGTTCGCCGGGGGCGCGTGGAAGCTTGCGTTTCGGATTGCCGAGGGATCAAGCGCTCGATTGGGCACGTAACGACCAAAGGGCGAATGGTACCAGAACTTGTTCTGATCGAACAGCTGAAGGCGCGGCACGTTGAGCAGGGTGTCGAAGGGTGCCCAGAGATAGCCGTCGTAGCACGGGTGCTCTTGCAGCGCCGAGTAGAGCATGTGGTGCGCCATTCGCCCGCCCATCCTGTAATCGTCTGGATCGCTCAGATCTTCCGCGGCTTGGTACGTGTCAACGAGGACGTCGTAGGAATGGTCGAAACCGGCGTCTTCGCGGCTAGCTGGGCCAACGAATACCATCTGTAATGGGCGGTCACATATGAGCGGCGTCTGGCATGGCATGATCGTGAGGAAAAGCGTACGTTCGGAAAGAAGTCCGAGTATACTTCGCGATAGGAGTCCAGGTTGGTATCGTAGCGTGCATGGCTGAAGAAGACGATGAGAAGGATGTTGTCGAAATGCCTGTAGTTCCGACCGTTGCGCAGGGGGGATACGTGCAGCGGCCTGCGTTGGCAGACGGTTTGGCCCGAAATGGATAAAGTGTCCAGGGAGGCAAGAGCTCCCTCCTCGCGGAACAGAATTGCCTCGATGGCACCCAAAATAGAGCCGATGCCGAGGAAGGTGAAGACAGCCCAAGCAACAAATCGGCGGCGGCGTGTCGGAACAGAATAATCAAGTTCCTGCGGTGTCAATCATTGAGCAACAATGCAGAAAGGGTCTTGACACTGAAATTTACGTACCGTGGTGACATACAAGTGATGGCTCTTATAGAGTTCTTTTGATACGTATGAGATGGAAGACCACAAAGCCACAACTGAGCCCGCTAGGAGGGTGAGAGGTAATAACCGATTATGCAATGAGACTACCAAGAGGAGCAGTGCCAGGCTAAGAGAATACAAGACTCTCTCGAGAACCGCGTCGTGGTCTTGCCAACAGACACAGATCAGGACTTCGCAAGGACAGCGAATAAAAGGGTCTTACCGCGTATTACGGAAAGGATAGTCCAATCGAGTCGGGCTCTTATGATTAGGGAAAATATGTGGTGTAAGGACCAATCTGGTATAGATACGACAGAAGGAGAGGGTATTGAGATTGCTTGATATGCGCAGATGAGAACGTGGAGGGCGAGTCCAGATGAAAACAAGATGGTGTCAAGTCTATTTTGTAGAGTTGTCGCATGAGAACGATAAATCTGATTTCGCCGTCAGTGCATGTGCGAGTAAAAGGAAGGGGGAAGTGACGGCACGTTATTGATGAGAAAGACGTTACAGGCACTGGCGAAAGCGACAGCGAGCAAGATGAGCGATGGTGCGTGATGAGACTGCGAAGGATGCGACAATGCGATTTTAGAGAGTAAGATGCCGAGGAGCTAAATCACCACAATGAGAACGGGTCGAGGAAACGAGAGAAACACGGCGACGGACCTGAAGAGCGATGCTTTGAGAGACCGTTACGGTGATGCCCCGCCCCTCAAACGCGTAAAAGCCATACAAGACGAGGGTTGTTGATGTAGCGCTGGCGAGGTGGACAGTCGGCGCATCAAAGAAAAAGAGGGCAGAAGAGAACTGCGGGATGTGGTCCTCTCAAAAATGCTTTTCGCTGTATCCCCAGACGTGGTGAGAAGACGCACGATATATGTGGAGCTCGCCCATACGACCGAGGCGAACGCGACCGCGAGCCACGAGCGCATGCGCATCGAAGGCGCAGCGTTTAGTGGTGCTTCTTGGCCGATACCTCCCTCGGCAGGAACAGCACCACCTTCGCCATATTGGCCGTTCATGCCCTGCAGTGGCTGCTCTTCAAAGTCCCGCGACGCGTCCCACAGCACGGATCGCCCTTGTGCTGGTGAACGAGGGAGAGGTCCTCGGGAACGGGAACGATACCGGGCGAGGACATTGAATGCCAGCTTCAGGGCCTCGATCACAGCGAGCTCGGGCGGAGAAATCGGCAGCTCATTTGTTCTCGGGCGAAAGCTGATCAGGATTTGAAGAGCAAGGAAGAGGGCGGGATAGGTGACCTAGGGCACGTCAGCGGCGTCAGGTGTGATCCGGCTATTTTGGGGCATCCTTTGGTGAGGACGTTGGTACTAAAGGAGATACGCACGACCGAGAACCAATTCTGAGTTTTTGAATTAGACACGAACGAAGTGAAAGCGCGAAGGGACATGACGCATCGTTGCCGACGGGCTGGAAGGTGTTGCACGATCAAAATACTGTGATCTGAATAGACGCGCACTGCTGGCACTGCTGGCTCGTAACATAGAGACAGTTAATTTGTCATTCGAATATTCACCAAGTGGTCCAGAAACCACATTGACGGCGAGTTCGAGCCAACTCCTTGCTCAACTTGGACGGTTGTACACGATAAAGAGGTCGCCCATGCGATTTATTTACTACACTTTAACTTGTTTCCAATGGCGTGCATGCACACTTTTTCCTCATTCCTCTGTATTGCTATTGTAGAGAGGAACGAGGAAAAAGTGCGCATGCATTGCGTCCTCCACCTCCGCGATACATTTGTTGCGCCCCTCTTCGTCCTCTCTATGTGCAATGGCGGCTGCCTTTGCACGGGCGTTGTCCTCTCGATCTGTTTTCTGGTCCGTCTCGCCTTTTGATTCCCCAGCACGATGCGTCCTGGGTTGCACATCCGCATTCGACTTGCGTGTATTGATTGGCATTGTGGGTGAAATAAAAGGAGAGATAAAGAAGGAAGAATGACTAGGAGGTGACCTCCTCCCACTGTCACACATCGAGAGGGGGGCGTCAGACATATCATCCAACTAATGACAACTAATGGGACCTTGATCCTGTCCAAACACTATATCTTTCACGTGGGTCTGAGAAAGGCGAACGGGAGCATCGTGTATTTGTCCACTTTGCAGTCTCGGGGCAATAATGACCTCATATCATAAAAATTTCAAAAATGCCATATGCGCGAGGCCGGTGAGCTCGATTCCTCGTTCCGACACTTGACCTGGTCCAGGAGTGCGTGAGCCACTTGCTCAACGGTTCAGACATCTCTGGATAGGCTGATCAAGAGATTGAGCTGGAGATGTGCCATTGCGAGGTATAGCCCGCAAACACGAGAACCTTGTATGGACATACTGTACACATATCCCAACGTTGTTGTCGTTATGTGTAGATGCCCTTTCTGAGGCGAGCACTAGCTTGTTCTACGGCACGATAAATGTCCGACGCTGCGGACTCGGGTAGGCCATATAACTCAAGTATATGAGGGATCGCGTCGCGCCTGAGGAGCACCTTCGTTTCCTCTGTCCTGCTCCCTTCCTCCTTTGGGCCCTCCTTTGCGCTCTCGGAGATGGAATTTGTTTCACCGTGAATCGCGTCCGAGGGTGCATGACTGGCACAGATGTAATCTAAATTCGCGTCGAGGTGTGGAACAATTGCGCCCCGCTGCAAAAGCGACCGAAGATAATCGGATGCTTTGTACGCTGATAAAAAAAAAAAAAAGAACCCGAATGTAAGAACGCCAAGAGCGCAAAGGAAAAGATAACCACGGAACCTCTATAATGTGACCAAGATCGCCAGACGCAGAAGAAAAACGGGAAGTTTGGTATCACGGCTATGGGAAGGGTATATCGGAGGGTGCGGGACCAGTGCAGGCTGCGACGTACGGATTAACATAAATGGCGCGGTCAACGGTGCCAATAGCATCCACGTAAAGAATCCCTTGCGATGCCGCGGCGTTCGTCTCGTAAGGATCGTTTCGAGGTGAGCCAATGGTGAAGTTCCAACAATTCTGGGATGGACAAGCGGAATCTAGTTCGGGTGAGATGTTCAGAAGCAGTCGTCCTGCGCCCAGCAGTGGTGCGTACAAGTGTGGTCTTCTGTTTCTCCTTGCTCGGGCTTCTTGGGCGCGAGATCTTGGGTCCCATTGATGGATCCACGCCCTTGAGGGCCAATTCCTCAAAATCGACGCGGTCGACCAACCTCTCCCCGTACGTAAAGAACTTGAACTGGTTTGCGAATGGAATCAGCAGGCCGACAATCAGCCCTCGACCCTTGATGCGATAGTCGGAGGTAGGAACACAGACACGTACCTTCCACGAACTCTCGGGGGCTTTGCCAAACTGGGCCCAAACACTGGCAGCCTTGCCAGTCGCCCAGTCGACCCATCCGCCTCGCCTGGTCTCTATCTTTGGTGGCATCTGGAAGTGATAATACACTAGTGGCGAAGGATCCACCGTATGACCTGGGCCGCGCACGGCGCTGGTGAGAGGTAGGGCAATGATGCGCATAGGTAGCCTAGTTTTCGGTAAGACGGACATGATGTTAATGGCCCCGAAGGAGTTTCCCGATAGTTTTCAGACGGAAGGCAGAGGAAATGGCGTTTAATGAACGCGGATATCAAAGTTACCGTGGAAGAGTACTATATGCTCGGATTTTGATTGAGGACCATCTACGCGTCACAACGGCTCCGGATTGTGCGGGCCGGCTGGCAAGTCGCGTGCCCTCCATTCACCGTTCGAGTCGTCCTTGCCAGTGCAATGCGGTGCAGCATCGTACCTGACACGAGAACTGCGTCCAACGATCAACCATGAATTCGCCCCTCGAACCAGCATCCCCTGCTTCATCCTCAACAGAGTCACTTACGGACGATGTCCCCATGACGCAGGAACACTCCGGGTCGGCTACCCACGAGAAAGAAAGGCCGGGCTTCCTGTCCAACTTGAACCCCATCGCCTACGCCAAAAGCGTCGCAAAGCGCCGCCTACCCGGTGGCTCCTCAAAGACGACCAGCAATCGCGACTCCAAAGCGCGTCGCAGAGAGGACGGTAGCCAGAGGAAGGGAGGGTCGTCCGATCGGAGAGATCCTGCAAAGTCTAAGGATGATCTCCTGGATGTCGCGCTCTTCGAACACTTGAAGAAAAGTACGGTCATTTTCGCTCGATTGGCGTTCTTCCCTCACCCTTTCTTTTTTTTTTTTTTTTTGGACAGGAATTGGAGACCCTCTCAATGACGATTTCATCAAGCGTGCCTGTTGAACGCGACAAAATGCGTTGATGAGACGAGACGATACTACTCGGCTCCTTGCATGAGTATCCTATATCCTATACGGTGATTCGCGCGATCAGAAGGATAAATTGTATCATTTGTACTGTATATGTAAAAGCACGAGTGTCCAAGACAGAAAGGTACTGGTTGTTGTCGTATACACACTACGGCGTCGGTTAGAGCTTGGCGACGTGACATTGCGCGCAAGCTGTCTTGGTCATTAAGCAAGTCCCTCTTGCAAGTTTCTTGTACCACCGTACCACCATGTTCAGGCTACTTGTCCTCCTAATGTTCTCGAGTTTTCTCGGTCTAACATCATTCGGTGTTGGCATGCTCCCCCTAACCATCACCTTCTCAGGTGAGCACCCACCCCTGACGAACCCCAGCAGTCCCTGGAGACCCATCTCACGCTCCTTCAAGGGACGCACATGTCAACACTTACCAGTCTAGGGACGGGCCTTCTGCTTGGTGCTGCGCTGGGAGTCATCATACCCGAGTACGTCTGTGAGTTTTTGTTCTGCCACTCACCGTTCTCACTCGAAGGTTGACTTTGGGGTCCATCCAGGGGAATCGAAGCCCTCGCACGCAGCAAGCCTTCGGACGCGCTCGATGGCGCTTCGATCGCCTGGCCCCTCCTCTTTGGCTTCACGTTTATGCTCATCGTGGAGCAGCTCAGCTCGTCCCATTCACACCAGCGTCACCACACGCCCCGCGTAGTGCGCTCCCACGTAGCCGTCGACCCGCGCGATGAAGTCTTTGACGTCGAGCTTGCTGGCCTCGAGGACGATGAAGATGAGGACGTCGCTGCGCCCAGGCCGCCTCCTCCTCCCCGCCGTGCCAGCATCAGCGTAGCCAAGAACAACGGAGAGGTCAACGTGCCACCCTCCGCGTACCCAATCACCATTGGCTTGGTAGTCCACGGCTTGGCTGATGGCCTCGCCCTCGGCATGTCAATGCTATCGAGCGATGACTCGTCGCCTTCGTATGGTCTCTCTTTAGTGGTTTTCCTGGCTCTCGCGGTACACAAAGGTGGGTCATACTACCAGGAGGTCGTAGCTTTCCTAATCACCCACTCACTTGACCGTTGCAGCTCCTACCTCCCTTGCATACACCGTGTCTCTGATGTCGACCTCTCTCTCACGAGCAGAGTGCAAAAAGCATTTGTTGCTGTTCAGCGCATCGACCCCACTCGGAGCTATCGCCTCCTACGCGTCCTTCACATTTTTCAAATCGAGGCAAGCGGATAACGTTGGCCTTGCCATGCTCATATCTGTGAGTTTTTTTCTGTAAAGGTGTCACGGCCAGTACGTCTAAGAAAGTGTAATTTTAGGCCGGAAGTTTTCTCTATGTGGCGACCGTGCTACAACCAGTCTCCCATGATCGCTCGTCGTCAGAAGAGGTTGGCCCGAAGACGCGCATTTTGCTCATCGTGTTGGGGATCTTTACCCCTTTCTTGCTGGGCACATTTTTTGATCACGGCCACGACCATGGCACGATTACTACTACGCCATGACACAGTGGGTTCTTCCCGCCATTATCTAGGATCTTCTTCGGGATGTAGCGGAATAATGACTTATTCATTGATTTACAAAGTGAGCCAACGACGGTACAGGTCTTCCGCTAAGGCATTTGCGCCCGTCGTAACGAATATGATGGATAAGTTATAAGCGGCTTCCCTGGATAATCCAATATCCTGCCCGGAGCCAACGTTACCGTCCACTCAATGTGTTGATAAGAAGTGGGACCTACGTCAGGATTGGTTCTTGTTCTTCTCTCCGCTATTTCAAGTACACGCTCATAGTGCTTGACCGCAAGACTGTGAAGACCTACGCCGAGGGTAAGAACGACGAAGGGCCGTACGCAAAAGTGCCTCCTCACCGAGTTGCTGAAACGCACGACCAAAATTATACTCAACTTCGTCCGATTCTGTCCCGTCCGCCTGGCGGAGTATCCGGTACCGAGTAAGGAATGCCATCGCCTATCATATCGCTCTGTTGTCAAGGGACAACTTGAAAATAAGCTTTAAGCTGAGATGTTTTACCTGGGCTATAAGGTGATGCCTATTATCGGATTGTCGTTGCATTGCGCGACCCATCGAAGAAATCGCAAGTCCGAGGCATATCATCGGGTCATTTGGACAGTAATCATACGCGTGGAGAAGGTAAACTGAAGGTGCCGGTCAACCCCGGAATAGGACGACGGCGATGGACACGCACATATCGCGCTTTGGTAGCTCTTCCCTGCCAAACAGATGTGACCGTACAGTGCGAAAATCGCGGGATTATCTTTCGTCGGTAGTTGTGGAGCCGGATTCTTCTCGTCCCCTCCTTCCATGCCCTCGGGGTTGGGTTCGTCATCCACTCCTTCGTCGGCCTCGCCAGCTTTGTTCATTCCCCACCTGCGGGGAACGGAATTCCACTTTAAAACGTCCTTGTTATGAACGGCCGTGTCATACAGTCTCATCTCGCGGAATAGGTGCTTCTGCAAAGTAGAGGCTATAAAGGCGTCCGTGGATCGATAACCGCTGGCGAGACAGGCGCATAGCATGCGCAGCGGTTCATTGTTGAACTGATGAATGACGATGAATTTGCGACAATGCTCGACAACCGCGGGATATCGTTGGGCGTGGATAGCACAGGCTACGTCGGTTTGTGTCTGGGAGTATAATTAGGAGGCACGTGGTGTCACGCACCGATCAACGTGAGGCGTATGGTGTCCTGACATTGGCGGTCCACGTATGCATTCGAGATCAGAACGTGGTTGAGAACCTCGTCTGCGAGTTCATATTTTCCTCTCTTCGTGAGAAGGAATGCATACTACGGATTTGTTAAGTCTCTGCGCCGTAGATTAGACGGGAACGTTCTTACTTGCATAAATAACCGGAGCCAATTGTCGAATGTGACACCGCGAAAGTTGTCCACAGCCCTCGCCTTGCCACTCTCATTCGCACGATCGTGAGAGAGTCTCACTCGCTCTGTGGGACTAATCAGCTGCGGCTGTCGAAGCACCTGGCCGAGTTGACGCTCACCGATGTCCAAGTGGAGTCGTGATGCCATCTCGTCTTCGTTTTCCTCAATAGTTCTCGCTGATTGTTTCGCTCTCTTTGGCAGCATGCCTCGGAACGGGTGGCTCTAGACAGCGGTGGTGTTATCAGCTCGAACCTTGAGAATCGTACAGTGCCAGAAGCCTGACCCTAGATGTTCGGAACAGGTTCCTGGTTTCTCTGAACATATCGACCAGCTTTTCGGCTTCGAGAAGCCACTCTCGCTCCGCAAGTTCCTGGCCGTCAGTGCCTCGTGGCAGGACCATCCTAGGCCAGAGTTCACAAAGCAGCTTGAATCCCCGCTTCACTTCCACTTCCTTTTTTCGTTCTAATTCATGCAGTTGTGGCAGGGTCAAACGACCCGGTTTGGACGCCTTGCTCTTCTTTTTGGCAGTCGATTCTTCGAAGAGCGATGAGCTCGGCGTTTCTGCGGTGTTCGCACTGGTCACAGTATCTTTGGGGCGTCTCTTCCGTGAATCAATGACTGGAATGCATCAGATATTTAGTACCCATTCAGAAAACCAGTCCAAGGCGTACCCTGGTAGACTAGATCCAGTGCTTTGCGTGGCTCATGTAGCACTTCATAGATTCCTGCCAACCGCATCTTAACATCGTTCAACGATGGATCCAACGAGAGAACTAGAAATATAATAAGCTTCATTGAAGATAAAGATGGATCAGTGGGACGCACTGGTTTCATAGACCTCAACAGCATCCTGAAGTTGTCCGAGCATGTGGTAGCATGTTGCAACCTGGAGAAGGACGTGCAGACTACTTGTCTGTGGGTGACATAAACAACTGGTTAGCGATGGTGTGACGAGCAGCGTACTCCAGCATCTTGGCCAAGCATTTCATATATGGGGCAAGCTTGGGCATACATCTCTCGATCGAAGTATGCATCCGCAATTTCCACAAACAAGGGGGCATAGTCGACAATGTCTTGGCCTAAAACAATGGTGGCGTGGGCCTGTCTTGTATTAGTGTGTATGGTCTCATTAGAGCAACCAGATTACACACCACACCCTCCTCAATATCGCCCATCTTTATTCTCGCGACAGCCAGTCGATGTCGCGCGTTCACGTCCAGTGGATATTTTCCTGAGGCCAGCTCGCGCTCACGCCCACTTCCCGGCCTCCAATCTGTCTCGTCGTATTCTCTATCATCTTCGCATGCGTCCCACAACTTCTGCGCACCGCGCCCTTGAAGCCATCGACATCCGCTTCGGATGATGCGGATAGCCTTGTCGTATTCTCCCATAGTATTATACAGATCGGCGAGGACCAATACCTCCATGAGGCTGTATCCACCGCCGGAAACTTCTTGGCCTGTTTCGGGATTGATCCCATGACCACCTGGGAATGTCACCGAGTGATGTGTGAAAGCAGCCTCATATAGCTCCGCGCACAGACTAAGGTCCGAGAGTTCGATGAGGATAGGACGAAGCTCTTCGAGAACGGCCAAATCATGCGGGACTCGTTTCAGTAATGCCAACAGCGAATTCCTTGCCTTGTTTGGTTCAGAACAAAGAGATGCAAAGCAACGAAAATGCCTACTGTTCGGCTGTCACCGATCTCCCTGGCCAGCGCTGCGCGATCCCACAATGCATTGAGGTTTGACGGGTCCAGACTGTGGACTTTTCCGTAGCAGTACAACGCTTGACGATTGAAGCCCATCTCCCTGCGGTTATCATATACCTAGGGTCATTTCTCGGCAGATGCCTATGCCCACCTCGATTCCTTAGCTAGACGTTCCCATTCCTCCGCATCGTGGTGAAGATGTGCGCCCATTATGCGTAGCTGCAATGCCTTCTGAGGTTGTCCGAGATCATGGTAACAGTTGGCGAGCACAGACCAAGCCGACATAGCTCGGGGCTCTATTCGAATAACTTCTTGCATGATTTGAATGCTCTCCTGTATCTTTCCGTCGATGTATGCTTGGTTTCCCTCCCCGATGAGGGCTTTGACCTGTTGAGATAGCACCACTCCGGGGCGTCGACCATGATGCTACGGCAGGAGTTGGTTGGATTGTTTGTTTTGGGAACATACAATGGCAATATTACACACCTTTCCCCGCCTTTTACCAATCCCAGATGCAGCTCTTAAGTCATCTCGAAACTCTACCTCCTGCTCCTCGATGTTTAGATCCCACTCTTTGCCCAAGACACCCGTAGTGGACGAATCATCGGCCAGCCTGATATTCTGTACCAAGCGGCTGGAAACACGATTGTGTAAAAAAAAATGACGGGGATAAAGGGAGGATGTTGCCTACTTGAAGTCACCCTCTATCCGACGTTCGGCCCCCGGCAGTTCTAGGTTCTCTTTATGACTTTCTTTCTCTCCCTCAGATGAGCGGCTTTCACCTGCATTGGATCGAGTTGAGTGCGGGAAAAGTACGAGAATACCGACATACAATACGAAGAGCCCTCCTCGAACTCTGAGGTCTCACTGATGGCCGAGTCGTCATTATCGATGTCCATTGGGAAATTCAGAGCATGAACTTGATGCCACTGCCACCGACGGAATGGAAGCGGAGCAGACCGGGCCGGGGCGAGATTTGCCCGTTATGACCAATAATGGCCAGTGCCTATTCCCCTCCAATTCTCCTCACGCGCCCCCGCGCTCCGTTACGCTCTCACGGCTTTACCTGCTTCATCACACATGGACATCCGAGATCCTCACTATGTCTCTGGCTCAGAGTCAGACGCAGATTACGGTCACGGTCACCGCCCTTCAAAACGCCCCCGCCATACCCCTCCCTCAGATCGCGCTAGGACAAACGGCCGGAACGCTCCATCATCATCATCACCGTCATCATCATCCTCTGCCTTGCCACCGCTTTCTCTCTCTATCCTCGGGATAGAGCCTATTGATGAATTTATTCGCGAAGTTGCAGACTTTGTTCACCACACGATTACAACGCGGCCAGCAGAGCTACAAGGAGAGATTGAGGTTGAGGCGAAGATTGGTATCCTGCGGGACAGAGGGACGGGCAACAGACTCCAATTGCCAGTGTTGGTAGAGACAAGTGCGATCATTGTTGCTCGCCATTTGGATGAAATTTACCTCTTTTTGCCAGTTCTTGCGCCAAAAACTTCGGAATGTCACTTTGAATCTAACATGTCCCAAGTGAGCCGCGACCGCCTATCTGCTCTTCAGCGACTTGGTTTACACCCGTCTCATAGGCCCAGCATCAACATTTCAACATTCTTCTTAATAGGCTCAAAGAGGCATCAGACAAGCCGGGACATCGCTCGTCGCCCATCGCATACACTCATTCACACCTTGTCGATTCATTTTACGCATCCGAGAATCCTAGGGATAAAGAGAAAATTCGCGTGACGCGTGATGACAAGACCAGGGATGTCATTGCGACCGTGAAGAAAGTGCGCTTGGGCAACTTGGATGTATACAGCCCGAAACGGGCCGCGGACTGGCGTATTAGCGTGAACGTTGAAGTCCCAGGTGCATATATTCTTATTTCGGTGGCCATGGGAGAGACAGGTTCTCAGCATCCCTTACAGTGCAACATCCATTGGGTTCGCCGGTGTACTCACGTAGAAAAGATCGCATCAGCTATACTCACGAAGAATTTATCGTCGACTTAACACAAGTCACATCATATGGGGTATCAGCCTCCCAGGTAGGTTAATCGTGCTGCCTAAACCCACATCTTCTCAACTCAACTCAACTCAACTCAACCCTCCCGCAGCCGGAGCTTCTCCATGAATTGGAACTAGAATTCGCTGATTCGCGATTGCTTGCAGCTGCCGCCATAAAGCGGGGCGATGAGAATTGCCCTGAGCCCGAACGCTCGGCGTTCGATGAGCTCATCCGGGCCTTCGTAAATAATGCGCGAATACTGGTCAGGAATGCAGAGGGTGGCTGGCGGTGACACTCATACTTATGTCCTTTTGTTACGCCCCGTGTTCATTACTTATTTGTCTGCCAACCTCTCTTTTGATCGCGTTATCGTCTTTATTACATTACGGTCTAATGCTATACATCCCGACTGGCCAACACGAGGTCTGCGCTGCGGGGTCTAGACCACTATGGGAAGTGTCGAGAACATTGATTGTATTGGGATACGTAAACCAAGTACGGCGTCACTGGAAGTTCGATCACTAGGGTTGTAGACCATCGACCTCAACTTGATCACCGTCTTCCAGGTCCGCTTCGGAAATTGGGGTCTCGGGGTCCATATGCTCGCCATCGACCATAAGTCGTGGTTCCCTCTTCCCACGGGGGTTCTCGCCCCCAGGGTATTTATCCGCAAGCCCGGTGCGTTTCAAGAATGCCTTCACAATTGCGCCACAGCTTGTTGTCGGTCGCACCTTGAGAGTAACATCTTTCGTAACACCCGACCGTACGATCAGCTTGAACACGTCGCCATCATCATCATCTTCAACCGATTGGGTTTCTGATTCAGATTCACCATCCTCTGTGCCATTTAGTGGCGAGGACTCCTGGGGGACTGCATCTCCAATAGGTGAAGGGAGCTCGTGCCGGTGCTCACGGAGATATTCGAACGTCGCGAAGTCGGACGCGTCTAGACGCAAGTCATAAAGAAGCACACTTACACTTTGGGGTGAACGTACCCATTTGCGCTTCGGCCCAGATTTTCAAGCTGTGCGGCGTTGCGGACGCAAATACCCGTGAGCCATTATGAGTCAGGACAAGTGATCTTGTGAGAATGCCAGCTGTGTCGGCTATATCCTCGAAGAGCGCGTGAAAGGCGTCATGCTATATGAAGGTGGTTACAAACACTGCATGAAAGATGGTAAGGAGATCAATACCCTCTTTGTTTGGAAGGTCCAAACGTTGGCATGGCCATGCACGTTTAGGGGATGGGGCTGCCAGTGTACATTAATTGTGACAACTTCCGGTCCGCCTCGTAAATCGACGTCGCCGCCACGATCAACTTGGGCGCGCACATCGCGCGCAATAGAAGCAAGATCTTCATCGAGCGCGATACTAGTGTCCATTGACTCATCGACGAGCTCATTTGATGGGGAATCCGGGCGCGGTACATTTCCCAACGCCGAGCTGCGGTGACTCTTAAGGGGACGAAGGCCAGTAAATCCCCAGAGCGGAAAACTCACCGAACAACATTCCGAACATTCAGGATTTGTTGCATGGAGAGCTGAGGTGGCGGTGTCAGCGATCGTGATCGACTGCGCGGCCGTTTGTTGCCCTTCCCTGCTCCGGAAGGAGAATCGTCCACCTCTTGAGAAGTCACATCAACGACTTCCGCGTCGCTCTCATCGTCGGAATCTAGCAAGCTAATAACGAATATTCCAAGGTTCAGAAAAGGTCACTTTCGGCTCCTATACAACTCGAGGTAATGTCCGTAGATCGGACAGGACCCGTGGCTTTCACAGAAGGCCCAAGCTGTGTGTGTGACATGGAGGTGGTGACTTACCTGATATCGGCCTTCCTGGTCCATTTTGGGAGGTCATTGTCATCTCGTTGTCTTGCTTTTCGTCGCTTTCTGGGTGTTCCAGAGGAGGCCTCCGAGAGCTCATCAGAATCCGAGTTCCTGTCGGAAGACTGGCCAGCCTGTTCTACAGTACACACGTCAGCCTGCTAGGTATCCATCAATATAAATGGCCAGGCTCGCCCTTCGCCAGTCTATCCATCTTCCTCCAATCATTGGCGGTCATATTTCGATTGCGGAGGAAGAGCTCATCTCCCTTATCCAGTTCTAACTCCCTGTCTGTCTTGGCGAGTGACACGGCCTGAGTGATGGAAGAAGAGGCAGTTTGCTGGGCCTGATCACTGGCCTGGCGGTTCGCCGGGCGCGGGCGAGGACGAGGACGAGGGGGCATGGCTTAGTGAGATGGGGGGCGTTCTGAAGAACCGTGAGAATCATAGTCCCGAAGACGGTGTGACCCTTGGTGCAAATGCTCACTATCCCGGTCAGTTCCCGGTCTTGGTTACACCATAATAATACACCAGCAATCCAACTTCGAGATCATTGTGGCATGCTTCTCGCATGTCGTAAATAGAGAAGAGAAGGAAGAGAGAAACCACATTGCTTGGAATAGGGCGTTGACTCGGATGAGAAGCGTCGGTTACAACACTGCTAAGCCCGCGACGACGGGCCTGTGGCCCGGACAACCATGTCAGACGCTCCCGTCATCTTCAAGAGGTCAAAATTCAAGGCAAATCAGAGAGCGAGAAAACAACCACAACAAAATGCACAGGAACAGCAACTTCAATCGACCGAAGATGAGCCGTCTCCCAGCACACTCGCTTCCAAAATCAAGAATAAAGCTAAACAACGCGCCAAACCCAAGACATCCCTGAGCTTCGGGGTTGAGGAAGAGGTAAGTCAACACGATACCAGTTTCCGCCGTCTTCATTGTAAATTGCAGGAAGGAAATGAAGAAGCCTTCAAGATTAAGAAATCCAACCTCAGTCAGAAGTTGACCCTGCGACAACATACAGCCTCTCCAGGGTGCGATTACTATTCCCACATTTTTGAATTTTGTGCTTACAACTGGCTTCGAATAAAGACTTCCATCCAACCTAGATCAAGCCAGCATATCTGCCCATACTGCTCGGGGTCCCGTTTATGACGAAGCCCACCTGAACGAGTTGAAAGCAAGCACGCCTGCATCTCGTCCCCGTATTCCTGAAGGTGGTGCTCAAGATGATGACAATATCTTACTTTCAACACCAGGGGATCTGGTAATGGAAAGCCTTGGTAACATCGGTAATAAGCTGTATACTCATTCTTTCGTGTTGCTGTATGCTGATATGTCTTTTCCTTTACAGATTCTGGAGCACCGGACATACCTTCTCAAGCAGCCGTCCTCGCTGCCAAAGAGAAGCGCGAGCGCATGCGTGCCACTAGCTCTACTAGTTCTCGTGCCGACGAATACATCTCCCTATCACTGACCACGCGCGACGGCGAGTATCGAGGTCCCCACCCAGACAGCCGCCTCATGCGTGAAGATGATGACCTCGGCCAAGGAGATGATGGTGTGCTTCATCAACCGATCATTTTCCTCTGACTCAACTCATTTCTACTAGATTTTGCCGAGTACACGAGTGCCCAAACACGAATAGCTCTGGGTAAAAAGGCTAGGAAGGCGGAGAAGACCAAGCTCCGTGAAGAAATGCAGGACCTTATCGCTGATGCGTTTGTATCCCTCCTTCACCTACGTAGTCGACTCTTGGCTTATTCATATTAGGGAAGAGATCGACGAAGAGACACAAGAGTGGGAACGAGCTCAAATAAAACGAAGCGGGTTGAAGCCGGATGAAGCTTCCTCCGCTCCCGCTGCGACACCTGTCTATAAACCAGCTCCAAGTACGCGACTCTATGATCTCTGGTTTCCGAGTGCGTTCTCACGCAGAACTAGTCCCCCCTCCGACGGAGATACCTGGCTTGGAGTCCTCGGTCACGCGTATTTCTCAGATTATGACCTCGATGACGGCTTCGCATGCGCAGAATACTACCTCAGTATCCACCATATCTGCGGAGCTGGTCCAGCTTGATGAACGCGAGACGGAGCTACGGGACATCATTACGAGGACCGAAGAGAAAAGGAGCTGGTTTGCCGACTTTAGAGAATGGTTAGAGAGCGTCGCCACTTTTCTTGACGAAAAGGCACAGTACTGAGGTTCTCTGGCCTTTCCCTCGAACTGACTTTTTGGCCCAGTTCCCTCGACTCGAACAACTAGAGGATGAACACGTTTCCTTCTTGAAAGAACGTCGCGACATGATACAAGCACGACGTAGGGCGGAGAATGAAGATGATCTCTCCATATTTTTAGGCTCCCTCCCCACACTTCCGCACACGGAACCAGAAGAACTGGATGAAATGGGACGCGTCGTCCCTCGTCTAAATGCAGAAGCTACGCGAGGCGACCGACGCGCTGCGCGTGCAGCTCGACGAGCCCTTCGACTAAAGAAAGGTCGTCAAAATCAAGACGAGGAAGGCTATTCTACAGATGCTACACTACCATCTTCTGATGCGGCCGACTATCTCGCTGCACTTCAGCGATTGTCTCACCAACGCGATCAGATCCTATCAGATGTTAAGGCTAACGAGTTCAAGGACCCTAGTCGGGGCATCGGGACGAGATTTGCTGCGTGGCGCGAGCGTTTCGAAGATAGCTACGTCGGAGCTTGGGGCGGGTTGGGCCTCGTTGGCGCGTGGGAGTTCTGGACACGACTTGAAATGTTAGGCTGGAACCCATTCGGAGTAAACCTTGCTCAATCGTCGGTTTGATCTCTGTTAACGTTGTTCCTTGTTTCCAGGACTCGCGAACGCTGGACAGCTTTCATTGGTACTCTAGCTTGTATGAGTACTCTCGACCGACGAAGTCCCATGAGGACATGGAACCACCTGAATTGGGACCAGATGGAGATCTGGTCTCTGCAATCATTACGACCGCGGTCCTCCCACGTTTATCTAAACTTATCGAAGGAGGTGCTCTTGACCCGTTCTCGGCAAAGGATATCCGACGACTGGTTGATCTTGCAGAGGAGATTGAAGTCTCTATCGAAAAGGGCAACCATAAGTTTCAGGTGATTACGGTTCTCCCATAGCCGGATGTATTTGACACGAACCCTTCAAGATGCTTTTGAAATCCGTTTTCAGCATATTTCAAGATGCTGTGAATGACCTCATTTCATCACAAAATCCATTCCTCAAGGTCGACAACCCGCCCTTCCATCCGGAGGCTATCGTGTCTAGGAGGCGCCTGCTCGCACGTCAAGAAAAACTGATGATCAATATTGTCCGCTGGAGAAGGTATACAGGTTCACTTTTCGGCGTTGATGAGGCTGTGGAGCATCTCTTATTGAATTGCATTCTGCCGGTGGCAAGGAGTGGATGGGAAGTCGGTGGCGAGGTTTGTGTCCGTCGGGTACGTTTCTGCTTACTGAAAATGGTATGTCAACTAAAAGTCGTCCGTCTAGATCGCCCAGCAGTTGCCAATTGAATTAGTCACACCGCATACAAAAGCCCAATTAGGCATTCTGGAGCCTTGACTATCTTCATTCTTGTCTGTGCACTGATACCGAGAGTACCCTATTCCCCAGGATTACAATGCGGCAGGACCCCTGGAGGACTGCTTTTCTCACATTGTGATTCCAGGTGCTCTCGGAGAGCGACAATTGAAGCTCTACTGACCCGCCTGCCCTCCGAAACGAGGAAGTAATGTTGATGCATGGCGAGGCTCGTTCCGCTGTCAGACAGTCGACTAGGTCTGGAGATGGCTTCCATGCCAGCACCTGTCATTATGGCAATACCTGTCAAAGGTTCCATATGTTGGTGATCTGCATAATGAAGAACGAACGTCATGCCTCCACACTTACCTGAGCCAGCCCATCATATGATGGAACCGAACTGCCTCGAGCCGGCCCGTAAAGCGAATGATTATTCACAGCACAAGCACCGATTCTGACCCTCTCGTGTTTGTGTATAATTGGGCGTAAAATGTGCGGTGTTAAATGGGACTGATCTACCATTCCTTACACCTCGTGCGTCTCGTGATCGATCGTAGGTTTGGGGGCGTACAGTAGTCGTATTTTGTGATCACATCACTATCCCTGTGGTGTTCTTATTCCTTATTCTAGTCTGAGCTGAAATAAATGAACAAAAGGCCGAAATTATCCCCATGATGGGCGTTGTTAGACGTCAAACAAGATTGCAGCCAGTGAACACAGTCCGTCCAGTGTCCAACTAGGTCTCGTGGTGTGTGAAATTTGTGTGAACACACTGACATTGGCGGCTCGCCCATCCATGAGTTTACAACGTTGGCAGGGCAGTTTATTTCTTCTGAATGTCCGTCCGTTATATCCTCACCATCTCATGATAACGCCCAGCTTCATTAGTCTCATCACCTAATGCTGAGATGCGTAATAAAAGAGGCCCGAGGCTAGAAACTTAGAATAACGATTATCTGTCCGTGACAAAGGCCCGATTTAGAAGGTGGTGACCGGGGGGCATTCGTCTATCCTTGTGCGCTCGTATCAAACGAATCGCATGCGGTTGTTCGGATTGCAATGGCATTTTTTGGAAGCGCAAATTCCGCGGGTGTCACATTCATTACAGACGATGCTCACGAGGAATTGTTGTTTTAGCGCCACTAAAAGGAAGCATGGTGAACGTTGGATTGATATGAATCGTGCACCCTTCTAATACGTCTGGAAGACATGGCCATCATGGCAAGAGCCGAGAACCCCAGCGTGTTAGGTGGCGCTGTCGCGAGGGGAAAGCGTGGGCTCCGACTGGAGGGGAGTCAGGGGTCTTAGGAGCACCTTGTCTCCCTCCGCCTCCGTCACTCAGGGCTGAATGCTGAAGCTGCCAGTGGCTCGTGATAGTCATCACACACTCTCACCCTCGAGGGCTCCCGTCACCGCCATATGATCTCGGCGCCGTGTTTCTCGCGACATCCTTTTTAGTTTACAGTCAGAGTCCCTGAATGGTGTATCACTTATCGGTGCTTCCCGCTACCTCGGTTTCCAATACACAATGCGGGCGGATTGACTGTCTTGGGAGTTCCTCTCCGTGGATTCACTGGCTTCTGGGGCTTCGCAATACTCATTTGTCTAATGAACGTCGCTCAAGAAGTGCTATTCATCGAACGCGGGGGTGACCTGGTTTTCATTTGACTCTGAACCGGACAAGACCTGAAACGTGTTGCCTCATTGCTGCTTTGCCAGAGGCTAAATTCACGACACAATGGCTGCTTTTTCGGTACGTTACCGTTGATTGGAACCAGGAGGTCGGCTAGGAATTGAACTGGGACCAAATGAACTGCTGGAGGATCCCCAGGCAAACCGCAATGCCCCGTCATCTCTCTTAGGGGTGGTTCCATGTTGGACGTAAATGCTGCTGCCACGATTTGGATATAAAGGGCGCTGTTGGAATACCCCTCCTGTCGCCCGCCCCCTTGGTGTCTCCTGCCAGTTGCACTTTTCCTTCTCCTTCTCATACCGTGACCGTCCACTACCTTATTCGAAACAACTATGTCTTCAGCGCCTTCCAGGGGCCAAGGTCATCGCCATACCCCAAGTGCCGATTCCGCGAAGTTCGAGGATCCACTCCCACGTGGCGGACTAATGTCCGCTGAAACTATTGGGGCGCACGATGGCGCGGACTATTATTACCAGCACCCAGCAAATGGTTGGGCAAGGTTTCGGTTAGCTATTGGCATTACATGCATATTTCCGGCGCCTCAATGCTGACGTCATGTCGTAGCGAAAACATACGCGAACCCGCCGCAGAAATGCTCGGCACTATGATTCTGACTCTTGTTGGTACTGCTGCTAACTGTCAAGCCGTGCTGGGCTCGAACACTGGCGTTGCCTCAACCCCCAAGGGAGACTGGCTTTCCCTGTCCTTTGGATGGGCTTGCAGTTCGTCAACCCTCGTCTCGTCTCGTGCGTCTGATCGAGAACATGGATACAGGTGTTTCCCTGGGTGCATGGATCGCCAGCAGTGTCTCTGGCGGCCACGTGAACCCTGTGGTAAGTCACCCTCCCTAGACCATCCCTTCCATGTCCTGAAATACAATCATGCAGGTGACTCTCTGTATGGCTGTGTTTAGGCCCAATACCATGCCTTGGCGAAAGGTACCCGGATATGTGATCGGGCAACTCGTTGGCGCTTGGCTTGGGGCTATCGTCGTCTTTGCAAACTACTTCCACGCTATCGACATCGCTGAGGGCCAGAAGGGTAGGCGCACACTCTCGACCGCCGGACTCTTTGGCACCTACGCGGTTCGTCTCGCGCAGTCGCCGCGTAATTTGACTCACACATTTTTTAGCTTGACTATATGCCCTCGGCCAACTGTTTCTTTGACGAAGTAAGTTTCCAGTCGCCTAGTATCGAGTCGCCAGACTAATAGGGCCAAGGCCATCGGCACCTTTGTCCTATTGTTGGTTGTGTTCGCAGTCACCGACGGCAGGAGAAAGAACGCTCTATCGCCCGGTCTCGTTCCATTGGTTGTGTTTATTGCCATCCTTGGTATTGCCGTCGCATTCGGAATGCAAACAGGCACGTCGCCATTTATCATTTTCCAATCCTCTTTAATTAACCCGCCGCCAGGCTTTGCTATCAATCCCGCTCGTGACTTGGGACCGCGCATCATGACTGCAATGGTCGGTTATGGACGGAGTGGTGCGCTGTTTCAAGCCATCTGACACCGTCACCGTCTCTAATACCTTCTTTTCACCGTAGTTTTCAACTTCCGCAGTCAGTACTGGATCTGGGCCCCTCTCTTGGGCTCCGTTTGTGGTGGTCTGGTCGCCGCCTTCCTCTACGATGCTCTCATCTGCGTTGATCCAGACAGCATCTTCAATTCCCCGTGAGTTACGTATTTAGCACGCCTCGACGCTGTACTTCCTGTACTTACTAACATCATTCATTCAGCGATGAGGCCAGTCGTCGCCAAGCTGCGCGCCAAAAGAATGCTTCTCGTCCTTCGGGCTCCAATCTGGATGTAGCCTAAGGATGGACTTTCCCTTTTGTTTGATACGGAAGGACGCGGCAGCTATTTCCCGATTTCCCTGTTTGGAATTGCTTGATGTTTCCCACGACTTGATATTTCCCACGATATCTAGTACTTGTACTAAATACGAGAATGATGAGCTAATCATCATTACTGTCCGGAATCAAACGAGGTTTTTGAATTGTTATCACCCCCCCTCCCCCGCAAAAATTCCTGTGCTCTATAACCTGCTCCACCATGTCGTCGAGCAGGCGTTCGTCTGCCAGCTCAATAGCTGGGCCATCCTCTCCCCTCATCAATGCACATTCCGCTCCGGAGTTGGTCCTTGTCAACGATGCCGATTTCCCAAATGAGGAGCTCGATTTTTCAAGTGACGATGGCCTGTCCGACGAGGTTAATGCGCAACCCGACCGCTTCAGCACCTCCGTCATCCCTCCCCTCTCTCCAACACTCGTCCTGCTTTATCTTTCTGTCCCATATCTCAAACTTGGACCGATATTCTTACCAACCAGTGACACCCCGCTTTCTCGATCCATACCTACGTTACTTCTATGCGCAACGTTTGCCGCATTCACCCGAGAATTGTGGTACCGGCTTTCCAGGTATCTTCGAAAGATGGACTTGGAAGACGTTATTTTGGACGTCTTTGCGCGCGGTTCAGACAAGGCACGTACAAGGCTGCTCCTCCGTGTCATGGTGAGGGTGGGCACTTTTATCACCCGAGTTTTGCTGGCTTCGATATCACTTCGTGGTTCGCATATTCGTCCTTTTTCCTCGTTTCTATAAAGGGCTCACCTCTCATAGTTTCTGTGGATGCACTTCTTCCTCTCGTCCCAGCACACGCCCTTGCTCGAGTGCTCCTCACAGTTGGCCTTGGCCTTGCCCTCCTCCCTCTCTATGCAGCACGTTCGCTTGCTGCCAAGCGGATTATTTATGCGACATGGGCGTCATTTTTGGCCTACTTGACGTGGCTCGGTGTGATATTCTATGCCCACCTAAAAGGAACGTCTCCGGAACTTCATTGGCAAAGGCCCGGTGTCCTTTGGCAGGGAATCAGTTGAGTCTTGCCCAGCATCTCTGTAGCAGTGCGTTTTTTTACCATACCCGATAGCCACTACGGCATTTATTTTCTCGTCATCGTGGACTATTCCTCTGTACGCGTCTCTCCGAGGTTCTACGCCCGCTACGGCCACGAAGCGACGTCGTCGCTTTTCCTTCAGAACCCTGATTGCTACCAGTGTGGCAATCACGGTTGCACTTGTCCTCCCCTTGTTTGTGTTCGCCTCATCGTCTCACAAACCCGTAAGCAGTCCTCTGTCCTGTTTGAGTCCGAAGTTTACCCATCTGAAATGCAGAACACCTCGGAGCAAGGAACAATCGCACTAACTGCTATATCAAGTGCAGCTAACCTTCTACTAACTATTCCTGCCATCCTTATTACCATCCCTCCTCTCTCATTACCGAGCACAGCTCGCCGCAGCAAATCGACTATATCTAAGATTATCATATTCGTGGTCACCATGACACTCTCGATGCTGCCGAGGAAGGCAATTTTTGTCCTCTGTGATCTCTGCCTTATTCTCTCACTGTTGAGCACATATGTTCTTCCTGGTATGTCTTTTCGATGACTCTCCGCAGCACGGGGGTTCATTTAATCACTTCTCTCTTAGCTTTCCTGCATATAACTGTACATTACTTCAAAAGACCTTTGGCTATCGTGCTACCCACGTCAGTAACACGTGCAGGAGACGGTGAAGGCGATGAACTCCTACAGCGCAAAGAACGTAGCCTCCAACGCAGGAGACTCGGTCGTCGTCTTGTTTGGGATGCCGTTTCATGGGCGACGGTATTACTCTTCGGGGTTGGTGGATCTGTGTGGGCTGTTGCGAGGCTCCTGGGAAAGTGGTAGATGACGATGACTGACTGATGGACACTATCTGTATACGAGACCCCTTTTTGCTTACGCTGGCGGTAGCTGTAGCCATACGAGCGGAACACCCTATACGTACTCATTACCTTCGGCAACTAAGCTGGGTGGATGGCACGTGAGTGTGGGCAGAACCTTTGTTCCAACTTTGATCACTCGTCCAACGTCAGGCACCCAAGCCAGCGACATGACTACCAGGGTGTCCATGTCGTCACGTTCTAGGCGATCAACGGCAAGTAATGAGCGCCATGAGCCTCGACAGCCAGCGGAGGAGTGGCAGCTCCGTATCCTTTGGGAGTTACACAAGGAGCAGCCTCGCCCGACCGTCGAGCAGAGGAGACTGCTAGCGACTCAGACAGGGCTGTGAGTGGTCTGCAGTTTTTTCATGGAGTCGGCACCCAAGAGGAATTCTAATGCAATCGCAGCGACGCCAAGTGGATAGCTAGGTGGTTCAAGCAAATTAACACCCCCCCTAAGAAGGGTAAAACCCGGAGCAAGGTGTGTCATGTCAATGCCCTCTCCGGTTCTCAAACCGCAGTGGCGACAACGGCAGCGGCGAGAAGTATTGACGACGTGTTTGATTCCGTGAAGTCGGCGGCTAACGCGGCGAAACCAGCGTCGTCTGGCGAGTCTCCGAATCAGCTGTCATCGGGTGATGCTCAAGGACACCCCGCTCTGTTCTCTCCGCGCTCTCGCATTACCTCTGACAGCGTGAGGTCTCCCGCTACTCGTCTTCACGACGCTGGCGCTCGCCTACCGTCCTGGGAACCTGAGCATACAACCATGGCCCCTCCTGACCTACAGGTGAATCGGGAATGCCCTATATCTTACGTTCATTCGCCACAGGGCTCAAACCCTGGATTTCCTTCGTCGAACCTGGACCTCGCGGGACACTCTCAGCGGTCTCCCGTGACCGCGGCCATCCCCACATATGATTTGACCTTGTCTTCTCCCTTCCGGCATGGCGATGCCCCTTCTCGCAGCCGCGCCAGCATGGAAACGCCCTCCGTCGGGTCGCATGATCCCCACGCTTTCCCTGGCGCCGGCATCGGCCTCTTGCAGCCCAGTTATGCTCACCTGAATTTCGTTTCCGAATCTCCGGCTCTAGCTCCAGCGTATATGGACCTTGGACATGCCTTGCGTAACTTGGGTCCCGCAGCAGCGGCAGCAGCAGCAGCAACGGCGGCGGCACGCACTCATGCCAGCATTGGTCTCCCGGTCGTGCCTGATCTGGATTCGGACACGGCACAGCTAGGACCATCTTCCGTCCCGCTTCCGAGCATATACTGGCTTCTATTCGACACGGACTGTGATTCCATTGACCAGCTCAGGAATGGAAATGTGTCATCTCTTTCCCCGCCTAAGTTTCCGTCAGGCCACGCCGACGGCACCGGGACAGCGCTGCCGCAGCACGGCTCAGTCGTCGCACCGACGCCAGTCTCGTTCATGGCCAAATTGGAGGACATGCTCGCGCTGGACCGTCGGATTCGCTCGTCCTCCGGGTCCTTGTCTCGCAACCATAACGGTGCCGCCGACATGCCGCAGCCCAAGCATGTTCCTGAAGCTCAGTCTCAATCTCAGTCTCAATCTCAGGCTCAGGACCAGTCTCAGGCTCAGGCTCACACTCAGGCCCAAGGCGTGGAAACTAACCGAGCAAAGCGAGACGACCGGGAGTTTTCTCATGGGTCCTTGACGGGGACCAGGTAGGCGCTCAATTACCTTCTCTTTTATTTTCTTTCCCAGCTTGCCGCCCAAATTTTTCCGTTTGTAGAGGCGCTTGTGCGTAATCAAGTGGATCGCTTCTTTGTCTTGTCCCCGATCGTTCTTGCTGCGGTTGAATGGAAGCGCCTTCAGCCGGGGGACAAACTCTTTGTCGGGTATTTTGGAGAGCCAGGCGAGGGAAGACAACAACACCCCGGGCTCGTACGTACACGCTGGGGATGGTTAAACTCGACCACTGACTGCCTCACCAGTCACCATTTGGACAAATCATGACGTGAAAATCGATAGACGCTCGACATTTCTCTCTCTGCCAAACGTGTTTCCATATCGAATGAACTGCCTTGTGAATAGCCTTATACCCCCATAAATTATCGACGCCGTAGAATAACTTTCGCATACAAAATGTTTTTTACCACTCTAGCAATCCAACTGTCAGTGTAATTGGTGATTGGTGATGTCCCTGTAGAGCTTCCCTAGAAGGCAGGAATCGGCGAGTTATGCCGCGGTGGTGAAAGTGATAGCAGCACAGTGTATGTTGCGAGCTACACTTGGTAACAGTCATAAATCATAAAGTTTCATATGCAAAACGGCGTCCAAGGATAAATCTATGCAATGCTAAACCCGAAGTGGCGAATAAACATAACTCATGTCCGGCCTCTATAATCTCAAGTGAGGTGATATGTTCCTCAAACCTCACGCCAAACGGCGACGCGTCCATGTCTACAGCGTGCGGTTGATTACTAGCAACCTCTAGGGTTGGATGCGGATGCGACAAGGCCTCGCCAGTGAGCAGAGACCATCCCCGGACACGGTTGTCAAGGCCGGCAGCAAAGAAATAGTCTTGGGATGGGGTAATAGCATGGGGCTGTAGAGAAAAAATGTATCGATACTATACGTGAGGGGCTTCAAAACATTCTAGAACGGGGTGGTGGGCGTACAAGGCTAGGCTGGTATGAGTTGACGTGCCCGACGAGCGCCATAAGAGGTCGTGCTTCTTGCAGGAAACGAACATCGAAAATCTCGATCTGGTCCGTCACGTAGGGGTTTTTTTTTTGAATTTCAGCGAAGAGGCACCAGGGGATAAGGAAAACTTACAGCTCCCCGTATGGTGCTGACCAGTAACTGCCAATTCTTGATGATATTCAGGTATGTGACAGAATTGGAGGGTTTGGAGAATGTTTCGCCAAGAAGAATCTGGCCTCGTGCTCGCGTGCGAGTGTCGAAGCGTCTGATTGAGCCGTTACGAGAGCCGGTGAACACAAGGTTCTGGTTGACATGAAGGTTGAACCAGACAAAAATTTATTCACAATTATGTACGGGCCTACCTCTTCCTGGTGCAACGCAAAGACGTCGCTTCCTGTTTCTAGGCGCCAAGCATCTGTCAAGCTCTCTACGTCTTGCATGAGCAGGGCGCGCTTTCGCACACCTGGGTTTTTCATGAGTTTTCATGAAGGGACTCCTATAAGGCGAGAAGGTCATCGCCACCTAAGACAAGGCTACGATCTCGTAGATGGCTCGTCCAGACGTCAGACGCCAAATCGGGTGAAAGTGATACCTTCACCGTCCTTTCGACACGCGTCACGGGGAGTGTGTCACCATGGTGTTTTCATAAACTCACCGAGATGAGGGAAGGTCATGCATGAGTATGGTCGAGCCGAAAGAAGTTGCACTGCGCTCCGCCGGTGAGTCCTTGGCTCCGGGAGACCAACAAGGTTGCACGCTCACACCCATCTGGGGCCTGTGGAACGAATGGAAGAGATCTATGGTCACAGAAACGATGAATGGAAATGGTTCAACTTTTTACTCGCAGAGGACGTACTTGAGAATCGAGGCGGTATCCTCGGGTCCATGAATGTTGCAACACATCACCTGGCATTGACAGGAGATCTCCCAAAGGGAAAGGATCAAAGGTGTGCAGCATGCCATAGCTGTCACCAGCAATGGACCATAGACGACCATCGTGAGTTCCGGCCTGTGTGTCCTGTATGTCATGATCATGTAAAGTGTCTTGGAAGTCGGGAGCGCACAGCAAACGCTGTCAGGGTCTGGCCAGCAAAGACGGGGATAGGGATAGCCTGATATGCAGCTGAGGCCTCGAGCTGAGCTGTCATCATATTGCTGACACATCTGGGGTAGTAAGAATTGGGATAACTGGTTGCTGCAGTAGAGTGGCGTGAACGCAACTGTGCGGTGGCGATTCTCTGATTTGGACAACTCGCATGGCGCAACCGCTGCAAGGCGTGCCAGGTGTCTCTGGACCGCCGACGCGTTTGTGGAAGTGGTGTCGACGATGAGGGCGAAGGCGAAGGCGACGCCACGTCCGAAGTGTGCGGACGAGCGGCGAGAGAGCGAGTGTCTGGAGGATGGGATTTCCCCCCCTCCTTTTTCGAAGACGAAGGGAAGTAGCGATTTTTCTCTGCGTCGAAGTAGAATCCAGGAAGTTCTCTAGGCATTAATAGGCTGCAGAGCGGCCGCAGACTTCGGAGATAGTCTCGAAGGGTTGGGGTCAGTCGGCCCTCGGAAGAGTTTGGAGTCAGTGGTTCTGACAAAGGCTTTGTCGCGTGTTGTTCTCAGATCACGAGTCGCAAAAATACCGACGAGTTGACATATACCTTTTTCTGTTTTCCCACCTACAATAACCGTGCTACTAGACAATGTCGTACGTACAGAGGTACAACTTGATGGAGATCAGCGGACTTGGCTAATACTCGTGATCATTTCTCAGCACTATTCGGTGCGCCGCAGTGGCTGAAAGCTGCGTTGCGTTATCGGAATTATTGCGCGCGCAATTTTAAGGGTGCTGAGCGTCGTTCCCCTTGGTTAGCGCCGGTGGGCAATATCACCGCATGGCGACAAACACACTGCGCATGAAGCTTGGGGCACTGTTTTCGGACATGCAGTAATCAGGGCAGGTGGAGCTCCTGTCACTCGCAAGCGCAAGCTAGCTTGGGTGTTGGGGGAACATACCACAAGGAAATGATGGTCCTTATAACAACAGGGGGCTTTACAACGATCTGTACTTGCTCGAATCTTCTATGATGTAATCAAACAACAACAACATCATCGATCAAGTAGATTTTTTCCGAGGACGAGCACTGTAACTATAATTGAGGTAAAAGTTCAAGGGATTGGCCGAGGCAGCCACGTTGACGTAACTTTTGGGATTGAATTTATTTACCGTGCATCGTGATCGCATCACGTCTCTAAAGCTTCAATTAGGGGATGAAACAACATCATAAAAAACGTGTCGGGCATGGTGGAGTATATTGTGGTACAGTACGGGTATAATGGGACATATGAGCGGAGTCTAAGCAGAAAGAAAGGAATACACCGGCGGCGCTTGGCTGTTGCGTGACTACGGGGCGGGCGTGCAAAGGGTGGCTCAGATAGCGCCAAGAAGCGTAGTTCAAACGCGGTAATAGGACACATCCATCCAGGGCCACCTCTTCCCGCATTCTTTTTTTTTTTTTCGTTCTGCCTCGAACCTGCCGCGGACATGCGCACACACTTACCCCAGCAGGATACCCTGTATGTCGTACGCGATTTATATTGTCTTCCCCCGTTTTCAATTATGTCCATTTGAACAGTCCCTCCCCGTTCATCGCTCAACTCCCGCTACTCCTCCATCTCAAGCATCCGTTCGACGAAGATCCTAGTCTCTCTCACGACTGGGACCCCTCCGCTTGCACCCTAGGCTCCTCTCGCCCCGTACGTACTCTCTAGTGAATGTTTCATCTCCCCGTTTCTCCTGGCGTTTGTTTCTCTTTTGCCAATACGGCGCCTCACATTTCTCCATTACGCTCCCACCAAATATTAAAGCGCCTTTTTACGCGTCTTCTCGTCACATTTGCCCCGCAGACATGTTTTCGAACGTCCCACACGCTTGTTGACTCATCAAACCTTCTTTCCTAGTCCTCTCCTTCACCCATCTCCTCCCGGCCTGCGTCCCCATCTTCATCGGACACCTCGACTTCCGACTTCGATGAAAGTACATGCTGTCTAGACTCTGAACAAGACTACCTGACACATACCCAACGAGCTACCGCGATGCCAAAGAGGCGCACGTCCCTACAGTCTATTCTTATACCCCCCTTCCTCGCATACCCACTTTCCAGTTCTTCCTCAGAGTCTTCTCGCTCCTCTGCACATGGACGCTCCTCGTCGACGTCCTCTCGCATACCCCCCGCTATTACCCCATCTTCCTCGCAATCCGCTGAGGCTGCTTCTTTGGAGTCATCGCGAAGCTCCCCTCCTCCCGATTTTTTACTCGATGACGACCCGTTCGCGAATTATACGGGTGCACGTCCGCTGCCGCTCTACCGTAGCAATCCAACTTCTCCAACGCACTCGAGGCGAACGTCCGTCAAGCAACCGCGTTCGCCTTTGGCGACTGATTTATCTCCTGCTACACCGCTAACCCGCCCATCCTCCCCACCCGTTCCAATCCAGTGTAGCCGGTCGACTTCTAGTGCATCTCGGATGTCCCCTCCGTTACAACCAGTCGGTGGCAGGCAACTTCGTCCCGCATATACGCGACCAGCGTTTGCGCAACGTCCGTCGCTTCCATCATTGCATACCCTCGCTCAATCAGACTTTGTTTACTCGATTAAAGTGTGTGACATTCCTTCTCTACTTCTTTTGGTGATTTACATGCCTCTCAGGCACGAAAAGGCACGCTAGGTGCACGCCTTCCCCTCGAGCCGTGGGATGTTAGCGCAGCACAGGAGACGGTGTCTGAGGAAGCGCCTACGCCGTCCTTTGACGGTCTTGCTCACGCCACAGATCACGTCCATATTTCCGATTCTGAGCTCGGCCCAGAACAATTCATCGGTGGGAATGAAGACAACCAAACTGGTGATAGTCGCGCCAATCCAGCTGATGCATGCGACCATGCCTTGGACAGTGAGGCATCATTCTTTCAGACCCCCACCCCCCTCGACCCCAGTCCAGAGGAAAGCCCTCAAATGTTCGCGTCATTGTTTGATGTCCTCTCGACTCTTTCGTCAGGCTCCCTGTCCCGTTCTCCTTCGACTTCTTCCTCTTCCTCATCCTCCATGCCCGTTCTTTCCCCTGATCACCGGACGCAGTGGGGTGGTGACTCGCCCTCACGAAGTCCAAATCGGTCCTCATCTGAGGAGTCTGAGCCTGCTGATCTCAGCTTCGACGATGACATTTTAAATCTACCATCCAAACCATTCGAACTCGACGACGGGCACTTGGGTAACATCGACTTTCTTTCGATGCCAGGAACGTTTTCGATGGTTGATAGTTTTCAACCCGGTTCTGTCGGGACCATACGTCCACCGGTTAATTCGTTCGCTTCCGACAGTATTTCGACTCCTTCCGATGAGGATTGGCCGCCGACCTATGACTACTATGCAACTCCAGAACTGCATGAGGCAGATATCTTCGACCAAGATTGCGAGGATGTCGATGAGACTATCGATGGTCATGACTATGAGTATCGTACAACTCGAAAGGACGAAGACTTCGAGAGGCATCAGTCTTCCAATGGGCATGGGAACAACAGTGAAGGTTGGCGACATGGTAGTACGAGTGGCTCTAACGGCAATGAATGGGGTTCGGCTGGTCGCCGAGGCGGAGGTCGCGATGATCGCCGGAAAGATGATCGCCACTGGAGGGGACAGTCGGCATTCTCCACTCCCAGTGACACAGAGAGCGAAGAAAGTGAAGAGGAGGGCACGCGGCAGTCACATTCGGACGCATCAGGAGATGATGACGTTCCCCTAGCGCAAAGCATTCCTACCGCATTACGTGCTCAACGCACGATCCAGAAGCAGGTTCGCGAAGAAAAGGATGAGCGTAGGAGGCGGCGCGCCTTGCGGCGACAACAGCAGCGACAAGCATCTCACAACCAGACCTCCCCTACTGGACTCTCTCGACACCATACTCAGGTAGGCCCTACGTCCCTGCAGGGACCCGGCCGGCCTATACCGTCATCTTCACACACGACTCGCTCACGTACCAGGACGCTACCCAGCAACACTTCTCGGCCCGTAGTCGCCGAGGACCTCGCAAGACGGCTGAAGAACGTTCAAGACTTGAACACATTGCCCACATCCTCTTTGAATAGACACCATCATTCCCCATCAGACGCTCTATCCCTTTCCGAGCAACCTGGGCATCGATCTAGGGATCATTCCCGCTCCCCAAACATCGCATTCGCGGACAAGTCCATCCGGCCTATGCGGTCTTTCCATCGCCCAAGTCATACTGATAATGCCCGGGAGCTGCCTGTGCCTGTGCCCCCTATAGCTCATGACACGCATCGGCTCGGCCGTAGTTACACTACGGCCTCACACCGTGTCAGGCAGCACGACCAGCCTGAAATCTCCGCTCGTGCTACACCTGGATCACGAAGCAAATCTACCAGGCGACCTCAAACAAGTGACGGTGCGCCGCCGCCCACGGTGGCACCCCTCACCACATCCGTTTTCCAGCACGTCACTGCACCACGTACCCCTGCCGATACCCCAGACCCTTCTCCACTCTCCCCATCCGTGCCGAGGGAAACAAGACAAGTTTCCTGGCAACAGCGGGTATTCATTGTGGACCTACAACGATTCAATACGCTTATGATGACCCCGACGACGACCGCAAAGGATGTGATAGATACCTTGGAGGCCCAAGGTCAATTGGCCAACTGGGCGGGGGTTGGTGGTTGGATGCTATTCGAGGTTTCCCAGGATTTTGGGATGGGTTAGTGCCATTTTTGTTTGATAACAGCCACCGCACCTTGCTGACGCAGCGACACGTTGCAGAGAGACCAATCCGCCGTTTCGAGGCTGTATCGGATGTCATCAATTCCTGGGACAAGAACAAAAGTGTCAACCTTTTAGTCGTCAAGAAAACGCCACTGGCGACCCTTTTGCATCCTTCTGTAGGACCCATTTGTGATTCTTCGTGATAACGACGAAGTTTTGACCACCTCTATAGGCCATGCCATCCAGCTCCCCTGTGTTTAGCACTTATGTTGAATGGGAAAGCAAGCCACGGAAGTGGTCTAAAAGATGGCTTGAACTTCGAGAGCAAGGACTTTGGCTCTCCAAAAAGGACAATGTGAATATGCAGTTTCTAGTACCATATAAGGGGACTGAATAACCTTTTTTTCGCAGGGAAAGGATGAAACGTTCCTTTGTTCTCTTGCCAATTTTGACGCATATGTGGTCACAAGGATACACAAGTCTCCGAAGCCTTATGTCTTTGCAGTGAAGTCCACGGATAGTCTTAGCTTCTTTGAGAACTCGGCGGATTACGTCCACGTATTCTGTTGCTCGGAGAAAGATGGCCAAAAGTGGCTGGAGAGCGTCCTTCTAGCCCGAGTGAGTGATGACTCGCCTTCTGATGAAAAGGTTGCGTCTCAACGTCCCTTACTACCACAGTCCTACTTTATCAACCAGGAACGCAACACGCTCTCGGTTGGGACTACCTCCAGCTCAGGCGGAATATTAGGCAAATCCCTCTCGCGTTCGCGTACGCACAAAGGATCGCGTACCGCTGCGCAGCCATTGGTAAATGTCTCAGGAACTGCCACAGCAGGGGCAAATCCCCCCCAGGGGTACGCCTTCGAACCCGGGTCGCTGCTGGCCAAGCGATGATCGATATGTCCCATTTTTTTATTTTTCAGTATTATCTACGTCTACGCCGCTCTCTTTCAGACCGCACTCTTGTATTTCCCACATTCGCTTTTAGACTCCTCGGATGCCGTGTGTTCACTCATTACTATGTTCCCTCATTAGAGCTACTGTCCTCTCCTTGAACATTTGTATCTGTCTTTGCGGATCCTTGTCGTGTATCTCTCCCATGTTCTAGAGCTGTCTTGAATTGGATAATCATTTTGGTATTACCGTCTATCATAAATTACTACCCAAAATCACTCAAAACCTCAACCCGAAGTGAACAATGGCATCGTGTTTGAAGCTGATGTTGATCACCTAATTACAAACAAAGTACTTTCGTCCCCCGCGAGACAGAACCACACGTTCTCTGCGACCCCTCGGAGGAAAGGCCGCACCAGGGTCACGCACCATCACCATCTCATCGAGCGCCATCGTCAGAGGGTTGTAAATGACAGCGGGGGCGCGCAAAAAGGTACGTAGAATTGGAGGCCGACTTACAGACTAGGGGAACGTGCCGGATGAGCAAGGATATATGTCAGTGTGTGGGGGCACAGCGGGTGAAATGGAGGCTTGGGAGCACCAGAGTGGGGAAGGGGGGAGAGGATGGGAGGACACCGCTAGAGATGGACACTGGGTAAGGGGAGAAACGTCAGGGAATTGAAAGAATTCCGGGAAACGCACACCGAGAGCATCCTGCCGGATGGGAACTCGCCTATGTAGCATGTCGCGGGAAAGAGCATGTGCCGTGAGTGCAACGTGGTGTGCGCCTTCGGCAATTCTTGGATAGACTAGGCCCTCAATGCGGTGTCCGACGAGGAGCACGCGCGTCGCGGGGTCATGCGGAACAACGAGCTCGTCAGGAACGCGACGTGTGTCCTGGTTCTGGATGGGCGGTGCAACCGCGATGCTGGACTTCTCGAGGAAGGAGAAGGGACCATCTCCATCAATGGCGACGTAGGATGACGAGCCGAGGTGAGCGTGAGCAAAGATGGTCACGTACGACGATGGCCAGTAAAAGTGGAATGTCTTGGGGCTATCAAGCCGGGCAGTCCTGTTCTACTCCCCAAAGCGAACCAACTTGCGGCAGTACCGTCGATCGATGTCTTACTTTGTGTCCCTACTATCGTAGCAGTCATGACGAGGGGAAGGGATGGTCATGAAGGGGCCGCGAAGGAGGAAAGATGGTTTGCATATGACCTAAAGGCGTGCGGCTGGGAGGAAGGAAGTTGGGGCGAAACGCGGAGACGAGATGAGACGGAGGGCTTACCAGTGTCGAACGCGGGCGACATGACCAATTGTGGCCACACGAAGGCCCTTCACGATGCGGCAGTTGGGATCGAGGGGAATGGACAAAGGATTCAGGGAACAGGAAATGGTGGTTTCCGGATCGGTAAAGACTGGTAAAATGGTGGGCAGATTGTCGGTGGGATGAAGTTGGGGAGTGGCAGCGTTGTGCTCTACTCAGCGGTCCCAGTCCCAACAAAGTTGCTCAACTCTCAACCTCTGCGTTAGATGTACCCACATGCCCTGTTCTGTTACGACTACCATAGTGTCACGACCCGAACAACTTCAAGGACAATGGCCCCACCCTCCATCAGGTGCAATGTGGTCCGCCCAGTCGAACAGAACTGGCGATCATCATGACCATGTACAACAAGGCCAACAACCTCTTCACAAGTATCATGAGGTGTCATGAAGATCATTACCCATCTGGGTAGACACTGGGATACGGGCAAACGATGGTCGTCCGCATTATCAGAGATGGTCGTCAGGAGATCAACTCGCGAGCTCTTAGCGTTGTCGACATAAGTGCTTATCAGCAAGGCATTGCGACTGAAGCTTGTGGTGGCACATATATATGAGTATACTAAGTACGTCTCACGATGCTTGGATTCCAGCTGTCTCAGGCCGGTCTTCTGCAGTCTGTTACCCCGTCGAACAATTCCCGCTGCCGGTTCTTCATACGTTTGGACCCAATTTTCAACCCAACATTTGCATCCTCTTCAGGGTGCCATGCCCAGTCCCAGTTCGATTTATCATCTATGGAAGGCGTTAGACATCGACTTGAGTATTGGCAGAGCTTGCGGTGAATTTGGGGCAAATACGGGCGGAAGCTTTTGAACGTCTCTCAGCGTCGTAAACGTAAACATTCCCCTTTTGTGTCATTGTGCTTGACAATGCAGTGACTGCCCAGAACTTTGAGTATAAGATGTCTAACAACCCCGAAAACCAGTTGCATGTCGCGTCGGACTTCTTGCCCACCAGTCTCACATCATCGTATAGTGAATCGGTGTTTGGTTACCGTGCCAGTGCTTCCCCGACCCGGAGGTTTCAGCGCGTACCAGTACGTTGAGCCCCAGAAGTCACCAACGCTCATGGCGAGCGTCCGCTACAGAAGCACCTCCTCGGTGAAACAACGGTGCGTGGATCCCTTCTTTTATGAGGGCCCTCACTATTAGTCGTAGCACGGTGTAGGTGCGAGCATCTTAACGGCAAACATCTGCCTGGGTGAAGATCGTGTGGATGGGAAATGTGAGGTAGATGTGATATGCGCCTTCTTTTCTCATAC